>ERZ1292632.984-Hain-H43-01um-R2-984-length-30111-cov-8_pt1 | contig 30111 bp, 57 predicted proteins | sample MGYA00564407_ERZ1292632 | MGnify/ENA primary metagenome ERZ1292632 (study PRJEB36523, sample SAMEA6512637) | groundwater metagenome | collected 2019-01-08 | study: AquaDiva: Metagenomics assemblies of 32 groundwater samples | reverse complement strand
TATTTTATACAAGAAGTAAAGAGGAAGCCAAAATCTTTAAATTTAGAGAAGAAGCCGAAATATTAGTCAACAGAAGAAAAGACTTAAATTTGAATCTGGAGGTTTTACAATGAACCAAATACAAGAATTTAAACACAAATTTGAAGGATCTAACTATCAAAAAACCAAAGATATGGGCTTAAAGCAAATTGCAGAGCTTATAAGAGAAGACCTTAAGAAGTATGCAGAAAAATGCAGGAAAGTGGGTTTTTTAATAAAATTCTCCGTAAGGACTGAATACTACTCAATGGGGCAAAGTCTCCATATAACCCTCCAGGAAGCGAATTTTAAGGTATATAATCCAGAGTTTGATCCTAATGAACACGAGAACAGAAAACCGATAAATACAGAGAAATTCTATAAACTAAAATCAGTAGTTGATAAAATTGTAAACTCTTATAATTACGATAATTCCGACTCTATGGTTGATTATTTTGATGTAAAGTTTTATCATTCTTTCCATATTGGAGAGAGAATCAGAGAAGCGGAGGGAATAAATTAAGATGGGAAGACTAAAATATAAAGAAGCGTATAAAATACTAATGAAGAATAAAAAAATGTGGGAGCATTTAACGGATAAAGATAAAAAAGAAATATTCATGGAATTAAATAAAAAGGCTGGTTTTAATTTTTATCTGGAGGATTATTTAGCATGAATCCAAATGAAAAAGCAGTTAATCAAATGATAGAATTAATGTCAAAGGATGAGAAAAGTTTATTATTATTTTTAGAGACAAGAGGGGTGGATTATGGGGGAAGGATTAATATCAAACACATGAATCAAGAAGATATGCAAATCGCAGAGAGATGGAGTAAAGAGGGTTTCTTAGAATTTGGAAGAATAGTAATAAGAAATCATAATTCTGATGGAACGCATTATGTTAAGATTCCTGATAGCACTTTTATGATAGCACATAAATTAAGATTGGAGAGGGCAAAAAGAATGTATCTGAATAAAACTTGGTTAAGCACGAAAGAAAGCAGGAAAATGCATGGAGACCCCCATTCAAACAAAATGAATAATCCAGAAAAATTACAATCAAATCCATATACAGAGGAATATAATTAAAATGAAAATAGAATCTAAAAGAAAAGATAAATGTATTAATTGTAAAGGTGATGATTTACAAGAAATCGTTATTTTTAGAGATGAGGATATAAAAAAAGAAAAAATAACTTATAATTGTTTTGATTGTAGGACAATGTTTACAATAGAGGAGGTAGATTATTAAGATGGAAAACCCTAAAGAATTTATGAAAGAATTTGAAAACATGAAGGAAAAAGCCGAACTTAGAGCCTTAAGTAATGTAAGCCTGGAAAGACCCTTAAGCGACGCTGAATTTAAAAGAATGAAAGAATTGGGAAATAAATTACTGGGGGAATTTAAATAAAATGGAATTGACTTTTGAAACACTACACGAAATAATAAGAAACCCAGAAACAGACGAAGAAAAAGAGATTTTACTTAGGTGCTATAAAGAGGGCATGAAAAATGGTTGGGCTTCTGGAAAGTTTGCCAGAGCCGATGGAGATTTTATTGTAGAAGAGGATCGTTTGAATAAAAATAGTATATCTTTTATTGATTCTCAGGAAGGGTTAATTAAATATTTTAAAATGGGTAATTGGTGCTTAGGTGCAGGAATTATTTATAAAAATCTTTTCTTCCTTAATCAAATAGATGGGGGGGATGAATGGGCTATTTATTATATAAAAGAAAAGAAAATAGAGAATTTTGAAAGCTATAGTATAAAAATGGTTTTGGATGGAAGCGAAGCGGAGTTTATCAAGGATCTTAAAAAAATGTTGGGAGGAAATTATGGAAAATAGACAAGAAATATTAAGAGATGGATTAAGTGCCTTAGCTTCTATTGGAGAAAGCCAGGAATTAGCAGAATTAAAAATAAGAAAATTGAAAAATGAATCGCCAAATTAAATATATAAGACAACGCCTTGAATGGCTTAAGGATCTTGAAAAAGAACTGTCTTGCTTCGTAAGGCAAATTGAAAATAAATTGAAGGAAATGGAGAAATGAAACCTGAATTTATTTGCGATAACTGTAAAGAAGAACTTAGTGCGAAAGAAGATGAAGGAGATTGTTTTTATGCTGTAAAGAATAATATTGTGGGTATGAGCCAGATGAAACACTATAATGTAGAAAAAGAGATAATTTTATGTGAAAGTTGTTTTGAGGAATTTAAAGAAGAATTAAAAGATGAGGAAGATTGGAGTGAATTACAATATTTAGATTCTGATGGTTATAGAGATTTTTATTATCTTAAAGAATTAAAAGAATATATATTGAGAGAAAATGCACAAAGAAATTAAGAAAACCCTAAAGAATCACGAAAAGAGAATCACAGACTTAGAAAAAGCCTTTGAAGATGGGGACAAGCCTGGAAAGAAAATAACCTGCGTTCATTGTGATTATTCCTGGAAGACCACAAGCACGAAAAGACTTGTTTCCTGCCCTAATTGTGGACAGAAAAGCCCTACAGACCCTAAGGAAATAAAGAAATTCAAAGAAGAGTCTGCAAAGAGGGTAAGGGATTATATAAAAAAAGTTGAAGAGAAAAATAAGAAATATCCTACGAGGTTCAAATAATGGAATGGATTGATGATGAATTAAAGAATAGAATGAAGAAGTATGACCTTAGAAAATTAGAAGAGTTAAAATTATGTTTTGATTACCAATACCCCACAAAAAACATAAAAAAATATTTTCATCAGTTTATGTTTTCCTTATATCTCCTACCTTCTATTTTCTAAGATGACAAACAAAAAATTAATCTGTAAAACTTGTGAGCATGAGTTATGGCTTCCTGGACTTCATAAATATAGAAATCCTCAAACAAACGAGTGTTTAGTTTATAATAAAAAATCTGGTTCTTGTGGGTGTCAGGAAGGAGATCCGATTAATTAAACTTCCCTATCAAAGAAATCATCAAATATTTTTTCTTTAGGCAAATTGTCTTTTCTTTTTGTTAAAATCAAAGAAGCGTCATCAATATCATCTTTTATTACAAGCATTGCAGTTTGTCCAAATTCATCTCCAGATTGTTTTGCAATTTGTTTCATAAATTTAAAATCCTTTTCCAACAAATTTTTTCTTTCACTTAAACTTAAATCAGTTTTATCATCAAATGGATTTTCAAAATCACGAACAGCGTCTATTCTTATGTTTGCCTCGCACTCCGTTCTTCCACTTTGTTCGTTTACAAAACAACCCAATACCGAAGGTGTTGTAGTTGAACCTCCGAACCTGGTATTAATTTTGGAAATATATTTTTGGTAAAGTTTATTGTTTATTTTTTGTCCAGAATTATCCCTCTTTGGCATTATTATGGAAAAAATAGCCTCGCCAGATTTTATTTTTCTCTTACAAATAGATTTATTCTTATTCTTTTTAAGAGAACAATTGATTTTTTTCATTGAATCCTCAAGAAAAATTTATCTTTTTCCCTTACGCTTATCACGGCGATAGCGAATTTCGTGAAATTCGGAAGATCTTGTTTTCCTGTCCCTGCTTCTTCCAAGTGAAGATTTCCTCTTCAACTTACATCTTCGCAATTTTCCATTCGCATCCCTGACAGGCGAACTCAACTTTCCGTGTTTGCAACTTACCATAGTTAGTATAAAGAAAATCTGTTTATAAATATTTCTTAAAGAGAAAAGTATATAAAGATAATATTCCACTTTTATTAATGAAAAACATTAAAGTTAATGGAGTTCACTTAAAAATTCTTTGGAATCTTAAATTCTCAAAGAATTTTAAGAGTATGGATGAAGTTATTTGTTATTTGATTCAATTCCATGAAAAAAATAATCAATTAAAAGGACATAAAGATATAGAATAATATGAATAAAATTGAAAAGGTAGCATATAAACAATTACTTCAAGAAGGTTATGATAAAAAAGATATAATAATAAATGTTTCTAAAAAAATAAGTCCTGATTTTATTATTGGAAAAAGAGAAATAGAAATAAAAAGCACACCCAATAATATTATTTCTTTTACTAAAGACCAAAAAAATTTAAAAAACGATTGTGAAATTTGGGTATTCACCAAAGAGAGAATGTATAAGTTTACATTTTTAGATTTAAAAAATAATAAAACCCCTTTTAAAATTATTTTTCATAATGAAAAAGACATGATAATAAGTCGCAAAAATTGGAATATTCTCTGGAACATCAAAATTTTAAAAGATTTGAAAACTCTTGATGATGCACTTTGTGAAGTTCTTACTTTCTATGAAAAACATAACAAAAAGGAGAATCATAAACATTAAAATGCAATTTTATTTAGATATTGAAACAAATGGGACTGACTTTAAGAAAGATAAGATTATTACAATTCAATTTCAAGAACTTGATTTTAAAGGAAATCCAAAGGGAGATTTAATCATCTTAAAAGAATGGGAATCTTCTGAAAAAGAAATCGTTGAAAAATTCCACAAAATTCTTATGACTGATAATGTCTGGAATTTTATCCCCATAATGACAAATCATATTTACGATTTTAAATTTCTTTTTGAAAAATTTAATAAATACGGGTTGAATTGCCCATATCTTGATGACTACCTCTATAACAAACCTTTGATTGATCTAAAATACACCCTCGTTATGATTAACGGGCTAAATTTCAAAGGTGCAAGTCTTGATCAGATGACGAATAAAAAACAAAGCGGAAGAGAAGTTCCAAACTGGTATGCTAATAAAGACTATAAAAAAATTGAAGAATACATAATCCAAGAAACCGAATCTTTCCTGGAATTTTTTGAAAAATGCAACAAACATCTATCTCAACTCAAGAAGTAGGTTATTATCAGAAGAAATATGTGCAATATCTTCTCTTGGAAGGCTGTAAGAACAGAGAAATGGCTTTCTTGGGGAATAATGCTCCTGCAAGGGCTCTAAACATCAAATGCCTGTATGACTTTGAGAGGGCAATGAATTGGGTTAATTGGGAAAAACACAGACAAAATATGTATAGAACGGTCTCTAAAATAAGAAGTATCCCTCAATTCACTTTTAATGCCAAATTAAGGAGTTCTGAAACTGGAAAGTGGTTTGAAGAGGAATTTGACGGTTTGGTTTACGAGTATGATCTATTTCTGGATTTTGATAAAGATGAAAATTCTTCCATTGAACAAGTTCTTGAAGAGGTAAAAAAGATTAAATCTTATTTTGATGATTACAAGATTCCTTACTATATTCTATTCTCTGGGTCTAAGGGATTTCAAGTTATTATTGATGGAAGATATATGCCTAAATTTAAAATAGAAGAAGGAGTTGTTCAACCCCATAAAAAAATAGCAGAAAAGATAAAAGAAAATTTTAGGTTAAAATATATTGATCTAAGAAATAATGGGATTCCAAATCGCCTTTGCAAAATACCTTACTCTCTTGTTAAAAGAAATGTAGCATTGCCATTATCAGATAAGCAGATTGAAAAATTCAATGTAAAAAGTATGGATTTAGAGATGGTTATGTATGAAGTTGTTCCTATGATAAGAAGAGGTAATTTGGAAAGATTTGAAGAATTGTCAGGAAAGCAAAAGATTAAAAATATTCAAGAATTCATAAAACTAAATTTAAAATGACATCCTCTAACACACTAAAGTGTGTAGTTTCAAAAACAAGATGAAAAACAAAATACAACAATTCGGAAAAGACCATTGGAGTTTGTTAGCTTATGTAGAATTTAGAGTTATCAATCACCAAGGAATTTTAAATAAGGTTCACTTAAGAATAAAGAATCCTGTTTTGGCAAATGCTAATCCTTACCCAATTCCTGCACACGAATGGAAAAAAGATTGGGGAACAAGATTAAAAGGTTATTGGAATAAAGATGGGACAACAAATCCTAAATTACAAAAAGGAAATCACGATGATTTAGATTGCCTTGATGACTTAGAAGAAGCAGGTCTTGTTAAAAGTTGGGGTACTGGCTTAAATCCTGCATACAAATTAACGAAGTTTGGAATAAAAGTTCTTGGAGAATTAACTTTATGGAAACAAGAAGGAAAGAATTATAGCGATTTTGTTACAGAATTAAAACAGGAGAAGGAAAACAAAGAAGCAATTCCTCCCATGTCTAAAGACGAGGGTATCCTTGCGAGAGTATTATGAGACCGCCAATAGAAGAACGACATCACAAATATTATTCAGAAGATACGGAGCAGAGAAAGGGTTATTTTGACAAGCAATTCTTGAGACTTGCAAAAGAATATGCTAAAAATAATAAAATAACTTTAAGCGGTTTTTTTTCCTCTATAAGAGACCTTGAGAGCTTCAAGAGTGCAGTAAGTATTGTCTGGGAAGAAGACCCATCCTTGTTATCTTATTTTGAAGGAATGAATGAGAGTGAAAAGATTGAATTCTTTGGAAGAAATGCAATTCAAAATATTGTTACAAAAACCGAAGAAGGAAAAGATCCAACTCCAAAAAATATCCCTTCTGAAGTAAAACAAGTAAAAAAGAAAACAATAAATTATTATGATGGAGAAGTAAAAGGAAAGAAAGTATTAGTTAGGAAATTTTTCATAAAAGACAAGAGAACGAATAAGAAAAGAGCAATTTATAGGGATTCTAAAGGAAGGTTCGCTAAAAGAATAAGTTAAATTTCTAATTACAGTATCAATGATCTTCTCGTCGGTGAAAAAATCTAATTTTTCTCAACTTTACATATAAACTTTCAGAAAGGTTTAAAAAAGATTTCTCAAAAATAAAAGTTTTATCGACGACAAAGTGGTTTTAAAAATATATTAAGTTAAGTGATTTTATATATGTGGGATTTAAAAAGAAAATCCCAATGAGGAAATAAAATGCGAAAGCAGGAGGAAAAGAAAATGGAATATGTAGATATGCCAACAAATAAGAAAGGTGAAAAAGAATTTAAGAAAAGACAGGAAGAAATGAAAGAATCAGAATATGAAGTGTTTAGAGCATTTATTGGACAGAACAACCAAAAATTGTATGAGTTAGAAACCCAGTTGCACAAAAAGTTTGATGAGATTGTTAAGGAATGGATGTCAATTGTTAATCAACCAAAAAGTAATTTTTGGGTAATTGGTGTAACAAGTTGTATATATGAATTTCTCCAAAGTTGGGATCATCACTGTTCAACAGAAGCATCTAAATTCTTTTTAGAAACACAAGGATTCAAAGTTGAAAAAGTAGGCGAAAGTGAAGACCCTTTTGAAGTAAGAAGAGTTTTACCACACTTTTAGTTCTTTTTTTTTGTAAAATTTGTTTTACTATCTTTTCTCTCAATATAAAAATTATCACAGAAATCAATAAAAAAATAGTCATTAAATATAATACAAAAAGAGTATAGCTATCTTTTCCCTTTTCTTTTTATTGTTCCAAAATAAGACTTTTTCAATTTAAGGTAGTGTGGCTTTATTTTTTGCTTGATTTCCCTTCTCAATAAATAAATTATCAGGATTCCAAAAAAGGTTCCAGTCAAGCCGAAAATCAAAAGTAATGAAAGTTTGATTGCCCTGATTTTTATGTCCTGAAATTCATTATTGTTTGAAAGGTCTGTGTAAGATATTTTTGCATTGAATTCGTTGATTGTAAAATCATATTTTGGAAGGGTAAAGTTTATTTTGGCGTATGTTCCGAGATTTTCGCAGGTAAATAAATCTGTATCTCCAGAAATAACTTCGCATGACTTTAAAATTTTATTAGATTGTATGTTAAGCTGTGCTTTTTTCTCTTGAAAGAATAATATCAGTTTATCGACATTTCTTTCGCTTATTGAAAAGTTTTCTGAAATTATAATTGTTGTAGGAGTTGAACCTCCGCCTCCGCCACCACCCCCTACATTTATTGGAGAAAGGGAAAAACTCTTTGAGAGAGTGTTTTCTCTCCCAATGGAATCATTTGCAGTTGTTAAAAAAACATATGATCCAAAACTGCTTAAGCTATCTTGTGCATTTTGTCCGCATGTAAAAAATGTCCCTGCTTGTGTTGATGGATCAACTTGCCCTGTTGAATTCAATATCGTAAACCTACATGATACCACAAAAGAAAGATTATTAACAAAGAAATTTATAGTTTGACTTCCCTCTGTTGTGTTAATATATCTTATGTCTATATCTGGGGGAGACAATATTGCCTGTTGAGTTAAAGATGTGTTTTCATTGACAAATCTGTCAAAAACAGTTACATTAAAATAATAGGTTCCTTGGCTTAGACTTGTAAAATTCAAAGTCGTAAAGAGAGTGTTTGAAGATGTTGTATTCAAAGTTGAATTTGTGGAATTGTAAAGATAATAAGTTATATTCTGAAAATTGTTTTCTGTGACAGATATGTTGACAAAAATGAAATTCTGATTATATATTGTGCTTGTGCTTGTTGAAGGGTTAAATGTTATTAAAGGTAAAGTTGAGTCCATAAAAACAACAAAACTACTGTTCAAACCAAACTGACCTGTTGAATCATTTGCATAAACTCTAATTGTTTGATTTCCATCAGCAAGATTTGTCAAAAATCCATTTGTAATGTTGCACCAACCACTACTTACAGAAACTGTCTGATTTGTTCCGTTTATGTCTATTTTGCAGGAACTCCCTGACAATCCTGGAGAAGCATCGCTTACTGAAACATTCAATGTTAATGTATCTGTGTTCTTTTTCAGGGTTCCGTTGGTGTAGAATGGAAGGGTTACTATAGGATCATCATTCATAAAAACAACAAATGAATTGTTCAAGCCCCAATTATTTACAGTATCATTCGCATAAACATTTATTGTCCTGTTTCCCTCGGCAAGATTAGTCAAAAATCCATTTGTAATGTTGCACCATCCACTTGAAACAGTTACTGTCTGATTTGTTCCGTTTATGTCTATTTTACATGTAGAAGGATTTGTTGTTGCGTCAGAAACAGAGATATTTAAAGTTAATGTGTCAGTGTTCTTTTTCAAAGTTCCATTTGTGTAGAATGGAAGGGAGATTGTTGGAGTTTGCGTATCTGCTGTAACAGTGTAATTGCTTACAGAAAGATTGCAGAAATTATCATCATCACATCCTTCTGCATTCCAAGTTGTATTTCCCCCCTCTGGAACAGTTAATGAAAATGTCTGTGATGAAAAAGATGGTGCAGAATAATAGACTTTAATCCACATGGCATCTACGCTTACTATTCCTTGACTTCCGAGATTAGTGAAAGAAACAACCCATCCAAAATTGCTGTTATTTATGTTTCCTGGAGTCCATGTTTCGCCCCATAAATCAGTGGAAGAACCATAAGTATAATTAGCATCGCTTGTTGTTAAAGCTGTTCCTGTTGACTTTTCTGTTGAACCAATATATCCTTTCAATATTTTCACACTATTAAAAGTAACACCAACAACTCCTGTCCTTTTTGCCTCAACTATTGCTTCAATACCCATAATTGTCGCCCCATCTGGAATTGTAAAATTAAAATTTGTTGCTTTCAAGTAATATGTAATAGTCAAATCAACTGTTGCTGAAGCATATCCATCATCGCTTATGTCAGCTTTAAAAGGTTCTGACCAATTAATTGTTCCAATGCTTGTATTAGCTGTAATATTTGAAGAAATATTCAAAGAATTTGCAGAGGAAAAAGTAATTGTTTGATTGTTATGCCATGTTCCAGTGGAGTTTGTCCATAAGGATATATTCTTCATATTTGAATTTGATGCTGTTGCAGTTGCATTGAAAATTATGCTTCGGGTTGAACTTATGTTCTTATCTGCTGGGGAATTTAAAACTATTGTAGGGGGGACAGTGTGTATAGATACAATAAAGCTGTTGTTCAAACCAAACTGCCCTGTTGAATCATTCGCATAAACATTTATTGTCCTGTTTCCGTCTGCAAGATTTGTGAGAAATCCGTTTGTGATGTTGCACCATCCAGATGAAACTGCAAATGTTTGATTTGTACCATTTATGTCTATCTTACAAGCACTCGGAGAAGTTGTTGCATCAGTTATAGAAATATTAAGAGTTAATGTATCTGTTGTGCTTGTTTTCTTTGTGGCATTTGTGTAAAATGGAAGTGTTATCACAGGTGCAACAGTATCTATTGTAATTGTTCTATTTGTATCTGTTAAATCTTCATTTCCTGTTGTATCATTCACCCATCCTGCCCAAATCCACTCCCCTTGAGGAATATTATCAATAGTCACATTCCAGTATGTTGCATTAACTGGAGTTGTATTTGTTTGATTTGCAACCCAACTTCCTGTCCAGTTTCCATATAATCTTAAGCCATGTATCTCAATTCCATCATATCCCCTTATTTCAAAAGTTACAGATGAGTTGCTTCTGTTTATATTATTAGCAGGGTTTGTTCCAAATTCTGCAACAGGACTTATTGAATCAATAAAAACAACAAAGCTATTGTTAACTCCAAATGTGTTCAAGGTATCATTCGCATAAACATTTATCGTCCTGTTTCCGTCTGCAAGATTTGTGAGAAATCCGTTTGTGATGTTGCACCATCCAGATGAAACTGCAAATGTTTGATTTGTACCATTTATGTCTATCTTACAAGCACTCGGAGAAGTTGTTGCATCAGTTATAGAAATATTAAGAGTTAATGTATCTGTGTTTTTCTTTAAAGTTCCGTTGGTGTAAAATGGTAAAGTAATTGTTGGAGCAACTGTGTCTTTTGTGAATGTGTAATTTGTTGTATTTGTTACACTGGATCCATCAGTATCTCCAACTCTTGCACCCCATATCCATTCCCCATCTGGAATTGCACTTATTGTAAAATTTGTTTGGGTGTTATTCAATGAAGAAGTGTTTGAAGTGTTCAAGTGCCAACTTCCTGTCCAGTTTCCGTAAATCGAAACATTCAATCCAGAAGCATCTTCTGCATCTCTTGGAATTGTCATGAATGTAATTGACGAAGATGAAAGGTTTTGGTTATCTATTGGATAATTTATTGTTATTGTCGGATCTGTATTTACAGTATATATATCGCTGTTGGCATATAAGTCTGTGGCTATCTCTGTTGTATTAAGCGTCCTATTCCAAATACTTATTTCATCCGCCTGAAAAACTCCAAAAGCCCCAGAATAACCGTCGCATCTTTTTCCTAACCAAAGTTCTCCTGCTGAAGCATCTGTTGTAATTGAGCCAGTAGTTACTAAAACCCCATTTCTCCAAAGAGTTAAATTATTTGCATTTGCATCATATCTCATAGTCATCATAACAAAAGTTCCTACATCATCACTTGAACTTCCATCGGAATACAAAGTTCCGTCAGTATTTAAATTCCAAAGACTATTACCTGTTTCACTATCTAAATCATGGCAACCTGCTATTGAAGCTGGTAAAGTATTAATTCCAACTTTATACACATTTGCATATTGACTTCCTTTATTAAGGTTCAACTTTATCCATCCATTTATGGTGTAATTGATATTGTCTATTTGAGTAATATTACTTACTGTTCTCGCAAATTGAGAACTACTTGCACTAAAATTCATTGCATAACTCCCATTTTTTCCTGTTGTCCATGTTGAAGAATTGGAAAGGAGATTATAATCACCTGCAATATCAGTTGCAGTTGTCCCTGTTCCATCTTCAAAATCGTAATAGGATATGAGATTATTGTCAAGATAAGAAGCAGAGAAACCTGCACTTGCAAAGTTAATCATAAAAATTCCTAAAAACAAAATCAAAAATATTTTTTTCATCAATATAAAATACCTATAATTTTTCCTTTAATTTGGCTGAATTTCCAGATTTCTTTATCTCTAACATTATTATTGTCTCCCTTGGTTATGTATCCTTCATCAGTAATCTCTACGAGCCTGTGAGTTAAATCTCCTCTTCCCCCTCCTCTTTCTATCAAAAGAATATCTCCTATTTTTACATCTTCTTTCTTTAAATCTCTCATAAATAACATGACGCTTGTATCAGATATTGATGGTCTCATGGAACCTGTATTGGATGCGGAAATAAAAGTAAGGGAAGAATCATTCTTGTAACCGACAATTAATTGATTTCTCTCCAGATTATAAAACCAAGAATCTAAAACCTTTGAAGGTTGCAAATCAGTATAGCACTGAGATTTGGAATTATCTAAAAGAAGCATTATTAAAGAAGCTCCAAAAAATATTCCTAATACAAAAAGTGTTATTTCTACTCTATTCAACCCCATACTAAATTTAAAGAGGACAAATTTATAAATCTTTATAATTTGAAAATTTTCTTGAAAAAGTCAGTTATTGCCTGGTTAATTCCTCTTAAAAATGAAAAGAATCCTCCCTTTGGCAGTTCAATTGGAGGGGATTCGATTCCTGGATTATATACTATTGGGGATTGTGGGGATGCTTCCTGGATTATCTGCGTTTCATTGATATTAATTTTAATTTCTTGCCCTACAAACTCTCCAATTTTATAATAGTCATATCCTGAAACAAGAGGCTCATTTGTAACATAAAAGTTAGAGATTGTTTTAATTGGAGGCTTCCATATTCTTACCCCATTCAAATTACTAACATCTGAAGAAACAGAGTATAATTTTGCAATAGGGACTATCTCTATATTCTCTGAAGATGGAACTTCAAAAGTTATGCTTGATCTCTGATTAATATTAATGTTTTTAGTATCAAACTTATTCAAATTTCCTAAGAAATCTTTTGTTGCCAATGAAATTTCTGCAAGATAATCTCCTTTTGTTTGAACATCCAAAATTATTTTTATATTATCCGATGTTTTAATGATTGAAGAAACATTGAATAAAACCGTGTCTTTAGGATAATTTAATTCATATTTTGAAACCATTAAAACCTCATTGGAAAGAACATCACCGCAACGATTTCCAATTCTTCCACCTTGAACAGACAGTTCGTTGAATGTAACTTTTATTTCAGGATATTCTTTTTCAAATCTTGTCTTAAATCCAGAGCAGGAATTTGGACTGCTGAAAGAAATCGTGTCAATTAAATTGTAATTATCATAAACTTTTGCAGTATATATAGGATTTGAGGAACCACAGCTCCCAGTAAAGAGAGGGGATGTTGCTTTTTGAACATCAGTTATTTCAAACTTATAATTATGATTGAGGGTTTTAATGGATGAAACACCGCTTACAATATACTTTCCAAAATACATATTCACAGGAAACATGACACAACCAACAGTTCCATCAAGATAAGATATTGTTGGAGTCCCAGAATATTGGTAAAATCCTTCTGCATTCATATCTAATGTTGGAGCTAATCCGTCTGCAAAAGACAAAGGGAAGTTGAATTTTATTGCAAATGCAAAAATGATTAAGACAACTATTCCTAAAATTATTTTTGTTTGTTTTTTCATTTTATGCAAATGTTAAAATTTTTTTGCCGAATTCTATCCACCAATTCAATCCTCCATGCCATGTAATTACCCCAGATAAGTCATTCTGATACTCTGCCAACCATCCAAAAAGGGCGAATATGACAAATGCTGAAAAGAAACTTCCGCTATTTGAAACCAAAGAACTTCCATAAGCAAAAAAATGGAAGGATGCACCAACAACAGCCATAGATATAACTGAAAAAATCTTATTAAATCCTAAAAAGCTATTAAAAAAATCTGTTAAAGCATCAACTATGAAAACAGACTCAAAAAAAGAAGCAAAGACAACTATGATGAAGAAACGCCCTGTAATTCCTATTACTTGAACTATGCTTTGACTTAATGAAGGAACTCCTATCGCCCCGATGCTTGGAATTAATTTTCCGAGAACTATTGTTAAAACAGCTAAACCCAAACCGATGAGAGCATTTCTTTTCCATTTATCGCTGATTCCTTCAAGATCAACAACCTTTGAAATCTTTCCCCAAATAAAATAATATAAAATGCTCAATCCAGCCATAATTAAATAAATTAAAAATCCATAGGAATATTGTCTTGCATTAACAAAATAAAAAACAAGGACGAATGAAATTCCAATTATCAATTTTATTATTCTTTTTATATTTTCATTGTTTTTTGCCATTATTCTTCCCTCAACAAAAAAATTACTCCTGTTAAAATTAAAAGAAATCCAAAAAGATTTTCTTCCTGAAACAATAAATATCCGCCGACAAGCAAACCGCTTATTCCTCCAAGAAAAGCCCAAAGAGGTTTTTTATATTTTCTATTCACCTTCTTAACTCCTCAAAAATTAATTTTGGCAACCAGACTCCGAGGATAGTATACATAAAAACAGGCTCTATAATTAATGCAACCGCTATTCCACTGGTAAATGTTTTATAAACAAAGATAAGATTCCATAATTCTTTGAGGAAATATGAAATACCAACGATATAACCTAATTTTTGTGGATTTTTTTTAATGCCAATACCAGAAAAATTAAGCATCAATAAAAAGATTCCTGTTGATATTGTTAAAATAAAAAATATCTGCCAATACCAAAAAGTAGTTATTAATTCTTTCATCCAAGAAAACTGAAATATCCATTCAATAATTTTTGATAACACTGGTGCAATTAATACAAAATAAATAAAATATGAGGTTTTCATTTTGGTTCAATCAACCCTCCAGGTATTATGAATTTATCAAGAATAAAATATTCAGCAAGGGAAACAAGACCTGTAATTACAAGGAATGTTTTTGTGAACATATTTTCAAGAGGGACTCCGATAAAGAAATTCTGAAAAAGATAAGTTATAAAATTAATTCCAAATGTCAAAAGAAATACTTTCATTGATGTTTTGTTTATCATTCAAAAACCTCCAAAAATAAATAACCCCAATATAAAAAAGGGGATTAATCCAAATGCTATTGCATATTGCAAGAAATTATCTCTTCCTCTTTTTGTTGATGCCCCGAAGAAAAAACCAGAAGCAAGAATTGAAAAAGCAAAAACCCATAAAAATAAATCCCAATAAAAAATATAATTAAATCCTGAAATTAATGGAATATATCCACCCAAAGTTGGTAGAGGAAAAAAACTTGCCACAACTAAACCAACATAACTCTGCCAAATCTTAAATGGATTTCTCTGCCATTTGAAAAAGTTTGTCATTGTTTTTGAATCTCCTGATTTAAAATTTTATTGGGTCTATTTAAATAATTGCATTTAAAACATCTGAAAATTCCCTGAAAGAAAATTGTTTTTGAAGACTGACAATGGGGGCATTTCATCTTGAACATCCTTTCAATCTTTTTAATTCTTTTTCAAATTGTTTTAACATTATTTCACAATTAGAATTTTTAATAAATCTTTCCAATTGCTTAATTCTTTTCTTTGGATTTCCCGCTTGACATCTTTCTTTCTTTTTCATTCCCCATATTCCTCCTCGTAAATTTGTAAGTTATTTTTTTTACCATTATCTCATCAATCTCCCAATAGGCGTTAATCTTATCAAAAGAACAATTCCAAAAACAACAATTCCAAACCAGAATAGAGTATAAGTTATTACTGCAATTATTCCCCCAATAACAATTCCTAAAATCCATGCAACACCCTCTTTTCTTCTTAATGCTCTGAATGAACTAATTATATCTTTTGAAAATATGCTTCCAATTATTCCGACAACCACAACAAATCCAAGCCTGATTAATTGAAGTCCTGTGAAAAATCCACCAAATAAATTATTAAAGAAATTCTTTATCTTATCAAAAAATCCACCAAATAAATTATTAAAGAAATTCTTTATCTTATCAAAAAATCCACCAATTCCAATTCCCCCACCTCCCGAATCAACAGCACACTTATCAATTTCACAAGTTTCTCCAACTCCACAAACCTGTATTATTGAAGATGTTGCACCATCTGAAGAACATTGTTTTACAACTTCAGAAGTTCCAGATATTGCACAGAATTTTGCATTTGCTGTGCAGATTATTTGTGGCTTAACGCAAACATCAGCATTCAGTTGTTTTGTTCCAGCAGGACTCTCGGCAAATATTGTGCAACTTGCCTTTTGTTCTGAAGAAGCTGATGCACTTATAGGAATTACTTTTGTAATCGTTGCTCCAGGTTGCAAACTTACCTGAAGATTTGAATTTGAAGTGAAAGGAGATTGACATTGAGCAAAAATATTCCAAGTTCCAGCTTCTTGTCCTATATTCTGAAGTTCAACAGTTATTCCCCCTTGTTCTCCTGTCTGAAAGCAAGAAGAATCTGCATTGACAAGTTTTATTTCAGGTGTTGGAGTATAAATTCCAATCGTGTCCGCTTTTATGTAAAGAGTTGTTACAGGAAATTGAATTTGATTCTGCAATGTTATTTTTACAACCGCACTTGAAAGACTTGTGGCTGAATTGATTGAACCAAAAGATTTAGACAATTTCGCATTGCTTACACTACTCATCAAATTATTAATCCAAATTCGAAGAGTATCCCCACTACTTGTTGGAGGCACTGATTCAACTCTTGATTTATAGGTGTTGTAAGCATTGCTGTCAATAACTTTCCATGTTCCTCCAACATAAGCAGATTTATATGGGCTTTGTGAGGGGCAAGATTGTCCGCTTACCAAATTTCCAAGCCATGAAGCATAAGCAAAGTCTCCAACTGCTCCTTGTGTGCTTCCAGATAAAGTATTTATCGTTTTTGTAGCTGTTTTTCCATCAGCATTTATTGAAATTGTAAATTCGCTTTCTAAATTTGGATTTTGCAAGTTCCCAACAGGAGATTGAGAATTATATCCTATTCCATAGCAAGTAATACCTGTAGGCTTAATTGTCCAAATAGGAGTTGCAATTCCTCTTGATTTTGCCTCATCAAAATTACAGGAATCAATAAGAGGAACATAAGTCCATGTTTTATAAATAATGTCATAAATCGGCTTATTTAAAGAAGTTTGCTGAATTGCATAATTGCAGGTTTGATCTGAATATTCAACATCAATCGTGAAGGGCTTTGTAGTAGTGGAAGAATCAGATGTCGAACTTTGAACATCAGAAGGAGAAAATGTCCCTGTGTATCTTTGTCCAAGTCCTCCTGAAGAAAAAGTCAAGAGCCATGCTTTTCCATTAAGAAAAGAATTACTTGATTGAAGCTGTGCTTGTGAGAGGGAAAGGGTATTTGTTCCTGAAATTGCAAGAGGAAAATCAAAACCTGTCTGCGAGAGAATTAAAACACCAAGAAATAATGCAAGTCCTATTCCAAAGATTAATTTCTTTTGTTTTTGTCTCATTTTATCTTTTCTGTTTAACAAGTTTACATTTATTTCCGAACTCTTTTCTCATTTGATTTAAGTTTTGTTTGCTCCAAATTAAACCATGTGAATGATTCTTATGAGCACCACATTTATATAATTTTAATTTCGCCATTATTCCATCTCTCCAAACATATTTTGTAAATCATTAATTATTTCATCGGTAGTTCCTTCTGCAATCGCATAACCATCTTTTTTATTTATCATTGTGATTTCTTTAATCATTTGTTTTTCCTTTTCGCCTTCCTTAAAGGCATCTTCAGGGCGATTGTATCCTCGCCGAAGGAAAATAAAAAAAATAAAAAATAAAATATTTTTGCTTACTGGAAGAAGATAACGCTTGTTCCAGCACTTGGTCTTGTCAAAGCTCCGTCTTCATCAATAGCACCCAGCTTCTCTATACCACCAGCAGTTTCATCAATATAATAATTGATAGGGTAGTATCTTATTGTTGCATTTTGAGGACCTGCAGGACCAGGATTGACTGCTGTATCTGACTCAAAGTCAATCTTGTACAGCAAATCTTGTCCGCCTATTAAAGGAGGCAAAACAAACCACTTTGTTGTTGAATTTGCCGAACCTATAAGATCATACAAATTGTAACCCTGTGCAGTTGGATGTAGATTTCCACTCATATCCATTGGGACAGCACTATCAAATGCCACTTTGTTGAAATCAACTACTGCCAAGAATCCATATGTGAATTCTGACTTTTTGGTTGAAGTTAATTTTACAATAGCTGTCTTCGTTTCATCAGCCCCAATAGTAATATTCTCTGTCAGTCCATCAATGTCATCTGTATCATCTGTCTCATACTCATAAGTCGTTATTGTGCTGTTGTCTATCATTTCAGCAGAAGCTGTAAATACAGACTCGCATGGAAGTGTGAAAGTTTTTGGTGTACTAAATTCACCAGTAGTACTTGCATTTCCAAACAGAACATATAATGACTTGTATGGAGAGCCTGTAAAGGTTGAGGCATCAGCGATTGTAGTATATACACCACCGCCTAACTTATACCTATGAGTTCCTCCTGAAGCCGACTGTGTGTACTTGTCAATTCCTGACACAGTGACTGTAACTGGGTCTCCAAGATTACATCCTGTTATGTCAGGAGTTGGGACTGGTTGAGGTTCTCCCTCTCCACCAACAGCTAAAGTGCTTCCAGTGAAAGAAACTTTGTTGTTTAAGGCAGAAAACCCGTAATCATAAATTCCCAATGCAGGAATTCCTCCAGCAACAAGAAGACCAACACTTATCCAAGTCCAAACTTTTCTCGTTTTGCCTTTTGAGACAAAACCTGTAAGCTGGACTACAACAAGAGCTAATAACCCTCCAAGAGTTATCAACATTGCCCATGTTAACCAATTTAATTGCATTTCTTTTTCTTTACATAACCTCCTTTCAAACCATTTGTATAGTTGTCAAGGACAACCACTCATCAAGCAACCAACAACCACACAACGCATCTCACCCTGCGAGATGACACTTTGGGTTATGTGTTAATTCGTGATTTCGTGATTGAGTATGATTAGTTGAATAAATTTTTAAGCCAGTTAAAAAACTTTTGAAGAAGCCCTATTTCATTGGAATTATTTTCTTGTGCTTTTTGAAAAGCCTTTTGGTTATTAAATAAATAAGAAGGACCAGATGTATCTGAGTTTATAATAAACCTTGTATTAGAGGAATTAATTCTCTCTGTTCCATCATTTACTTCAATAATGTATTCATAAGTCAGGCTTGGAATATCGTTAATTGTAAGAGAACATGAATTAGCTGTATGAGTCATTGTTCTTGAAGAAGCACCAAAAGAAACTCCCCCTACAAAAAACAAAAAACATTCAGTTGTATTAGCCCCAGTAACTGTTGCTGAAAATGTCACATCTCCATCTGTATCTGTAGTTGCAGAAGCAGGGGCTAAAGAAGTTGGAGCAGAAGGTATGGAATTGTTCACTTCAATTCCTGTATTTGTTGTGCTATTAAAATAAGTTCCTGTGATATTTGTGCATGAAGCATAAACAGAATAATCTGTAGCATCTTCTATATTAAATGTATTCCACACTGTTGCATTCAAACTCGTTGTGGTGTTTGTAGTGGTATTTGTAACAATAGAAATATTGGTGGCTGTGCTATTTGCGGTAGATGAAGAACTTGCATAAATCGTGCATGATGTTACATTAACAAGTCCTTGATCTGTAAATGTCACATTGGTTGCTTGGGTTGTTCCAGACACTCTTCCGTCAGAAGCTGGATTGACTAAATTAACTGTGATTGCACCACTGATAAAAGAAAGTAAAAATATAGAAACGACTAATAAAGATAAGATTTTTTTTGCTTCCATACTATATTTTAAATTGTTTTTCATTTTTAAATGTTTTTAATATGAACCGATCCTCTTTAACATGCAAAGAGGTCGGTGAGCATGATTATTTTTTCTTAATTCCATGTTTTCTAAGGCAAGATTTCCATTTATCGCCCTTTTTTCCCTTACAATCTTTTAGGGCTTTTCCCAATCCGCCTGATTTTTTTCTTTTTGCCATTTTGTTTTTGAATATCGGGATGAGTGTCATTGTTTCTCTTCCCTTGACCATGATAGGTTGCCTAAATCCAAATCAAAAAATTAAGGACAACCTAATGAATTTTATCTCCTATGATGAGATCTTCTGACTTTCTTGCATCTGCCTTTTCTTGGTCCGCTTTTCACGACACCTTTAGGACAACTTCTTTTTGCCATTATTTTTCCTCTTGTTTTTATTTAATTATCTCCGAAGAGTTTTATTTTATCAACCAATTGTAAGCCTGATAAATTGCGGAAAGCCCAATAGCGATATAAACTGCTGTTGAAAAATCACCTGTTCCAATAACTAAATTTATTAGGTTGAGATTAGCTATACCAATAAGCCCCCAAGTCAATCCCCCTGCAACTAATAAACCCTTTGAAAAACCCTCAAGCCACTTCATCATTTTTCTTTTAGCCATTATTTGCACACCTTTCTCATTAATCTCTTACATGTCTTTGATCTTGAACCTTTCAAACATTTAACAGGAATCTTCTTTGGTTTTATGCAAACTCTTTTTTTAGCCATTTTGTGAAAGTTAATTCTGTAATTGAATTCTATTTATTAGAAAAATTATGTTTATAAAGAATTTTCATTTTTAAAATGAAGGGTTACAATTCAAATATCTGAAATTTTCCATCAATTTCAACAGCCAATCCTTTTCTTCTTCTCGTCGGAAAAGAGATTTTTTTCTGGAAAACAGAATCAAGATTAAGAATAAATTTTGTTGGAGAATTTTGGACAATTTGGAAAATGTTTTTTCTTGTCAGCTTTTTAATTCTGTTATTTATAAGATTATATTCGGAGTTTCCAGCCTTCTTGCATTGGAGAATCTTCTTGACCATGTCTGGGAAATCCATCTCTTCCTTTGATTTCAGTTCATAGAAGTTCCTTATTATCTCTATATCCAGTTTGTCAAGCATCATCAATATTTTTCATCTTTCATCTCTTAAAAATTCAATCGTCTCCAGATTCTTGCGAGGCGACACGAAGCTGGTCCTTTGAACAAGATCCTTTGAAAGAAATTCTCCTCCCAGATTTAGTTTTTTTCACATCAATCGTGCATCCTTCTTTCTTTGGTTTCGGTGCTGGTTTTTGTTGTCCTTGTTGTGGAAACGGCATTTTATTTTTTCCTCCCTTGTCTTTTAATTATTTTTTCAAAAGATTCTATTGCTTCATCTTTAGTTTTTAAGGTATCTAATATAACTATATCTTTGTGACCTTTCTTATTTTCTCTGACAACATGCCAATTTGGACAAGCCCCACAGATAACAACACTAAAAAGATACTTATTTCCTTCAAAAAAACTTATCCGTTCTGAATTTTTTGATTTTCTTTTGAAAAAATTGAACATTTTATAGACCTCCGTATTTAATAATTATCAATCCTGCATTTAAAAAGATTAGCTCCAACCAGAATAATCTTGTAGTATAAAAAAGTTCTTTCCAGAAACTTTGAAAATTATGGGAATAAGTTATGTCAATGTTTTCTTTGTATTTTTTTAATTTGTCTGTTTCAAAATTTATCTTGTAAACTATTCCTGTAAATGTTAAGCCCATAAGAAAAGAAAGAGGTAATAGTTGGATTCCTGTTAAAAAGTAAAATGTAAGAAGAGATAGGAAAGTTGAAGCGAAGGTAAAACATGTCTGACAAAAGATTAATTGGTTAAAAAGGGGATTATATGATTTTATAACGCTAAAAACTGAAAAAACAAAAATATATCCTAATGAAATTAAAAAAAGGGAAATTATGAAGTCTATCATTTCAGTTCTCCTTCTAACTCCTTTAAAATAAGAATTATAACAAGAAGCCAAATAATAATGGCACTAATTAAAAATTCTTTATACAATAAAAATGTTTGAGAGGATGCAATAATAACCCATGAAAGAATCAAAAAAATACTTTTTATGTTCATCTCTTCCTCCCGCAACCAACAGATCTTAAAACCTTTTCTGTAAAAGTTCCTTTACTTGAAAAAAATCTTCTAATTAAAAATAGCACTAAAAGTATTCCTATTGTCCATCCAATCACGGAAAAAAGTCCCATATTATTGTTTAGCAGGTATTAATCCTTTTTTACTTCCTCTTTTACAGCTTTTCTGTAATCTCTTAGCCAAAGGATCAAAAGTTTTGAATCCGTCATTATCGGAAGTATTGAGATGTCCATTATATGCTATATTGCAATCATTGTTCGGGTCTGCAGTCATGTGAACCTCTTGTCCATCTGTAACTTCAGTTCCGTCTTTTTGTTTTTTTGTCCTTTTGCAAATCGCAGAGACAATTCCATCCTGATTATTTATTTCACAGTCTATTCCTTTTTCTTCACTTCTCCAAAAATCAAATGCCATTCTTATTTAACCTCCCGTATTTTTAGTTGCTGAAGATATCTTATAGCAGAACTTATGCTTCTTGATTTTAATAAATTTATTACTTCATCCCTGTCTCTTGTATCAAATTCCAATTCTTTCAATTCTTCATTCATCTTCTTCTCCATCGTAAGTTAAAACTCCATCGCAAATCAAAACTCTCTTTCCAAAAACGCCTTTTTTTACATATTCGCAAGATATGTCTTGAAATTTTATTCTTGGAATGATGTAATCGTCATAAAGATAAGACCTTAAAAAAGTTATCGCTTCCTCTTGTGAGTTTGCAATGCCGATTTTTTTTCCATCTATAAACAAACTTGGAAATCCTTTAATAAAATTATTGAAAACATTTAAAAGAGGATCATCAATAATTCCATGTTCATTCATAAGAGTTGAATCAACAATAATTATTCTTTTTTCTGGCTTGATCTTCATATTTTCTCTTTCAATGAAAGATTTCCAAGTCCTGCAATGTCCACATCCTTTTAAAACAAACATTACTCTTGCATTTTCAAAAATCTGTTGATAATTATTTTTCATATTTTCACCACTCTGGTTATTGTTCCTTCAAGGGCGGTAATTTCATCAAATTCAAATTCTTGGTCCTGTTTTGAAGTAAGGTTAAGAGGCGGAACTCTATAAGTTTGCATCATAGCTTTTAACATGCTCAGTGAATAAGGTTGCCTATCAACAACAACTCCATTTTTATATCTCTTTATTTCTTTGTTGAAATCATCTAATGTTCCTTTTTCCTGTGCTTCTGATGTAAAAACTATCTCCAACCGATCAGGGAATATAATTTCCCCATTTTCTTCTTTATTTCTAAATTCATTTATTTTATTCTTGAGATTCTCTAATATCTTCAGCATCTTCACCTCCCTCTTGTTTTGGTGGATTTTGTTTTGATGCAGTAATCATTTTCTGATATTCTATAACTTCTGGTGGAAGAATTTTAATTTGATGTTCAGAGGGTCTTAAATTTGAGAAAATAGGTATTGTGGATTGAATCGTCCTTAAAAAATAACAATAAACCATATAATCAAAAACTTTCCTCATTTGGACAATTTGATCAAGATTGATTTTTACATTAATCCCTTCCTTTTCAAAATATACAGATGGTTTTTCTATTTTTATTATATTTTCAGTCGCCCTTTTCATAGTGTGGTATATCAAATCAGTAAAGATGCTACTTAATTGCGATATAAAAAAAGATATGTTGGAATTGTTCACTAAAGCATTTGTTTCGATATCAGTTTTATTTTTCAGGCTCAGTGTTAAATTTTGTCTTGCTTCTCCTATTGAGGTTTTGAGTTTTTGCAGATATAAAATAAGACTATTATAGTTTGCATTTTTTTCGTTCTCAAAGCTTATGATTGGATTTAATTCTGGATTTAATTCCGAGAAAAGTATATTTATTAGAGTATTTAGTGAATTTTCCGCTTTTCTAACAAAGTTAATCTTTTCGATAAAATCTTCTGTGAATTCTATGCTATTCATAAAACCGACAAATCTGCTTGTTTCTCTGCATAAATCATAAATGGATATCTTTTTCTTATTTAATATTCCTTCCAATTTCCAAAATTTAGAACTTTGCAACATCCCAATCAGCCTCCCAGTTGTTTTCCCAATGTTCTTTCAGCATTTTTTTAATCTCATTCATTGCAATTTTTCCAGTATTTAATAAAATTAAATTTTTCTGTTTTTTACCTTTTTCTTTTTTTATAAGATTTTGTTTTTCAAGCTTCCTTAAAGTTGAATCTATATTTTTCTTTTCTATCTCTGGAAGAGATTTATAAATTTCCTCTTGCGAGATCGGTTTTCTGTTTTCCGCAATTGCATAAAGCACAATCTTTTCAATTTTATGAAACTTATAACCTTCGTATAAAATATTAACTTCCTAAAATGTTTTTAACATTTTCTTCATTTACTTGAGTTTCATCAAAAAATATAATTTTCCAACCATTCTCTGTAAATATCCTTATTCTATCTGCTTTCCATTCTTCAAGTCCATTTCTAAATTTCTCCTTATGTTTTCTATAAAAAACTTCTATAGCAATTTTCTTTCTATTTGAATTTACAAAATCTGGAACTTTTCTCGCAACCATAATCTCTCCATTTCCTACAAATTTGTAAGGCAAACCCAAATTATTTATTATGTTTTCAAATTTAATCTCAAGAGAAGATTTTCCTCTTCTCCTCAATATTCTTTTGACTGTTTCTTTATCAAAGTTATGCCCTTTCTTAAATGCTGTTTTTGGAATAATTCCTTTTTTAAATTGCCCTTTCTCTATGCCTTGATAAGGTAGATGTCCTTTTTTGAAACCATTTTGCCCTTTCATTTTACTTGTATCTTTTATTTTCCATCGTTTTCCCAAAGACCCTTTATGGCTATTTGGGTTCTTTCCAGTTTGCATTTCTTTTGTTCTTGTATATATTCCAGATTTACCTTTTATTCCAGCCATTTTTTTTGTTCTAAATAATATTTTTCCGAATATTTTTCCCATATTTTAAAAATTATTTCTTCTTCCATTATTGTTTCGCCTCCACTTTTTTAGCCCTTCCCGTTACCTTATCTGTTATATCATCATACATAGAAGCAACATTTTCAAAGGCGGTATTTGAGCCAACTATCTCTGCTTTTTGTTTTAAAGTTTTTATTTGTTCTCCTTGGCTCTCAATTAATTCTTCATTCATGGCGTTTTCTTCTGTAATATTGACTATCTTTTGAGACATTTGATAAGCATTCTTCTGAAGTTCACTAACTTGGTTGACTAAAGAGCTGAAATCTGCATTTGTAGTTTTATTATTTTTTGATAGGATGATAACTGTTCTCTTAAAATTATTGATTTCTGCACTTATATCGGAATAAGCTATTTCAAATTGTTGGATTTTATCCCTTAAAGAACGATTTTCCATTATTTTTTCTCCGATTATGTCTTTTGCCAGAACCTGCAATTCTTCAGTCTCTTTTATTATATGATCTTCCTCATCATAATACTGGTTTGGGATTTCCATTTTTTCCCATTCAGAATGGTATTGCAAATTTTCATCAACATTCATCTGGATTATTCCTTTTTTCAGCATACTTGCAAAAGATTCTATTTTAAATAACTTTCTTGGCAAATTTGCAATAACCAAATCATTTCCCTCTGAATCTCTTAAAGACATAAATCCTTTCGTGTAAAATCCTATTCCACCGTATTTATAGGATTTAACGCCGTTTCTGTCTGTAAATATAATTTTCTCGCCAAAAATTCCTTTTGATTTTTTAGTATCAACCCCGTAAACTTTTTTCATAAAATTGTCCAAAGAAATATATTCTCCTAATTCATCTTTTTCAAGTTTTCTTGCTTCTTCAGAAAGTTTTTCAGAAATTTCTTTTTTAAAATCTAAATCTTCTCTCTGCTTTTTCAAGTTGTTGTATATTTTCTGAAGCCTTCCCCTCAACCCTCTCTCTTTCAAAAGTTCTATTCTTAATTCCTTATTTTCAGCTTCAGCCTTGATGTTTTGAACAACTTCTCTTGTCAGAGGTATGCCTCCTACCTTCATCCATATCTTCTGCAAATTTGTTAATGCCATTATCCAGCACCAACTACATCATCTATTTCATTTTTATTTTTATTTGATTTAACTCTCATATAACCTATTAAAATAAGAAAAATTGAAAAAAGAATAATCCCAGATTTTCCCCAAAAAGGAATTCTTCCCCAAAAAGATTCTTTAACTTCTCTGCTAAGCAATACAGTTCCATCCACCTTGACATCATATTTTCCCAATTTGCTAATTTTGAAATCGATTGAACTTCCTTCCCCCCTCTTCACAACCTCAGGTATCGTGTTATAAACTAAATTTCCATTTTCGTCTTCAGATGGACTTATCCTTTCCACAACAAACTGGCTCGGCTGGTTGAGATTTATGAAAATTTCGTCTTTTAGATTCCAAACCTCTGGTGGTAATGGTTCAATCACGGAGATAGTGTTAGACACGGAGATATTGTAAGATATTGTTTCGTATCCGTCTTTTCTGATATCTAATTTAAAACCTCCTGGAGAATTCAGGATGTAAGGAAGAATTATCGCAGTGTCATTAAGGTAATAGGAAACTCCAGAAATATTCGAAGTTATAAAAAGCTGTTCTCCTATTGAAAAAGATGTTTTATTCAATGAAATACCAAAAGCGTTTTCAGTGACGGCAAGGTTGATTATCCTATCCTCATATCCAGAAGATTTTCCCCGCAATTCATAAGTTTGGTTTGGGATTAGATTAATTGTCCCATTAACAAGCAATCCATTCAGATAAATTTCTGAATTTGTCACAAGACTCTTTGTTTCATTATCAATAAGCTGAATGATTGCTTCGCCACCTTTCAAAAAAGAAAAATTCTTAGGAACCCCATTTTGATAGAAAATGAAATCAAGAACAGTTCCCGAATTAGCCCCACCAGAACTGATTTTTAATTCCTGTTCAAATGGTTCTCCTATTGGAGACAGGTCGTATTTGAATTTTGCCCTGAATAAAGTGGAACCAATATTTTTAGCTTTGAAATTATAAATAAATTGTGTGGATGTTGAGGTGTCTGAAATTCCCACCAAATAAAATGGATTAATGTCAGGTTCAATTTTTATATTGGGGTTATTTTTTCCGCAAGTAAGAGTATAAGTGCTATTGAGAGTTAAAGTTAAAGAACTTAATGAACATGTTGGAAGTTGTGTTACCGAAAAATTTGTGATAGGGCTTATTCCCGATGAAACAATAACACTGATGTCTGTGTTTGGGACATTAATGCTAAATCCAGAAGAATTATACAAAAGATATTGCATGATATCTGAATAAGTTCCTATTGCAACATTTTGGGCGTTAATGTCGATTGGGATTGTAAGAGATTGTCCTGGTTGAAGAGTTCCTGCCGATAACTCGCCTAATTGAATTGGCTTTTCATCAGCCTGAAGACTTATTCCCTGAACTGTGACAGGAGAAGAAAAACATGCTGGAACGCTTAATGTTATTGTCCTTGTCTTAATCTCACCCTGCTGGATTTTAACATTCTGGAGTGTTGTCGGAAAAATATTTATTGAACATGAAGAAGGTAGTGTGGGTGGAGAACTTACTGAAAATGCTATAGGGACAGATGTGCTGTCTCCAAAATTAATAGAGCCTGAATGTGAACCAAGAGGTGCGTTTGCATCAAAGGTTACTCTTATCATTGTTAAAGAAGATGCAGGAATAGAAGATTCATTGAGGAAGAGATAACTTCCAGAAAGAGAAATTGAAACAGAAGAATTCCCTGTATTGTTGCATAAAGTGTTTTGAGTTGTCAAACTTCCCTGATTGTAATTCCAGGATATCGAGGAAGGATTGCATGTAATTGCAGAAGCCAAGCTTGATAAGAATATTATTGAAAATAAGATTAATAGTGTTTTTCCTCTTTGCATGTTAGTATTTTGAAAATCTCCTTATTTAAAAGTCTTCCTGTTTTTGGGGCTTTGTTAAATTCAAACAAAAATTGAAACAAGAATGGAAGCAATGAGAAGGAAAACCAAAACGATCAATCCGTATTTCAAAAGTTTATTTGTAATCTTTCCAGCAAGGAAAAAAACACCGAAGAGAATTATTATTGAAACAAGTTTTGCAGTAATTTGATTTTGGATTATTCCAGATTCCACTCCTTTTTGAACAACATATCCAGTCATGTTTCCAAAAAGGTCTCCAAGTTTATCCAATAACGGAGTTGCAGTGTCGAAGTAATTCTTTGATTCTTCTTTAGCTATTTGCGTTAAGTTTTCTGTCAGATTTGTTTCATTCATTTTATTTTCATTCCCCTTTCAACTTTTAATGTTTCAAACCACCATCCCAAACAATCATCACAAAAAGTTGCATCTTTCAGTCCTCTATACCTAATTTCTAATTTCTTCCTATCCTCCCTTTTTTTAAAAATAAGACCGCATCTTGAACAATTCATCATCTCCCACATCTCTCCATCATCATTTTTTCTTTAATGTTCTCGTCAATTTTCCGCATTATCTCGGCAACCTCTTTAATAACCATAGAATTCTTCTTTAAATACTTTCTCAAATATTGTTTTCTGTTGCACTTAACATTACAATATATTTGATTTTTTGCTCTCGGTTCGTATTCTTTATGACATTCCAAACAAATCTTCATCTTTTAGATCCTCTTTTTTAATGAAATGTTTTTTGAATGAATCTTTTAAATCCTGGAGCATGGATTCAACATGAACAATAATCATCGACAACTCTTGAGGCGAAAGTTTTCCTATGGCAGATATTATTTTAATTGAATTGGCTCCACCATCTTCTCCTTCCACTAAAACAACTCCTATTTTTGCTTTAGTTTTCATGCAACACCTTCTTCATCATATCTTTTCCGCATCCTGCACAAATCTGGGAATTGGGATTTTCTCTTGGAGAATATCTTACAGCGTGGAGGCAAAATTCTTCCTTGTCAGAAAGGGATATTGGTTTGAAGGGTTTGTATCTCTTTATTCTCTGGTTTTCAAAATACCTTCTCCATTCCCTCATTATAGAATCAGGGGAGGGCATTGTCCTCTCAAATTTCATTATAATACTGTAGCCCATTTTATTTAAAACCTTCACAAAAAAAGTCCAATTGTAGGAATGGGATTCTGTTCTCTGATCTTCTTCAATAACTTCTTTTACAGCTTGAGATAGGGATATTTTATTCATCTTCGTAAATTCCTTTTGAATGTTGTCTCTCCTTTCTGCATTCAGAACAATAAGGAAAATTCTTTTTTGTTTCCTTTGTATAACCACATGATTTTGTGCAGGATTTACAAGTGTAAAAATCTCCATATTTGATTTTAATTTTCATGTTTTTAGTTCTCACACATCCAATCCTTTATGGTAAAATTTGTTTTATGATATTCATTAAATCCTTTCAAATCTTCTAAATGGACATTTGGAATATTTAAGTGAGAATATGCTTCTGCCTCCTGATAACCGCAGAATCTTATACTTACGAGGGTAGTTTCTTCAGTTTGATTTCCTATTCTCAAATGGCAATAAATATAAGGTAGGGAACATTCAACAGGTATTGAAGCAACACAAACACCGTCCTTGCACGGGTCAGTAAAATATCTCCCAACAAAAAGTAAAAGTGAAATAGATCCAATAATTATTATTGCATATAAAAATCCCTTAAAAAACTGACCGAATATGCTTTTATCTATTCCTTCCGCAATTTGTTCTTCAAGTTTTTTTCTCATCTTCTTGTTATTGTATAATTTCCTATTTTATATTTCCGATTCTCTTAAATCTATCATGTTCTTTTATTCTCCCTTAATTGTAAAAATTCTTTGATTTCTTTTAAAAATTCTTCTGAATCAAAAATTGCCTTTTGAGATTCATAGGTTGTTTTATTTGTGATACTCAATACAATTTCCCCATCAAGAGTGTCTGTAATGAGAAATTCATAATTTTTCCAATAAGGAATAATTTCTCCTTTTATCCGCATTTCCAAAATATTTTCTTTCTTTCCAAAAACATCCATCTCAATAAATTCACTCATAAATAACTCTCCTCTTCATTTTCGAAAGTGTATGTGGTTTGTTTCTTTGGTTTTTTCCCAAGTGTTTTACAGGCTTCATCAAAAAATTCAGTGATCTTAGCTATTTTTTTAATTTCATCTCTGATAAAAAAATATTCTCTTTTCCCTTTTGTTTTTTTCAGATAACCCGATTCCACAAGATTTTTCAAAACAAAATAAGCCCTTGATTCCTCTACCTGAAGGAATCTTCTTAATTCATCAAGATAAAAAACATTTCTTTTTCTTGATTCAATAGAGAGCCAGACGATTGTGGTGGCAAAAGGAATGTGATGAATTCTTCTTTTTATGAACTCGTCAGAATTTGGCTTAATTGATTCAAGCAATTCATCAAAAAATTCAGATTGTTTTTTTTCAACAGGGTTCATTTCTCCTCCCGAAGTTTTTGTTTGAGTTCTTCAAATGCTCTCATAATATTGTAAAATATG
>ERZ1292632.982-Hain-H43-01um-R2-982-length-30163-cov-6_pt1 | contig 30163 bp, 28 predicted proteins | sample MGYA00564407_ERZ1292632 | MGnify/ENA primary metagenome ERZ1292632 (study PRJEB36523, sample SAMEA6512637) | groundwater metagenome | collected 2019-01-08 | study: AquaDiva: Metagenomics assemblies of 32 groundwater samples | reverse complement strand
ATTTGCGGATTGATTTTTGCCAAACTTGTTAATTCTTCTCCCAAATCACTTGCGGATAAAACGGCAACTTCTACGCCGTCTACAGATCCTTTAATTCCCTTAGAAGGATCAAAAGTCACTGAGAACGGACCATCCGTTATTACGACTGGTTCATTCTCCGATAATTGCTTATCCAATATATCAGCAAATTTTTCACTGATACGATTGGTGACACTAAGTCTTTCTTGTTCTTTCTTTGTAGGCATATTAGCGACTCTCCTAAGGAAGTGTTTATGTTTTAATACATTAACGCTATCGACTAGCGTATCTAATTCTGATTTTACTTGCGATAATTCCTCTAAATAATTTGCATATTTATTAAAACTTTCTTTTGAAGCCGTAGGGACTGGCATTGGAGGTGCGGCAGCTCCAGCTCCACCAGCTCCACCAGCTCCACCAGCTCCACCAGCTGCTGGTACGGCTGGCGCTGCGGGTGTAGCAGGTGCGGCTGGGGTTTCTGCTTCACCACCAGCTGCTCCAGCACCGGCTGGTGCCCCACTCGGCGCTCCACCTTCTGGTTTAGGAGCTCCACCACCTTGATTATTGGCAAATCCAGCTTCTACCAAATCTAAGATTAGGTTTTGAAGTTCAGAAAGAAGACCACCAATATCTTCCAAAAATTCAAAGTCAACATCTTTAGATCCAAGTATTTGTTCTGCAACCTCTCTAAGGAGATCGAGAGATTTGTTAAGTTTGTCAATATCTTCACCACGGGCTTCTTTGTGGAGAGAAGCTGCTTTTTTCATCTCCATACAATTTTCATGGCTAGTTTTTAACGTTTCACTAAGTTTTTGTATTAATTCTGGCCCAGTATAAACATTCTGTACCGTACAGTTTTCACAAGCGCCATCAGTAACGGCACTAAGTTCTATAAACTTAACGCCATAATTAGACTCATAAACCCTGGAACCCTTAAGCGTCTTGCCTTTATGGTTTTTAATATGATCGCAGTAATCAGCCTCAGTAGCGGCTTTGTTCTGACAAACAGAACAAACGCTGTATTTGACTGAGCAACCCATAGAGACATCGTTAATGTAGCCTTCTCTAATTCCACGAGCAAGATCAGGATAAGCTCTGGCATCCACCATAACATCTGTGTAGACGCAATGATTATCAAGGTCGTAAAATGCCGATACAACCTTTCCACGAGCTTTTTCTATATCTTGGTTTGCGTGATTAGTAAAGAAAGGACAATTAATGAAGGTCTCAAATGATTTAATTCCCTTGTCTGATGCAGTTAGAAGCTCATCTTCAGAAAAGTAATCTCCATTATCATTTGCTCCATGATAATGCTCTCCTGTACGTTCTAATCCGCCAGCATCAATAGCACGAGCCCTGAAGATAATCCACTCTTCAGGTTTTCTATCCTGTAACTCTGCCAGTATATTAAGGGAATTGGATGCATGAACCAGATTGCCACTAATATCATGTTTTATAAAAGCAGTACGTTTGGGGCCATAAAGAAGCATATCTCGACTTATCGTCGAGCTTGCCTCTATCTTAAAATTAGCTGTTTTGTAGAGCATTCAGTTTCTCCAACCAATAAGCTTGTGCCGATTATTACTTAACCTTCTTTTTCGAAGAAGCTGCAACTTCCTTCTGTTCACCTTCAGGTTTGTAATCGGTAACAAGAGCTTTGGCATACTCAGCTCCCCAAAGTTCGGCCCAATACTCTCTAACCTTGGATCTGTCTTCACCAGAAAGTTCGGAAACTTTAACAAATTTGGCCATTATATTTCTCCTTGCTAAGATGGTTGCGTACAACCTTGTAGTTTCAAGATAAAAAAAGGATTTTATTTACAATAAACTCCCTAATTATCCCATTTCAAATTTTTTTTTCACTATTCCTTTTTTATTTCGAATATTTTTTAAATATTTTTTACTAATTATAAATACTAATTCTTTTATTCCTATATGGAATTTTTCATCGCATCTGAATATCCGCCAGATCCTATATTAGATGCTGGTAAAGGGCTCGTTGTTGGTACGGATTCATTTGATTGTCCGATGATTCCTTGAATTTCTTCTGGAGCTGGTTGTTGTCCTAAAGGCAAATCATATGTTTCTCCGTCTCTACCTTGTACCTCAACACTTAATACTGGTGTCATGCCCTGCATATAAACTACCAAAGTAGCTGGAAGTTTAATTGGAGTGCTTGATTGTGCAATTTTTGTAATTGTAAATGGACCCTTAAAGCCAGCTTCTTTTAATTGAGTAGAAATATTAGTAAACATTTCTTTAGAAGCAGTAGTTCGGATTCCGCTGAGATGTGATCTAATTAAACGAGATGTACAATCCATATCTATTCCCCCAGTAAATTAGAAAGCTTGGTAATTTCTACTTAGATAAACTGTTACATTGGCAGTTCCGGTCTTAAGTCCAAAACGAATCCATGGATAATAATTTTGTCCAGAAAAATGAATATCCGGATCTACGGACATTGTATCGACCAAAAACCAAATTCCACTTCCAGGATTGGAACTTACCTGAACCTCAACATCGCCTGTTCCGCCTTTAGTACAAGTAACGCCACTTGCCCTCATGCACGGATATGCAGTACTATAAATAGTTGACCCACTGGAATTTGTTTGATTGTCAAAAACAATCATTTCTGGGAATTGACGTTTGGCGTTTCCAGCCAATGGTCCCTGTGCGAATCTTGTAGGGTCCTTTACTGGACCGTAATCACCACGATCTCCCACTTGTCCTGATGTCATATCGTTTCTCCCTAATATAATAAAAAATAAATAAATTCATATCTTTGCTTAAATTTTATTCAAATAAAATAACACAATTCCCTTTTACAATTCGGTAGCTTCTTCTGCTGCATTTATTTTCTCTTTAACGGCTGTTATAATTTTGGCAATAACATCGGTAATATTGAAATTAATTTCATCTTCAGTAAAACGCAACACTGTCCAGCCATAACGTGCCAACTCATTATCACGCTCAGTGTCCTTTTCAATATCTTCTTGTGTCGAATGAAAACGTTTTCCATCAGCTTCAACAATAATCTTCTGAATAGGAAAGAAACCATCAACTTCAACTCTTGCCATTCTGACTGGTTCGGGTTTCTGTTGTATTTCAAATTCCAATGGAAGATTACCAGCATTCTGAGCTTCTTGAATACCAGCATAAAGTTTGGCTTCCAAAGAAGTAAGACGGAACAATCCCGTTCTCGGCCCAACGATCCACTCATCCTCAATATCAACTGGTTTTTGTTGTTTAGGTTGTTTTGGTTCAGTCAATTTAAATCTATTGGGACGATGTACCGAAGGAACGAATTGCTGTGCTCGTTGATAATTAACCAGCTGAGTATCCGTCGCCATTGCAGGAGCTCCACTACCAAGACCAGCACCGCCACCCTCACCACCAGACATAGATGGAGCAAGTTCATCGCCAGGCAATCCCGGACCACCCTTTCCACCAGGAAGATTTCCACCAAGACCAAGACCACCAGCACCACCTGGAGCTCCGCCTGGAGGAGCACCACCTCCCTTAAATCCACCACCCATACCACCGCCACCTTTAGCCCCACCTCTTGATTGTGGAGCTATTCCAAGTTGTTGTTGGTAGGATTGCTCTAAACGAACACGTTCTGTCTCAACATCATAATCAAACTCGAATTTCTCAGCCAAAAGTTGAGTAGATACAATTCCCTTTTCCCACAATTGAAGCCAAAAATTATTCTTTTGACTTTCATCTCTAAGGTTAAGATCATTCCAACGAATTTTTGGGTAATCTAGAACTGTATTGCCACGTTGATCACTCTTGTAAAACCCTTGAATACGTGCCTCAAGCTTATAAATCTTTTCACAGATCCACTCAGACATCATATCCTGAACGCCTTTAAGACGTTTAATCGTAGCTTCAATACCAATGGCAGCTTGACTGTAAGAAGGTCCAGATCCACTCAACAAAGCTTCATTAACACCAAGTCCCTTAATCATAGCTTTATCAATAAGATCATATTCCTTGGTAAGCTGAAGAACCTTTCCTGCGGCACCAACCCACTCAAAAGCGAAGGCATGATGTGTCACTAATGTCAAGTTAGGATCGTTTGCAGTAACAGCCAATTGTTTCTGTGTATCCGCAATATCATTAGGTCCAGCTGGTCTCTGGTCATTTCCTATTTTACATATCTTAATAGGAAGAATATGACGTTCGGCAACAATCCACTGTGCCTGTCTCAATCTATCCTGATAAGCCAAAATAGGGAATAATGGAGCAATCAAACTTCTACCATAAGCTTGGTAGCCAATTTCGTCATGCTTCATATGAGTAACTGCTGCTGAGTTAAGAGGAATTGGTTGATTGGATAGAATTAATTTTTTTAACTGATCCGGTATTTTATCGTAAATTTCTTTTGGTTGTTTATTCCAAATAATAGATTTAAGGCTATCGTCTGGAACAAGACTTATGATTGGGTCAGAAGGCATCAATGGATTAATCTTAACATCTATCCAATCTGGGTTCAGAATACTAATATTTGCTATTGATCCGCCTTCATGCTGACAGAGATTTCCATCTGGTTTAATGCCAAACCCCTTACATTGATCACAGGCTATGCTTATAAATGGGAATGCATCACCCATTGAGAAATATTCATAAGCAGCTAATCTTGCCCATTTTTCTATTTGCAATCTATCTTTTAAATCATTAAAATGTTCTTTTCTTATATTATCATTTATGACATTTTCAAAACCATTAAATGGGAACTGAGAATAAAATCTCAAAGACGAAGCAACGGTTGGATCGTTTTGGGAGAACATTCTATTCCAAGTATAGACTTCTCGTCTTTTGGTTGGAATTTGCCAATTAGTAGGAGTATGGATTGGAGAGTAGAATTGTGGAGATGTATACATAACTCTGGAACCAGCTAATCCAGTTCCAGAGTCCATGGCCGTTTTTTGCATTGAAGCTATATGGGTTATGTCTGGAGATGTCGGAGCTGATCCGCTTTTCATAACATCCCCAGATTCTCTTATAATATCAGAAGCCGTTCTTCCTGTTTTTGAAAATATTGATGAGTTTTGTACATCACTAAATATGTAAGTCATTATAAACCTTCGTTTTAATTTTTCTTAAACCATTATTGCGATACGATTAATTAATTAATTTATTTCTTTCTTTTCTCTAGACCAATTTGGTTCTTGTTCGTTAAAGTTATGCCCACGAGAATGATATGTTTTGCCGCATTTAGGGCAATAATATATCTTATTTTCATCGCTGCCATTAATGAGTTTTATTTTACTATCCTTGTGGACGGGGTTAGGACAGTATGGAAAAGAAACTGTTCCTTCGGTTCCACTTTCGACGCCGTCACCTTCGTTGCTAGCGCTTTTTTTTTAGCTTGAATATTTTTCAAGGCTTCTTCTGAAATAATGGCATTCTTCTCCATATTGTCTATTTTTCGATTCAACATGGCTGATTTAGAAATAATAGTTTGTTTATTCGAAGCAATTACTGTGGTAAAATCCTTGAATTCATGACGAGATTCAAGCAACTTTTCATACCCAGCTTCAGTTGGATAAACAGGAGTATGCTCACGTTCACCCTCATTGAGATTCATAGTCTTTTCGGTATTGCTGCCAATTAATTTTCCACCAGAGTTAACAATATGATCCTCAAGCCATCCGTCATACTGTTGGTCAACTTGCGTTTGTTTCCATTCTTTGTAACCGGGAATAAAATCTTCCGGTTTTGGGCTGGATCGGTATTCTTTTCTCTCTACAGTGTCAAACGCACCATCTTTATCTGGAATATCTGAATTCAGATCTACCTTCTCGGCAAGATTTTTATTTTTTGAGTCAAACGAATCTGATTTATCGTCTTTGGCAGTAGAAGATTCCGATTTGGCATCCAGATCCTTACTGTTTTTAGCCGGACCTCTTTCTTTGCCATCTGGACCTCTTTTGGCAAATGGATTTTGTCTACCTTCATCAAAAACCATGTTCTCCTCGGACATATCTTTCATAAATTGGCCCCAAGGAGATTTCTTGAAATCTCTGGCTTGTTTGATAAAAGGATTAGTTGTACTCATCTTTGTATTTTCTCCCTTTTGATTATCTACAGATCCTCTTACAATTTCGGTATCTGTCTGTCTAGGATTAGTATCCGTAATTCTCTTCTCTGGTTTACTTCTGTTTTTTCTAAATCTTTCCCTTCTTAAGAAAGTCGGATTGTTTTGTTCTGATGGTTGATTGGACGGCATTCCAGTATCGGCAATTGATCCATCTGCCATTACTGGCGCATGTCTTTGTGCCGACATATCTTTCTGTTGATCTTGCCAAGCTTTTGGAATTCCCTTGTAGCCACAAGAATGGCACATTACAAAAGTCTCTTGCAATCCGCCTTTGTGTTCTACGCTGTAATCGCCCTGAGCTCCACATTGAGGACAACAAAGTTTGTTCTTTTTATTGCCCCCACCACCATTGTCTTTATTTTTATCTATAATCGTAGGCATTGTTTCTCCTTATAAACCTCTTGGCTTAATACCCATTTTTCCTAATGCTTCTTCTTCTTTTTCTGTTACAGGAATTGCTTTGAAACCATTATTTTTACAAAAACTATATACTTTTGATACAGACCCGAAATATTCAAATGGAACAAGAATTATAACTGGGAAAACAGCTTTGAAAAGTTTTTGCGGAAGGCTATAAGCAAAAATGTTGTTTTCACATGCCATGGCATCAAAATCAGATGTAATAAGAAATGATTTAACAGGATTTGTTTTTTGAGCAGTTTTATACCAATTGTTTTTATTCTTTGCCGTTGGAGCTGGAGCCGTAGGAGCATTAGGTACAATATCTCTTGCAGTTGGTATTACTCCTTGTTTCAATCCCAATAAAGCTGGAACGCTCACTCCAGACCATTTTAAATTTTTTCTTTGTGCAAAAGAATAAGACATGAGCGATTTGTGAATATTTTGATGTGACCAAACATTTTGAGCATCATGTCTTTCCAATAATGTTCCAAAAAATGCATTTGCTTTTAAGTCACCTAAATTAGAATATATTATTTCATTAGAATGTTCTGGAGATTGCAAGTACTGTAAGGAAGAATTTCCCAATACTTGTCTTCCTCTTTTAGTGTGAAATAGTCTATCCCCACTTTTTTGATTTTCTATTAAATATTGAGAAACAGCATCTGGAGACATTAGGAACTTTGCCCAATCATCAACAATAACCGGATATTTAGCTTGGCTATAGCCAATATTTTCCTGATGTTCTATGTTTGAGCCTTCTGGTATTTTAGGCTGCGATGCCGTTTTTTCCAGTTCTCTTATATTTTTATATAAATCAGTTAATGTGGAATCACTAATAAGAGCAGTCATAAAAGATGTGCTTGTTTTGCTATCTCTAGCGGCTCTTGACAGTGTAACTTCTTTACTTTCAATAAGTCTTTTGATTTCCTCTATAATAGAAGCCCTAACCATAATCGCATCATGACCATAAATCTGTGATATTTCCTGGCAAGCCTGATCTACAGCTTGATTCCCAATTTCGGTAGACAGTAATTCAAGTTTCAAGTTATTTATTATTTCTGGATTATTTTCAATAGTTCCGGCTTGTATCCTTTCTTGAACTATACCGTTTATTTTTTCTGTGAATTGATTGGGATCTATTACTTTAGATTTTTTAATAAAGAAATCATAAAATCCATTTTGAATAATATCTGGCGGTTCTACTTTACTGTACATTTCATTCATCAATGTTCTGACGCCCTCAAGAAGCTGTCCAGATGTAGCCAGATAAAAAAGAAATTCAGATCTTGGATCTTTTTCTTCAGTTAATTCGCCAGCTTCAAAAAGAGTGTATTTGCTATGCCATTCTCCCTTGCTCCCAGGACCATCGCCTTCTTTGGACGGAGGAGGTCCGGGAAATACTGGTATTTTTCCAGTTTGAATTCTTAAAATTTCTTTGCTAACCTTATCCATTGCATCTTTTTCATTGCTAGATTTTTCATAAGCACTCAGGGCAAGGCTTTTGGTGTAATAGTTTGTAAGAACTCTAACATCTTCAGATTTAAATCTATTAAAGAACTCCATATTATTAACTTGCAGGATACCCTTTGCATTGTCTTCTTGTGTTGTCCCGATGCCCTTAAACGGCATTGTTTTTTCTTTACTTCTAAAAACATCTACTTTTCCGCTACTTGATTTTGCTTCGCCGAACACACTTGTAAGAAAAGTTCTATTTGGATATTGCATTAATAATTTATAAAATTCTTTTGCAGCCCAATGTTCAATATCGTTTTCGTCAGTTATGTCTGGTCTTTCTGTCTTTATTAACGGAACGATATAATCAATAATTTTATTGGATAATTCTCCATATTCTTCTAATTTTGGACCAACTGTCTTGGAAGCATTTCCAACAAACGGAGAAGGCAATGTATCTTGATCTGTAAAAGACATTGGAAATAATTTAAAGAAAGATTGTAAAAAATTTCTCATATCATTTGCGATTACATTTGGATCTTGTCCGGTCAATTGGGAGTTTGATGACAATCTATCCATCAGATTTTGAAGATTTTTACTGTATGATTCATGACATGGAACTGGTATTGGACCACTTTTAGTATCTATCGCCAATTCCATACCGCCAATAAAAATAGTATCTGTAAACCCTAGATATTCGTTGAAATTATCTTGCGTCACATCTTCTTTTAATAAAACATTTCTAGTTAAATCGCAAGAAGTTCCATCGCATTCAAATGAAACCATTTGTTGAGATTGCGGAGACAAAAGCAATTTTTCGTTTTCTGGAATTTCATAATTAAATGGGTCATTCTTTTCCATTGCTTTATTGAAAACAAAATGTCCAACATCACTATTCCAAACAATATAGCCTGTTTTTGTGTGTTGGCTAGGTATGGCTTGTCTAAATCTTCCGCAAGTCCTACAGAAACTCTTGAGATTTTCTCTGTTCTTAACAAATGGAATTAATTCTGTCTGCATGGCGTATGAAGAAGCATTGTTATTTACATTTGTAAGATATTTTATTTTATCCGCAGAGTAATCGGCATCAAGAATTCTAATTAGCTCTTCTTCTGTGCCAGAAAAACTTGACATTAATTTCTGTTTGGCTTGTTCTATATTTGATAATTTGGCAGTCTTGTCTTCATCTTTCATTCTAGCTGTCAGAAAAGATTCTGGAGAAGTAAAAGCCATTGATAATGGATTTCCACCAGCTGCATACAAATTATTTCCGTAGGCCACATTGGCCAAATTCATAATGTTTTGATAAAAATCTTTTGATTTCTTTTCACCACCAGAATTATCATTATATGCATTCCAAGCCACATAATATCCAAATAAATCCGAACCGACTTGCTGGAAAAAGTTAATTGTATCTACTTTTGTTTTTAATTCAGGATCAGCAGCATATATTTGATTCATTGTTTCTTCATTAGCTGAAGCAAGTGCTTTTATTCTAATATTTGGATCTTTTAATTCCTGCGGGCTTAAATCTCCCTTGGTGTATTGAGAGATAATTGCATTTTCTACATTAGCTCTTGTATTCCTAATGAAAATTTTAAAGCTTTCTTTGTAATCGCCAGTGCTAAACGCATCGTCCAATTTGGAATAATAATCCTGTATCATCGATATCGCTATTGATTTTGGATCTCCGCTTAAGTCTGAACGCTCTTTTTTGAATCCGCCAAAAACACTAATAACATCATTTAGGAAATCAGAATGTTTGATTGTCGGTAAATAAACTGTTTTACCGCTCCTATCCTGTTTCTCTTCCACAGGAACAGAAAACACGCCATGCACTACTTCATATTGTTTTGCTTCTGGTTCTTTTTCGCCAGCTACGGCAGGAGTTTCTTCTAATGGCTCCTGACCAGTAACACTAGTATAGAGTTTATTCATAAAATTTATGAATCTTGGCGAGTCTATTGGTTCTTCAAGAATAGTTTTGCTTTGTGTTATTTTGGCCCTATTGTCTTCACTAATTTTTACATTTTTCTCAAGAGTGGACAATAAAGTATTTAGTTGCCCATCAAGCCAATCAAGATTAGCAAAATTTCTCTGACCATACTCAGTCAAAGCTTGTTTAATTGTTGCTAAAGATGCATTCTTATTGATTATATTGCCAAGAAATGTTATTATTTCTAAATCAACGGATGTTTCTGGAGATACCTTTTCTTCTATCTTCTCTACTATTTCTCCCTGTTCTGTTTCTGGTGTGCTTGGAGCCTCCTGCGCAGGAGGCTGTGCTTCTACGGCAGGAGGCGCTTGTGGTGTAGCAGGTGCTGAATATTGAGAAGGTTGACTAGAATAATTTGTCTGACTCATTTGAGATGGGTCCATTGCTGTTTTTAAAACAGACAATATATCGCCAAAGTTATCGTGCAAATATTCTTTTTTAGATCTGGACAACCTTAATATCTTGTTTAAGATGCTTGTTTTTTCCATCTTATCACCTTTCGATTAAATCGATAATTAGAACTTTTTGGATTTGGAATTATCTAAAGTTTCCCAAGATCTGTCATCTTGTCTTTTGGTGCGATCTGATTTCAAACCATCAGATTCTCTCTTGATATTAGAATCTAGTTTAACGTCCAACACTGGAAACAATCCGGAAAGATCGATAGATGGTTTTTTAGGACTCATTGGAGTGAATTCTTCTGCTACTTTTATTTTTTCTGCTTCAACCTCCATAGGTCTATTAAATCTATCTGCAATATTTTCTGATGTTTTTTCTTCCCAACCTCTGTTGTCATTAAACTCTCTATTCCATTTTTCATTCATGGCCTTATCGAGTTCTCTTTTCAGATCGGCTGCTTTAATGCCAGCTTCTGCACTTTGACGACTTCTCTCTACTTCGGCTCTTACCTCTGGAATATCTACTTTTGGCAATGGAGCAGGTTCGAAAGCAGTCCTTAAAGGCGTGAAGCCCATCTGAGACACTGGAATATCGGCTGTGGTTTTGGATTTTTCTTCAGTTTCCCATTCTCTTGAGCCCTGTCTTTTCTCTTCTGCTTCTCTTCTTCTGTCACGAGCAGAATCAATAATATGATCGGTAAATTCTGAATTCTGAGCTTTTTCAATTCTATTTGGATCAAAAATACTATTTAGATTGCTGGCAAGAACATCTGTGCCGCCAACATCTCCTTCTCTTTCGGCACGAGAAGGACGAAGAGCTTTTGTGTCCATAGCTTCTACATCAGTCGATCTAGTTGGTGGTCTGACCTGTTCCCAATTATGATCTTTAATGTCAACTGAGTCCAAATTGCCTAAATTAGAAGAAAATATATCTTTGATACCCCTATCTCTTTCTGGAGATATTCTTTCCTCTGGCTCTTTCATTTGTCTTTTCATAAAAAGCTCACCGATAGCTTTAAGATCGGGAACTTTTGTGGAGTTTTTTGCACTTTCGACATTGGTTAATAAAATGTCTCCAGTAACAATGTGCGGAATTTTCTTTTCATCCATGATTTAACTATCCTCTCTTTATTTGTTGTTTTCCTGAGCTTTAAACGGCTCAGGGAATTTAGTGCTTCTTTCTTTTTTGTCTTTTTTATCTTTTCCCTTAGTCTTGCTTGGCAATGCTGGTTGCTTTTTCAAATCTCTTTGTTTTGTTTCGTTCTCATCGGTAACCATTTCCTTGGCATATTCGGAAGGATAGAGATAATCCCAATAATCAAACAATTTTTTTCTATCGTCTTCCTTCAACGCCATAATCTTTTTGTAAATTTCTACATTAATTTCAGAGTCTCTCATATTTTTAGCTGTCCGTTGCATTGATTCGGAACCTCCTGCCGATTGTACTGGTTGGTAGTAACAACACTTTCCTCTATTATCTCCCTTGAAAAACAATGGGCTCTGACCTTGTGAATATCTAACGTGATTTTTATACGGACATGTTGCGGTAGCCAAAAGACCGCAAGACATACATATCTTTCCTACCGTAACTGTGTTCGGCGTTTCTCTAATTGGCATTTTTAATGCTCCTTAGGTTAAATGCTTTTTTAACTATTTTACTTAAATTAAAAGATTTTTTATTTGGAACGTAATAATATCTACTAATTACCTTCTGCTCTTCTGGAATATCTATCGGCAATTTCTTTTTCTTGCCCTTTATTCTTTGCTGTGTTATATAGGGATTCTCATATTCTATGAAATATAAAGCTCCATTGGCATCTTGACCCCCAGGAACCGCAGATGGTTCGGATAATGGAGTCATATTGGCAAAAGGTACATTTTTTTCTGATGTTTCAACCTTCGGTTCTTTTTTACCTGGCAAATAATATCTATAATATTCTACAAATATCATGCCAGTTTGTTCCGATACGCCTTCCTGATCCTTCATTTCAACCCTATATAAGGTTCTATTGGAAGAATCTTCTTCTTTATAGGATTGTTCTAATTTTTGATCTTCTATTTCTTTTTGTTTTTGTTGCTCGGTTTTCTTTCCCTCTGTTTCTGTAGACTTAAATTCTTGAAATTGTTTGTTTAACCCCTGTAGGGCTGTGGAGTTTTGAAGCATCATTCCAACTGGATCTGTTGCGTACTTATCAAGACTATCGTTAGCAAAAACAATTTCTCCAAGATATTCTTGGACTCTTCTGGATTTATCGCCCAAATAGCTAGATCCTTCATCAACAGGCGTATTGACCACTGCCATATCTGTAGAGGAATCAGAAGCTTCTGGATCTTGACTATAAATCAAATCCTTAATGTCCGATTCACTGACGGTGAAACCCTGAACACTATCTAGAAACTTTCTAGAAACTATTGACTCAACAAATTTGTTTACCTGAACAGTAAACATGTCTAGTAATTTTTTTATATCCCTTCCTTCGTCATCGCTTTCATTTATATCGTTTTCCGGCACAACCGCCCCTTGTTGTGCAGTGACTATTTTGAAATTAAACATTTTTTTGGCTAATTCAATATTTTCAAAATCTTCTGTGGTGGGGGCTACCAATTTATTTTGTTGATCAGGCTGTTGATTTTTCACCACTGGAGAAGTAGGAGCTGAATTGAGAATCGAATTTCCATACAATTGAATGCTAAAATTAGCGGCTATGACCTCTGAAGCCGGTGTTTCTTTACTTCCAGAAATACCCCTTCTATCAATATTAGTATAGAAATCAGGACCGAATCCCTGTTTTCCACTCATCTCTTCATGCGCTTCTGTGCTGCCCTTGAATATTCTATTTCTAATTGTTCTTAAAACAGAAGAAATTTGATTTAAATAATCTATAGCACTTTGTTTCCCATTAGGTTGCGAATAAATATTGTTAATAGTTTCTATTAAAGAAGCAATCTTATTGCTCGCCTCATTAAAAACCTTTCTTTGTTTGTCGTTAAAGGACTTATCTCTAATCTTTATTGAGGCCATTTTAAGAAATATTCTTATATCTGCCAACAATCTGGTCATATAATACAAAGAACCTCTTTTTGATTCGTCAGTATCATATACTTCTTGTTCGTACTGCCTGTCTATAGGAGTTTGGAATACATCAGATTTTATGGCAGCGGCGTTTGAACGCAATGATTTGTATTTACTTCTTCTATCTTCCTTTGCCCTTTGTTTTTGTCGCAATTCTTCTTTTTGCTGATCTCTTAAGATATTATTATTTAACTGACCGATTAAGGATCTTATCTTCGCTTCATTATTTAAAACATTTTCGAATAAATATTCGTTATCCGTCCAATCGCTGGTGTAATCGTAAGTCATTGCAGAATAAATACGCTGCGTTATTCTGTCACATGTCTCCATAATAAGATATACTTTATTGCAAATATTAAACCAGGGATTTTGTAATCCACCAATATACATATCGTCATATTGTTGATTTAACCCATAAAGAGATTTTTTAATGGCTGGAGAATCGTTAAATCTGTCAAAAGTATATAGTACTCTAAATATTTTTTCCGCATCACCCATTGGGTTTGGACCAGCTAAACATTCCTTGGCTTCCATTTGAATTTGATTAGCTAGGGAAACTTTTTCTGGATCATTAATAAGACCACTCTCTGAAGCCAGATTAGTAGCCGCCAACTTAGATATAAAAGAATATAATTTAGGATCGTCAGACAAGGAAGAACTATTTATATTTTCCATATAGTTATAATTGTCTTTTAGCATATTTCTTTTAACGTAAATATACAGATCTCTAAACTCAGGGGTTGTAATATCGGATAAACTTTTAAATTTAGTTATTTCATCATCATCCAACATTAAATAATCTAGTTCATTTGGTTTCTTTCCCCTTGGAACAAAAAATTCTTCTGTTATATTATCTGGCAAATGTTTATGTAGGTACTCTAAAAACAAATAAAAAGTTCTTTGTGGATTATTATCAACAGGAATGCCCAAACCTTGAACGGATCTTGCTAAAGTTTCTGGTGTCATATTAAAATGACTCAAAAATTTAGCTTGTTTTTCTGGCGATCCATCAAGAAGATCTTGCCAAAATTCCTTGTTGTAGAATCTAGTTCCCTCGGTTGACCCAGGTTCAATGTTCTTTTCCTCTATATCTTCAATCATTCCGGGTTGATTAAGAACCGATTCAGCCGTTGTTTGTAAAAAATCTTTTAAATGTTGAGATAAAGTGGAGGCATCAAACAGACTCAGAGTATTGTTGTTTTTTTGTAATCTTCCTATCAGCTGCATAATACTTATTAATGTTTGAGGGTTTACGCCAAGTAGACGTTCCACTTCATCCTCTAATGTTCCGTATAATTTCTGATCCACTGATTTATTAACTGTAGATAGTTTGGTAAGCGTCTCGTGAATCTTAGAAACCACTATCATTAAATTGTTTAATAGTTTTTCAAATGGACGAAACTCATTCCCTTCAATTTTTATAGTTGGCTGTTTTTGTTGAAGAGTGCCCCATGGGTTTTTTGCAACCTCTGGTTCTTCTTGCGGTTCTTCGGGCAATTCTGTAATAATATCATCTTGAGGCAACGTTTCAGGTTGATTTAAGGCAGTCTCTTGCGCAGTCTTTTTAATAATGCTCTTTATAGATGCGGTCTGCTGTACTTGACTTGTTTTAGAGTCCAATATATCTATAGCTGCTTGAACATCCATGGATAAGTTATATAAATTTGTATGCAAAAAATAGAGATATTTGTTTATCTGTGGATCTTTTTCTTGCAATAAATTCTGTGCTGGTGGATTGTTTTTATCTCCCAACAAAGACTCTCCAACCGATTTTGGTGAAAAAATAGCTTCTTTAAGAAAATTCTCCAACGCACTCCTCTTGTGATCAAGTGGAGCGGATATTTTTCTAATGGGAATTGTCATTTTTTAGTCTCTCCGCAGCATTAAAAGATAAAGACAGCACATCTTCTTTTCTTATTTCCATAACAATTTCCTAAATTCCTCTTAGGAAGCAACAAAAATCCCCACTACTTCTAAACGAATTGAAGCAAGACGGGGAATGTTTATTTATAGGTATGTTTCGATTAAGCCATTAAATTTTCGGACAAATATGAACCGAAAAGAATTGACCATTGCCGCCAGGATTGCCAATCTTACTAAAGGGAATATTTATCTTGGCAAGTATTTCTTCCATTTTTTGTTCAATAATACTATGTTTAATTCTTCCGCCTCTTTTAACAGATACCAGTACCTTTTGCTTATCTTCAAGAAATTTGTTAATTTGATGAACTTTGACATCCAAATCATGGATTCCTATATTCGAACCAAATCTAACTTCTTTTAGCTTCACAGACTTGTGATTTGATTTTATTTTCTTTTTTCTGTCATATTCTGTTTTGGAGAAGGCCATAATCCTGCATACTGGAATATCCTCTTCATTTAACTGAACAAGATCCATTCCGCTCTCCTGAGCCATCCCGATAGCTTGTTCCGTACCAACTTCTCCTAGTTTTTCACCATTCAATCCAATCAAAATAACTTTGGTGGATCTAATTTCTGAATTAATGTTCTTTTTAAGCAACGAGAAAATCTCCTTTATCTCTTCTTTCTTGTAGTAACCGGAACCGCCTCAACAACATCTTCATCCAATTCAATAAGATTGGCCTTTGTCTTTACTAATACTGCCGCATTAGAAGATGAATCCGATATCATTTTATTCTTTATGAACAAACAGAAACAATTAGTGTCACAGAAATCTAATTGCATCTTTTCCTCAACAAATCCTCTTTGTTCCGATATCCATTCTCTTCTTTTTCTAACGCCTTTAATTTTCATTGACTCCTGTACGATAGAGTCCAGGTTAATTGTTTTACATGAAAGTCCATGTGGCAATCTAATTGTGCGATCAATGGATTTTGGCGTTTCTGAAAATATTCTGCCACATGCATCACATTTGTACGATTTAATTACACTCATCTTTCTCGAACCTTCTTTCTTAATTTGCATACCATTGTTCTTTCTTTTACATTATGCATTCATTAAAATAGGAGATACGATAAAAAATTAGCAGCCCAACGAAGGACTGCTAATCTGGTTATGTTTGTATAAAAAATTATCATCTATTGCAAGTAATCTCATCAAGCCAACGATCAAGAGATTTTTTATTATAATCGTTCAGAGAAATTTTACACAATCTATGAAGACCGAATTTACTGATATTCCAAGCGTATTTCATTTTAGATACAATGGAATCGGTAGAATTTTGATCGGCCATGAAAAACTTTGGCATCCAATTAATTTCTTCCGATACCACAATTGGAATATTATTATAAACCATATCTGCCGCAACAATGTTGAATGTTTCTGTATAGGAAACTTGTGTTCCAAGATCCATATTTCTAATTAAACCTATAAATTCCCTGTGTGAAATCCAAGGATGTTCTATCAGAGCGTTAGACCCATTGTTTTCGAACATGCTTCTAAGATTTTTTAGAACGTTCTCTCCCGTTTGTTCTAAACGACCAGCATTAACATGAAAATTAAGATTTCTGCCAATGTCATTGGCAAAAATAATGGCCGCAGCACCTTGTATTAACTGGTTTTTAAGTGGCCTAATGGCACCAAAACAACCTATATCGATTGTTTTTCGTTTTCTTTTACGATCTTCCCTTTCCTCCTCTTCTTCTTCGTCTTTTCTATGTTTATTGGCCATAATACTTATAATTTCATCATCGTCTTGATAGTCTTCTGGCTCATAAATATTTGGCAAATAAACAAACGATGTGTCTATAGATCCATTAAGATCTTCTACTGTTTCCGTTGAATTGGCCGACAATTTGAAATTTGAATTAGATTTAGATATAGCATTATACCTACAAATCCAATCTATTGCCATCCCCTCCATGGCCAAAAAAGGAATTTTGCTATGAATATTAACATACCATAAAACCCTTTTATGCAAATTGGTCAATTCCTTCATTTTTAGTGGTGCAATCCAAATGGCTTCAATTATAACGTGCGTTGGCTTATATTGAACAACTTCTTTATCAATCCCATTCGCATCAACCACCTGAACAACACTACATTCAATACCTACTTTATTTAATGCATTACAAGTAAATCTGGCAGAATTAAGCAATCCGGTTGAAATGCCATATTGATTTAATCTTTTTTTACATACAAACAGAACTCGAACGATTTTTTTGTTTGAATTCATTTTAATTTTTACTCATTGTTTAACGACCCCCTGTTTTTCAATGAGCTCCTTCTGCTCATTTTATTCCTAAAAATAAACCCAATTACCTTGATTATGATTAAATAAATAAAATAGAAATAACCCCCGGTGAAGCTGCCGGGGGTTATCAGACAAGATTAGCGGTGGGTTTTTTGTTTTTTGCTTTTGAGGTTACTTCATTTTGGAAGGTCTTTGCGGTGAATAGCCAGTGGGTTAAGCTGGCAAGGTGGGTTTCTTCAATATGCCATCTCGCCTGTTAGCGTATTTCTATCACAAAATAAAAACCATGTCAAGATCTATTTTCAAAAATCTAAGGCCAGTATAATAGATTCTCCAGGTGACAAAACTATAGATTCTGAAACTTCTCCACCCTGTTCACTAATAAATGATCCAAATGGCCTTTTACATTCTTCGCATTTAAGCCCAATTGTTTCCTGTTTATAGGTCAAGGATTTATTGGCTATTAACAAGGCAATCTTATTGGCCAAAACTTCTATATCTATAGCCTCGATAATATCAGTGGCCAATTCGGATACCTTGGAATCATCGGCATTTGGAAACGCCTCAGATATTGTCATATCCAAACTCACCGATTCGTCAAAATGCTCTTCAATTGCTCTTGTTATAAAAGATCTGATAGCTTCTACGTTTATCATTTTTATTCTCTCTTTCTCGTTGAAAATACGACAAAATAATCGTATTTAACGAATAATATGACAATGGAAACAAATAAAATTCTTTGTGGCGATTGCGAAGAAGTAATGAGGTCTTTTCCAGACAACTGTATAGACCTTATCGTGACTTCTCCGCCATACGCAGATCAAAGAAAACACACATATGGCGGAATTGAACCAGACAAATATGTCGAATGGTTTTTGCCAAAATCAAAAGAAATGTTCAGAGTGTTGAAACCAACTGGCTCTTTTATACTGAATATAAAAGAACGTGTAGTTGGTGGAGAACGCCACACATATGTATTGGAGCTAATACTTGCCCTGAGAAAACAGGGTTGGCTCTGGACAGAAGAATATATATGGCACAAAAAAAGCAGTACTCCAGGAAAATGGCCAAATAGATTTAGAGATTCGTGGGAAAGATTATTACAATTCAATAAAAATAAACAATTTTCTATGTATCAAAAATCAGTTATGGTTCCAATAGGCGATTGGGCCGAAGGAAGACTCAATAGACTGCGTGGTGAAGATTTCAACAGAAGAGAAAATAAAACTAAAAGCGGATTCGGAATGAATCAATCATCTTTTGTTGGAAAGAAAATGGTTAATCCTACAAATGTGCTATATATGACAACCGAATCATTCAATAAAGGACATAGCGCTGTTTTCCCGATTAAACTTCCTGAATTTTTTATAAAATTATTTACATCCGAAGAGAACATAGTTTTAGATCCATTCGCAGGATCTGGAACAACGGCTGTGGCAACAATAAACTTAAATCGCAAATTTTTAGCTATTGACAACGTAGAAGAAAACTGCAATACTATTAGACAGAGAATAAAGTCAGAGTGTAATCAAAATGGAAAGCTTTGGTGAAAAAATAAAAAGGAGAGAAAAATGTCAACTGAGATCAATGAGGACACATTTGATGAAGAAACGGCCAATGGCTGGGTTGTAGTAGATTGTTATACTGCAAATTGTGGCCCATGTAAAAAAGTCAAAGTAGATCTGCCTGAAGTGGAATCCGAATTGCCAGATATATCTTTCGCAACATTAGATTGTATCAGCAATCCATCCGTTGCACAAAAATTTGGAGTAATGTCGGTTCCAACGTTTGTCATTATGCATGACGGCAAAATAGTTACAAAATTCACTGGCTATACAGGCAAAGACAATCTTGTTGAAAAAATCAAAAATTTTACAGAAGAGTAAAGGAATTTGTAAAATAGATCTCGTATATAAATAGTAGAAGTTCTTCTACCTACAGGGGAAGAGCGGAACATGATAGCCCTAGGCATCATGAAAATATATTACGATGGAGGGTCACTAAAATGACAAACCCACTTGTACGTCTCACCAGTTTTCCAATTCTCAGCAACAGAGCCTTTGTGAAAGATCCTTTTTTCGAAGCATTTGATCAGATGTTCGATCAAATATTCAGCAATAAGGGATTGCAACAAATCAAAGATCTGACACGTTCCAAAGCAGAATATCCAAAAACAGATATCATCGAAAAAGATAATGAACTTGTCTTTAAAATGGCTGTGCCTGGACTAAATGCCGAAGACATCTATATTGAGATTGAAAACAACATTCTTTCTGTTTCTTTTAACAAAAAAGAAGAAATTGAAGAAAAAATCGAAGGCAACATTCTTCACAAAGAACTTAAACAAAGTTCATTCTTACGTAGTTGGTCTCTTGGAGAAAGGATAGGCATCACAGAAGAAACTCCAGTAACAACATATCTTAAGAATGGTATTTTGGAAGTTTCGATTCCACTTATTGTAGAAAAAAAAGAAGAGCCAAAAAAAATTAAGATAGAAGTTAAAGAATAACTCGTATAATATCCCACATGGGTTAAGTGGGATAGTGGTTGGCTGGAGAGAGGTAGAAATACCTCTCTCCTTTTCTTTTTTGGCCCTTGACATTTATCTTATTAGATCTATAATGTCAGGAGGAGATAAAAAATGGAAGATTCAAACGTTATTCTTACCTGTCCATTCTGTGATAGGCACTTTACCGATAGAAGTTTAGAAAAAAGAGCCGAAGAACTTCAGATACAGGCAGACCGGGCCATTAGTGAAACTGTTGAATTCTGCATATCTGTAAATAATCACATAGACGATATAGAATCACAAAATAAATTGGATGAAGAAACAATAGGAAGAATACAACATGATTTATATGAAAAAGAAGACGAGGTTCGTTGTCTTGAAAGAGATTGTCGTCATCTGGAGGAAGATTTAGAAGAACAAAGTAGAGAAAGTAGAAGAAAATGCAATACTTGTAAGGAATCTATGGTAGGAAAAGACGATGCTATCAAACTACTACAAGTAACTTCAGATCTATTTAATTTTATAGATGGAAAGGCAGATCAATCTGGAAAATTTTATAGCTCTGCCTTGGAGCATGGAAAAGCCGAAATAGACGATCTTAGACATATTTTTTATGAGCTAGAAACAAGAATATTCAGAGAAATAATACACAATAACAATTATTAGGCCACTTCTGTATTTGTAATTTCTTCAATACCTTGGTTTTCAGTTGTATCTCTCTCTGTCATTTGTCTGAATTTTTGGCGAGCATTAAAAAGAGCTTCATCTTTGTCTTTGGCATAAACATCAAATGCCATTTGATTTCCATTTTGCAATGGGAAAAGAACTCTATATAATTTCATTTGTTCCCCCTGAACCATATCTGGTGGCATCGCAGCAACAATATAGATAGCCTTCTTAAAGGTAAACGGCGCTGAGAATCCGTGTCTTTCTAGCTCCGAAGAAGCCATTTTTATAAAAGCAGTTTTTTTCATATCCGATCTCCTATATGGATAATTTGTTCCACGGAACTAAACGAATATCCTCTCGTTATCGTATATATTTTTTTGTTGGACTAAAAACAACCAAAGGAATAGATAATGAATTTTTACAAGATCAAAACAACCACCAAGTGGGATAGTTACAAAAAAGAAGGCATGGATCTATATGTTGGAGCCAAAAATTTATCTGATGCCCTTGAGTTAACTACACAGATGTACCCAAACAATTACGGGCTCCGATCAATAAGAAAAGATAACGATATTCCGACATTTCCACATGAAGAAGAACTTCCTTTTGGAGATCGTGATATCTATCTCTACACAATCAAGATAGATGCCGAAAAGGATATAGAACCAGGCTGTGAGCCTGCTCCATACTATGTGGTGGCTCCAGAAGGTATCAACAATGTTTGCGGTTCCCTAAAAAGAGAATATGCTAATCTTGATGAAAAGAAGATATCGGTTGAAGTTTCTGCTCAGATCTATACCAAGACAATCGTAGATAGAATGCTCAATAGAGAGAAATCAGATCCGACTTCTTCTAAGTGTTGCTGCAATACTGCGTCGAAAGATACGGATCTTTCGAATTGGCGTGGAAAAGACTCGGAGATTATTATCTAATGAAACAATCTAAAAAAGAAAAAGATAGAGATATGATGTATTCCGGAGTTTGGGATATTATCTCAACTATTGATTCAAACAAATGGGAGTTCTCTACCAATCAAATTAAGTTCATATATTCAGTTTGTTACTGTATGCACAATCTACTATGTAGCCACGATAACGAACTTAAGAAAACAATAGACTCGATGTTGTCTGATCATAATGACTTTCTTACCGATAAAGAAAGATCCGATATGCTTAAGGCATTGAAAAAACTGGTCTATAAAGATAAAGATATGATTTCATCGACCACTTACGGTGCTAAGAAAAATGAAATTCTCTCGTGAATGGGCTATGCCTAGCCATGATACATTCTCTATCCCACCTATTAGACGTTTTGTAGAACGTTATCTGCCCGAAGATCCCTCGGCCATATCGGTCGATCCATTTGCCCGTAATAGTCGTCTATGCACACTTAGGAACGATCTAAATCCAGATACCTTGGCAGAGTATCATTTGGATGCCAAAGACTTTCTACTCGGTCTTCATCGAGATTATCTTGGTAAGATTAGTTTCGCTATACTAGATCCACCATATTCTGTCCGTCAAGTTGCTGAGTGTTACAAGGGTGTGGGTAGGAACGTAACTTCAGAAGATACTAGATGTGATTTTTGGCCAAAAGTTAAGAGAGCTCTCTATCCCCTACTTACTGAAGATGCTGTTGTTCTTAGTTTTGGCTGGAATAGTTGCGGAATGGGATTGAAGATGGGTTTTGAGCAAAAAGAAATTCTCTTGACGGCACATGGTGGGAACCACAACGACACGATATGTTTGGCCGAACAAAAGATAGTAAATAATTTGGCTAGGTTATTCGAATCTACTTCTTCCAAAAGCTAGGATCGGCTCCACCCTCTATGAAACTACGCTCTGCTTCTGATACGGCTTGATCGAAATGTTTGAGGATTACTCCTACATCCCAACCCAGATTCTCTGGGTCAGAACCATACAAACCTTCTATCATTGGCCTTATCTGTTTTTTGAGTCGTAGGATGAGCATTTCGGCGGCTCCTGTAACAAGCCCTTGTTCACCATGGTATTCCTTGTCCTTTTCACGGAGAAGATCTTGTGGGATTTGGCCACGGTCTACCGGCGATTCATAGATTGGATTTTCTTGGGCATATCGATGAAGATTAAAAGACATACGTTTTCTCCTTGCATTCTGCGTTACTATACAGTACCAAATCTTTTGTCAATACACCTTTTTTCGCATGTAAAGTAGTTTTGCAAACCGCACAAACTACTCATAACTTATGTGTTTTCAACGATATACGAATGTTTGAAAACGTATTTGCACATGATTTTGTTTGGCCGAAAGTAGTGAAGCTGCCAAAAAAGCATGGGCAACTCGACGCAAGTCTGCCTAAATTAGTTAAACTTCTTTTTCTACTTGGGGTGGGGGCAACCCACCCCTCAAGCGCTACGGGCTCTTTTCCGGAAAAATAAGCCAAAAATATACACCTATCCCCATATCCCTTGACAACTAATTCGATATTTGATACCATTTGAAAATGGTCAAGGTGACCGAACGGTCATGACTAATATCTTAAAGGAGGATTGATATGCCACACCGCCGAACATTCCCCTGTGGACACCGTGGGCTAGGACAATACTGCCACCTCTGCCGTGATATTGAACTGAAACGAAAACAATCTGAAGAAAAGAAATTGGCCAGAAAAGAACGTGCCGATCAGATTGGATCTCATGTAAAAAAACTATCATCGCATATTCTCGATAAAGCAGCCACGGCGCTGTCACAACTAAACGAAAACAATGTTAAAGATCTAACCGTTAAGACAGTTGCACAGGAATATACTTCAGTCGCACTTAATCGTAACTACCGACTAGTACTGGATAGCCGTGGAGAGTCTAAAGGTGTGATGAATCATCGCAGGTATGACAAACTCCTCAGGAAAGCCCGAAGGAAGAAAGAGAAAGCAGCTTAGCTATTCATCTTATTACTGAATGACCTGAGCATGCTAATCCAATAGGGAAGTTTATGGCTATCGTGAGATTGTTCTAACTCATTCAATCTTAACCAAATTCTATTGACCTGATCCTGACCCACCAATGGAGCAATCTCATCCATCAGGATCAATTCAAGCATGTCACGATCAACCGTCGAATCAAGTATCTCTGAAACTATATACTCTATGTCCGCCTCACGGTATAGATCCACAGGATTCCGATCCTTCGGATTCTTTTTTTCTTTTGGGCCAAAACGTATTCCAAATATCTTCATCAGAACCTCCTATCCAAAACCATATTTAACGTTCCGACTAACGTTCCGACTAACGTTCCGATACTACGCTAAGCCCATAAGAGATGATATCACTTCGTCCTGGGCCAATCCTTCGCAATTCAACAGTAACCGATGTTTTATCAGTTAATCTCCACATCTCCTCTGGAACCGAAATATCAATTTCCAATGTCTGGGGTATGTGTTCGGGATAATCACATGCTCTGAAATCAATATCGATTGAATCCCTATCTGTTTCGATAATATTGTGCATACTCTGACGATCTATGCCTTCCCGTCCCACCGTAAGATTTATATCTTCGGCCCCGATCATTTCACGGAACATTTCCTCAAATGCACTGTCAGGATCTTCCACTTCTGCTCTGGCACGAAATTCTTCGTTATCCTGATAAGTCCATTCTGGCATCGTTACTTTTCCAGGTTGAAATAAAGCCATTCGTATTAATTTCCTGGTAGAAGACTTTTTTTCCGTGTAATCCGATTCATTATTCGATTCATTATCCAAACCCTCTGATTTGCTATCTACTTCCTCTTCACCCTTATAGACAAATTCTTCTTCATCTCCAGAAATACTATCAAGTAACTTTTGGAACTCACCAATATGTACCTTCTCTTCATCGGCTATATCTTGGAAAATTTTCCGAACTGCTTCGTCCTGACAGGCATCGGCATAAGATTCGTAGACATGTGCGGCATCATGCTCCGCAGCAATACTGAGACGCAATGCACGACTCAACTCTCTTTCGTTCATCTTTTTATCTGGCGATAAAATAGTAAATGGATCGGTAAAATTAGGCATTCTGTTTCTCCTCTTTTGAATTTGAATATGCCGATACTTTATACCAACTGTTGGAACCAGACAACGTAGCCCCTCCAACCGGAACAAATTCAGCACCCTCAAATAATTCATTTAACCTATTAAGTAATCTTGTAGGCACAGGAACTCGACGGTAAAGATCCTTCCCAATAAGATGCTTCGGTGGAGCAATCGAAACCAAGTTCTGTTCGGCATCGTAACGACCCTTCCAGCCTTGTTCGGCATTGTCACCATATTGCATTGAATGTGTACCCTCTGACTCTGGACCAGTAAGCAACTGTCCACCAAGATAAAGCCATACTACATTATCGTAAAACCCCGCAACATTTTCACTTTCAGCATGACCTATATTGAAATATTGCTCAGACTCACGATCTAGCATCTCTTCCAATTCAACATTTTCCTTGTCTTGCTGATCCATGAAACTGTCCATCTCATCATTTTTCTTCTTTTTTACTTTCTGCGCCATTTTAATATTCCTATACCAATTAAATGCCGTTACAGAAGCATCATCATGCTCCGGATCGTAATTATCCGGCTCATAATCTTCTTCCAAATCTTTTACATTTTGATCAATAATCTCAATCTGATCTCTATCAAACACAAATATAGATATACCGTTTTGATCATTTGGCTCATCAACATAAGTTCCATCGTACCCTAACATTTTAATTCTTGCGGCACATTTGGGTGAATCTAGAACATCCCATGCCAAACCACCACTGCCAACGGCATAATAAACCCAATCATCCTCATTTTCTAATTTTCTGTTTTCAATATAATATTTCTGAACACCTATTTCAATAAAACGACCATTATCGTCTTCCCCTACCATAGGCTCTAAAACATATTTGAGATCATTTATTTTTCTGTCATCAAGCACAAACCTCATATTGGGTTCAATAAATGGTTTTTGTAAATCCAAATAAGCTTCTTTGACTTTTTTGCCATATTCCTTGGCGGTATCCAGATCCTCGGTAAAGAAAAATCCCATGGGAGTGGTTTCCCACTCATTAAAGAGTATACGACGCACGCCAGGACGGTAATCAAATTCATTAAAATCTTTATTGGTCCCATGATAACCACGCAACCTTTTAGGCTCTTCCATATTAAAAAGATTCAATTGCTCATTTGACATCTTGTATTTAGCTGATGTCGCTGATGTCGCTGATGTCGTTCGTTTCGCTAAAACCAATCTATTTCTCATATTTTGCGCCACAATAGAATTAACCGATACCGGACGGCGTAATGATGCAAACACACCAGTATAGATATCCTCAGGACGAACCAAGACTCTATAGACTGTTATATCCCGTTGTGGATCAAGTGGAGCGTTTACGCCATCCCTGTCACGAGCAGCAAAAAAAGCAGCATCTTCCGGCGTTTCAGCCAACAACGATCCACTACGCAACTCACCAGCAACCCCACTGTCTTTTGGTGTGCCGTGATAAAAAACATAAAATTCTCCATCTTGTTCTATACGATGACGACTAAGCCACTCTGTTGTTTGTTGCGTCTCCAGATTTTGTTCGTCAGATTGTGTTGCTTTTAAAAACTCTGCCCTTAAGACATGAAGATTGTTTCTATTTTTTGCCGCACGAATACCAAGAGATTGAAACTCTTCCTCCCAATCATCAACATCCAAATTTGATAGTTCATCCAACTGATCTTTTGATATGCCAAGATGTTCTGACATCTTACCAAAATAATGAGAAACATTAAGTCCAAGAGTAATCGCAACTGTCTTGTCATGCCAATCATCAGAACCCAAAGCTTCATCGATACGATGGAGTCCCTTCTCTACCGCAGCTTCATTTTCTTCTATGCCCGGAAAATTTTCTTTCCAACGTGGGTAACCATACTTCCATGCCAAATCAACAAATGTATCGAAAAATGGTCCCTCCTCGCCATCTGTATCACCATTTTCATAAATATTTATATCTCGACCAACAAATCTTTCAAACCAATTCTCATCAATATCCTCAATATCACGATCATCGGCATAATTACTAAGATCTTCACCCAATGGATTAAGAGACTCATTGGCTTCCATCCATTCCATAAATTCATACGAATATCTAATCTGAATCATATCACCCAGAGAATCATAAGTATCCTGATCCTCCAAATCTATAGACTGGTCAGATATGAACCGATCTACTTCTGATTTCATTCTAGGGTCATCGGCTATACGTTGAACGTTTTGTAAAAAATAACCCTCTTCGATATAGGGGCGATAGTCTTGTAAATTTGCAAGTTGAGATATTATTGCACTTTTTAATTCTTTGGTTATATCGAAATTCCAAACGTAGCCAGCTTGCATCTTTCCTTTCCCATATGCTAATCCAGGAAGAAATTCTTCTAGCCATCCCTCTTTGGAACTATGACGGCCATGCCACTTGGCAAAACCAACACGCATTTGTCTAAGTATCCGATCACAAAGTCTATTGAGATCCTGGACATACCGGCCCCATAGACGATCATCACGATCACCAAGCCATAATGTTCTGGAACGTTCTTGTTCTATCCTACTTACAATATATTCAAGATGATGCAACTCCATAAGATCATCAATAGAAACATTATCATCTATTTCGTCATATTCTTCGTATTGAGATATTTTGTACCAATTAAACATATTCTCTCCAACAAATATAGATAGTACTATCTTTCTTGTATTCCAAATAATAAATTTAAAAACCTCTCTATGGATATAAAAAAGGCCCGCTATAAATTATTTACAATTAATCATAGCGGGCCAAAATAAAAATCAGAATTAATCCGATTAATCATCTTGTTCTTCGTCTTCGTCGTCATCATCCCTATTTTCATTCTTGATAATCCGGAACTCAGGACTAATTGAGGATATCTTGATATTATTGTAAATACTAATGATAATTCTATAATGATCGGATACTCTCAAATTAGAAGGAATAAGCCAACCGTACTGTCCATCATTACGTGTCTTTACCGAAATTGACGAAACATAACGACCATCACGATAAAGAGAAATACGCACCGATTGATTAGCCTGGTAACTGTAATTCCAACGAATACGATTCTCTGTCCCACGTATCCAAACCGAACTACTATCTGGTCTGGTAATTCGAAGCGAAGAATTCGTTGGTGTCGCAGTAGGGGTAACGGTCGGAATCGGTGTCGGAACCGAAGTGGGTCTCGCCGTTGGAACTGCCGTTGGAACAACGGTCGCCGTAGCGGTTGGTCTAGGAGTTGGAATTGCTGTTGGAATGGGAGTGGGAACCGCAGTAGGAACTGGAGTAGCCGTTGGAGCAATAGTTGGAACCGACGTTGGAACAATGGTTGCTGTTGGTCTAGGAGTTGAAGTTGGTACTACTGTCGGAACCGGAGTAGATGTCGGAACTGCTGTCGGTCTTGGAGTTGCTGTTCTCGTAGCTGTAGGAATTGGTGTAGGAACAACGGTAGCAGTTGCAGTAGGAATCGGAGTGGCGGTTGGAACAGCGGTCGGAACAGCGGTCGGAACAGCTGTCGGTCTAGGTGTTGGTGTCGCAGCCACTGGATGTGCGGCTGGATTGGATGGATCGGTAGAAGCCAAAATTTCTGTCAAGTTGCTGAACGTGTCATTATCCGAATCAATTGGTTCAACCAAACCAAGTCGTGTCGAAATAGATCCACCAACATTAAGAACATCCGTACCATAAGCATTCCAATTGTTGGTATCTCCCCCAGGATGACACAATGAACACCCAAGAGATGTATTCAAAGTTGAGGTCGGATACTTAGTGCGAAAAGCTGTTAGATAACTCGATAGAGCCATCGCATCAGTACAGATCGAACCAATCATAAAAACAAAAAGAAACATAATCGAAAAACGTAAGGTCAATTTCATAAAAATACCTCCATTTGTTAACTATACCTGATCATCATGATCGGTTTAGTCATATACCATATTGTTCCTATTGTATATTTTCTTTTCCTTTTATTTTTATTATTTTGTCTTACTTAATTGTGAATTTTTTAGATATAGTGGCATTATTTGGATTTTCCATTCCAGGCAATAAAACCGCATCCATATATATTTTGTAATCAGATCCAGGAGCAATATAGGTGGGAATAGTCCATGCATACAATCTATCATTAGGAGTTGATATTGCTATCAATCCCTTATAGACCGAACCACGATATAATTTTAGGCGAACCGAAAAACCACCATTAGTCGATGTGATCCAACGGATACTTTGAACCGTGCCCCTACGCCATACGGTCCCACTGGTGGGCATCGTAATACTAAACGAACTAATGGCAAAAGTCTTGGCACTCTCACTCGTATACTTCAAATTAGATGTAACGGTAACCCTATAATCAAGTCCAGGTGTTGTTGTGTTTGGAACGATCCAACTAAATAACCCATTGTTAATCCTATTTGAAGAAATGGTCCTGACAATAGTATTGCCCTTTTTTAATTTAATGGTAAAGGTCGAACCAACCGGACCAACAGAAGACCAACGAATAGGCATTGAAGTCTCTGTTCGAAAAATCTCACCACCCTTGGGAGATACAACCTTGACGGCTGGAACAGGATGACTTGAACTGACCGAAGGATCGGTCGAATGATTAATCTCAACTAAATTAGGGTAACCATCCCGGTCTGAATCAATAGATTCAATAGCACGAAATTTTTGAATAGTCTGACCACTGGCGTTTTGAAACGATAACCCATATGCATTCCTCGTGGCACCCGAAATTCCTCCCTTGTGACAGAGAGCACATCCTAACGTAATATTCAACCTGCTAGCAGGATACAGACTATTAAAAGCACCAACATAACTGCTTTTTGCAAAAGATTGATTAATGTTAAGAAAAAAAAATAAACCAAATATCAAAAAACTTAAATATCTCATAGTGATCTCCTTTACTGATTACAAATATACTACTACTAAACACTACCAAATTAGTAATGTTTTACTAATATATATATTCTATCAATATGCGCACCGAATCCTTTGACAAATAATAAATAAAAAAATGCCCAGACCATTGTAGGACCAGGCATAAATATTTAAATTATATTTGCATCGATATTCAATTGCTAACTACTAGCTACTTAGCGACCAGAATAACCATCTGATGTTCCGAAAAGATCAATTTCACTAGCTTGATTAACATAACCCAGCTGTCCAAGAATCTCCAACCCCTGTTGGGAGGTAATTTTCAAAGTAATGTTCTTGATCTTCTGGGCAACACCAGCTTGACTAAGAATTTGCTCAACTTGAGCATCGTAACCAGTTACATCCGAAATTACAATAGTAAGATTCACATCATTAATTTTCATTTTACTT
>ERZ1292632.979-Hain-H43-01um-R2-979-length-30260-cov-7_pt1 | contig 30260 bp, 30 predicted proteins | sample MGYA00564407_ERZ1292632 | MGnify/ENA primary metagenome ERZ1292632 (study PRJEB36523, sample SAMEA6512637) | groundwater metagenome | collected 2019-01-08 | study: AquaDiva: Metagenomics assemblies of 32 groundwater samples | reverse complement strand
GTTTTTTAGTCGTCCCGGCTCGCGCGCGATGGCGAAAAAAAAGGGGGAGGAGGCAGTGGTGCCGGCAGGAGGGGGGTGGATGAGCACCGCATTCGCTGCCCCTGAAGGAGCCGAGGGTGGACATAGCACCACATGAAAAGAACCCGGCGGCCGAGTGGGTCCCCGTGGACACCCTGGTCTCGTGGGCCCGGAACCCGCGTCGGAATGACCACCGGGTACAGGAGGCAGTCGCCTCGCTTCGGCGGTTCGGGTTCCAGGCGCCCATCGTCGCGTGGGCCTCGCGGAACCGGGTCGTTGCCGGCCATGCCCGGATCAAGGCCGTCCGCGAGATCCTGAAGGCGGACCCCGGCCACGTCTTCCCCGGCGCCCCCGGGCCCGGGTTCGTGCCGGTGCGATTCACCGAGTTCAACGCCGAGAGCGAGGCGGATGCCTATGCGCTTCGGGACAACTCCCCGCTCGGCGAGTGGGATCCCGAGATGCTAACGGAGGTGCTTCAGGGGCTGAGCGAGCAAGGGGCTGACCTGGCGGGGCTGGGGTGGGATGATGGGGAGATCGCCCGACTCCTGGAGGGCGCGGAGTCTGGCCCTCCGCCGTGGGAACCGGCGCCGGATCAGTCAGATCGTTTGTTCGAGAAGTTCCAGTTGCTCGTTGAGTGCCCAAACGAGCACTCACAGGCATCGTTGCTCCAAAGGCTGAACGGGGAGGGATACACGTGCCGATCGCTCATATCGTGAGGAAGTGTGTCATTGAACGCACAGCGCGGGTGATGCAACTAGAGGGGATCTTTGACGTTCCACCGAGCCCCGAGTCAACGGAGCAATGGGACGTGTCCCTGCCCCTGGATGAGCGCCCATGGGCTGTTGGCTTGATCGTCGGTCCATCGGGCTCCGGCAAGAGCACTGTGGCCCGGGAGCTGTTCGGTAGTGCCGTGGTGGCGGGGCATGAATGGCCTGAACATGGGTCGGTGGTGGATGGATTCCCCGAAGGGATGCCCATCAAGGACATCATGGGGTTGCTCTCAGCGGTCGGCTTCAACGCGCCTCCCGCGTGGCTGCGGCCGTACCATGTCCTATCCACCGGGCAGCAGTTCCGGGTTACCATGGCCCGGGCCCTGGCCGAGTCGCGAGAGCTGATCGTGATTGACGAGTTCACTTCTGTTGTTGATCGGACTGTCGCACAGATTGGCAGCGCAGCCGTAGCAAAGGCCGTTCGGTCCTCTGGTCGCCGCTTTATCGCCATCTCTTGCCACTACGATATCATTGATTGGCTGCAACCCGACTGGATCTATGAGCCTGGTATCAACATGTTTCAATGGAGGTTGCTTCAGCGACGCCCACCTATCTCGCTTACTGTGCGCCTCGTCTCTTCGGATGCGTGGAACCTTTTCAAGAAGTATCACTATATGACCGCTAAGCAGCATTCGGGGGCTCGGTGTTTTGTGTTTCTCCTGGGTGAGGCCCCTGTGGCGTTCTGCTCAGTCATTCACTACCCTGGGCTTAGATCCTCCTGGCGGGCTCATCGGTCGGTGGTGCATCCTGACTATGGTGGTATTGGGATCGGTTCCAGGTTGGCGGAGACAGTGGCGCCATGGTTTGCCGCGACCGGCAAGCCCTTGTTTGCCATCACCGCCCACCCGGCGTTGATCAGACATCGTGCCAGGTCGCCGTTGTGGACCATGACACGGGCCCCCGCGATTAGGACCCACAAGGCGGGGCGTACACGCACCCTCGAAGAACACGGGGACCAGAGTGGGAGCGGCCGGCTCACGGCCACGTTTCGATACGTGGGGCCGACTGACCCGGATGGCGCCCGGGAGCTGGGGCTTCTTCTGACGCCACAAGCGCAGCAACGGGCCCGACGAGCCGCCAGGGGAGGCGCCCAGTGACTCAGGCTGCCCGGTCGGCGCGGGCCTGTCGCACTGCCGACCACAGCCCCGCAGCCTGGTCGCCCAGTTGCCAGGTCGCGAAGACCTGCCCCCGGAGCGGGACCGGGACGGGCAGCCACCTGGGGTGTGCCAGCACGAGGGCCCAGGGGGATGGATACACCAGGCCAGGCCGCACGAGGGCCGCCTCGGTGTCCCCCTCGGTTGCGGGCCGGCAGTCGAGTAGATCGACCACCCCGATAGCTCGCCCGAGGATATCCTCCGGCCCGGTAACCCCGGGCCAGTGGTGCCACAAGGGAGACCGGGGGCTGGTCACCCACCGCCACAGGTCGGGCCGGGTGGCCCGGAGACGGCCCAGGTGCTCGGGGGAGACTCCCCGGGGGCAGTGCAGCACCAGCGGTCCCCGGTGGTGTGCGAGTCGGCCCCGGACCTCGACCCCCTTTTGTTCGCCCAGAATCAGGGCGCACCAGGGGAATCGGATCGATATCGCCCTCTCGGGCAGGGGCATGGGGTCTCCGGGGCCAGCTCTAGCCGGCCACTCAGAGAATATAGCGCCCGCTATCGGAAAATTCAAGGGCCAAGCCCCTTTATTTTTCGCCCTCTCTCTGAGCAGAGTCGCGCATGGAGGGCCTGGGGCGCTAGGTCGAGCACCCCCGCCGTCGCCTCGACCACCGCCCAGTCCGTCGGTAGTGGCCGCGCCCCAGTCTCGACCTGCGATATGGTCGGCTGCGGCACCCCGAGCCGACAGGCCAGGGCGCGCTGGGAGAGGCCGTGCTCGGCGCGAGCGCGGGCGAGGAGGACGCCAACAGTGTCGATAGGCATGGACAGAGCATATAGCGCGCGCTATCGGGAGGCAAGCAGATAAGATGCCCCGCGGTGGCTACCAGCGCCCCCGGCACACCCCGGAGTGCCAAAGGACGATCTGCGACGCGATCCGCATGGGTCTCCCCCGGGAGCGTGCCGCGGCGCTGGCGGGCGTATCAAGACAGGTCATCGGGCGCTGGCTTGATGAGGGTGAGAAGGGCAAGGAACCATACCGGAGCTTTGCCGCGGCGCTCTATCTAGCGGAGGCAGAGATGATCCGCTGGTGCCTCAACGAGATCCGCAAAGCAGGCACGAAAGTGGAGAAGCGGGACGCAAAAGGGGTGGTGACTGAGACGGTTACGGTGTCACCTCAATGGCAGGCAAAGGCGTGGATGTTGGAACGGCGGTTCCGCGGAGACTTCGGGCTGAAGTCGCGGGGAGAGGAACCGGCTCCGGACGAGAAGGATGGCGTGGCTGATCCTGCTCTGACTCGCACGCAGCAATTCCAGACGACTCGCCGACTGCGGCGGAAGGCCGAGGCCGATGGCTCCTACGTAGCGGCGGCGAACCTGCTACGCCTGGAGGTAGAGGTCCTGGCACAGATCGAGGCAGACCAGGCGGCGAAGGACCGGGTGGCGCCGGTGGGGGAGGCCATGCTGATCCGTGAGCTGCGGGACGCCGTGGCCAGCCTGCCGGAGTCGGCGCTGGAACAGCTCCGGGAGGCGCTGGCGCAGCGAGAGGCGGAGCTGGCGGTGGGGGGTCCGGCGCAATGAGCATGCTGGCCCTCGTCGAGGCGACCCGCGCCATTGCCACGAGGGCGACGGCGGACCCTCTCCGGTGGATTCGATGGACGCCGCCGCAGGACGAATGGCTGCGGATCCGTGGTGCGCGGAAGCTCTTCCGCGCGGGGAACCAACTCGGCAAGAGCCTCGTGGGGCTGGCGGAGGTGATCTACCGCTGCACGGGGCATCACTCGCACTACCCGGTGCGGCGCCCGCCGGTAGAGGCGTGGATCGTCTGCACGACCTGGTCGCAGTCCGTAGCGATAATGCGCAAGTTCCACGAGCTGTGCCCGGACGAGGTGATCGACGTGCGGCGGTCATCGGTCTTCTCGGCGCGTCGGGGGTACGGCAAGGACAACCCGGCGGTGGTCTTCCGGTCGGGCTCGCTCGTCCGCTTCAAAACGACCGGCCAGGGTGCTGAAGCGTTGGCCTCGGCAACGGTGGACGTGGTCCTAATAGACGAGCCGACCACGGAGGATATCTATCGGGAGCTTGACCGGCGTGTGATGCGGCGAGCGGGGGTGCTGCTGCTGACGCTGACGCCCATCAACCAGGACTGCGTATGGCTCCACGCCCTTGTGGAGACGGGGGCCATCGCGGAGGTCCACGCCCGGCTGACCGTCGCCAACCTGACGCCGCTCGGATCCAGGGAGCCACTGCGCCTGCTTGATGGCACGTCGATGGACCAGCCATGGATCGACGCTCAATGGAAGTCGGTGCCGGCGAGCTACGCGCCGGTGATTCTGGATGGGGAGTGGGAGGTGCGCCCGGAGGGGGTGGTCTTCGACTGCTTCGATCCTCGCCGGCACGTCCAGGCGGGGGCGGGGCACGACCCGCAGCAGGGGGCGATCCGGCACTGCCTGGGGATCGACTACGCAGCCATCGACCGGGAGTTCGGCCAGGTGGCGACGCTGTGGGCGGTCCAGCAGACGAAAGACGAGCGGGGCCGGACGCGGGATTCCCTGGTGGCGCTAGACCACGTGGTGCTGACGGGGATCAGCACAAACGCGCAGTTCGCCGTGGAGATTTTGGCGATGTTGGCACGGCGGGGCATGAAGTGGCGGGACATGGACGACGTGTACGGAGACAACCCCGTGCGGGTGGGAATGGCGATCAAGAGGTCGAACATCCAGACGGCGGAGGCCCTGGCCAGGGAGCTGCGGATTCCGGCGACGGCGTTGACCCCGTCGATCCGGAGCGCCAAGGACGGGCCGGCCAGCTCCGGCGCGGTGGATACCGGCGTGCGATACCTCTACGAGAGGATCGCGTCCGGTGCCCTCGTGGTCCACCCGGCCTGCGAGCGACTGATCTGGGCCCTCCAGACGTGGGACGGGACCCGGACGCACCCGGCCAAGGACGTGCTTGACGCCGCCAGATATGCCTTGAAGAACTACATCTTCCCGCGCCCGCGCATTGCTCACCGAGCGATCCGGTTCGGGTAGACGTTGCGCGGCCCGGCCCCGCGCTGTAGGATTCTGACCATGGATGTCCTGGACTACACCGATCCGAGCAGACCCCCGACTCCGCGGGAGGCGGGAGAGGCCGTGCGCTGGGCGCACACTAGGCTTCGGCGCCGGATGTTGTCGGGGTCCTGGCTGATCGACCTGATCGAGCGCCTGGAACGGGACGTCGGCGCGATCCGGCGGGACGCCTGGGGCGTCCCGAAAATCACCGCCAACCCGTTCAGGACGATGGTCCGGGAGCTGGCGGCGCTGCACCTCGTGACGCCCGAGGTCCGTTCTAGCTCAGGCGATCCAATTTTCGGCGCGCTGGCGGAGGCGCTGCGGGCCGGGGCAGTCTGGGCGGCGATGCCGGAATTCCAGGCCATGACCCTGGGTCTGCGGGAGTACCTGTGGAGACTCAGCGCGACGCCGGCCGGGGCGATCCACTATCGGCCCGTGCCCCCCGACCTGGTGATTGCCGGGTCGCAAGCTGACACCCCGGACGTGCCTGTCACGATCAGGGAGCTACGTTGGCGTTCGGAGTGGGGCTGGTGCTGGGACCGCCTGGACATCTCGGACCCAGGCCAGCCGGTCTACCGCGTGGAGAAATTCGGGGGCACGGACGTGACGCAGGCGGCGCTGGGCGGGGACTTCGACGGCGACGCCTACCCCTACCGGGACGCGCTGGACGAGCCGATCCTGCCTTACGTGCTCTACCACGCCAGTGCCCTGCGGGACAGGCTCTGGGACTGGCAGGCAGGGATCGAGACGGTGGAGGCAACGCTTGACCTGGCGGTGCTCTACACGTTTCTGGGGCACGTCCTGCGGGATTGCTCCTGGCCGCAGAGGTATGTAGCGGGGCTTCGTCCGGCCGGTACAGGCGTGGAGGGAGAGACGGCAGAGGCGGCGCACCAGGCGGTAGTCACCGATCCGGCTACCCTCCTCGTGCTGGAGCCGAGCGCCGACAGTCCGGGGCAGGCCCTGGTCGGGCAGTGGCAGGCGGGGGCGGATCCCGCCGCCATGGAAGCGGTCATCTCCTCGTTGGCGAACCGGATCGCCGTGGATGCCGGGCTCCCGCCGTCGGACATCCAGAGGATGGGAGGCACGGCGCGGAGCGGGTACGCCATCGCCCTGAGCAACGAGGGCAAGCGTGTCGCGGCGCGGAGGTATGCGCCGGTCTTCCGCCGGTACGATGAGGCGCTGGTCCAGAAGACCGCGATCATCCTCAACCGGGCGACGGGCGGGAACCTCCCGGAGCTGGGCTACGCGGTGATCTACCGCGACCTGCCCCTCTCGCCGGAGGAGCTCGGGGCGCGGCGGAAGGACGTCCTCGAGCGCCTGGAGGCCGGGCTTCTCTCGCCGGTGGATGCCTACTGCGAGTTGAATCCTGGGACGACCCGGGCACAGGCGACCAGGGACCTGACGAGGATCGCGGCGGAGCGCCAGACATTCGCGACGGTCGGGCCGCCCGCCACAGCACCGGCCCCCGAACCCGGCGATGGGATGGGGCCTGGGATGGAGATGACGGACATGCAGGGAGGTGGCAATGGTGGATGAAACGACGGTGGCCGCGGCGGCGGACATGATCCCGAAGGCGCGTCTGGACGAGGTGCTGCGCGAGGTACGAGGCCTCAAGGCCCAGGCCACCGAGTTGGCGGCGACCGTGAAGCTCAAGGACCAGGAGCTGAGTGCCAGGGATGCCTCGCTCGGCGAGATCCGCGGGGAGCTGGCCAAGCGGGATCGGGTGTCGGTGCTCTTCCGGGCCGGGATCCGGGACGAGGGGGGCGAGGTGGACGAGGGGCTGCTGGACTACCTCGGGCACCGATATGAGACGCAGCCGGTCGTCGAGGGCAAGGAGCGGTCGGAGTTCGGCCCGTGGTTAGAGGAGTTCCGGGGCACGGACCCGGTGGTGTTGCGGCCGTTCAAGGCGGCTGGGACCGTGGCTCCGGTGCGCGCCGGGGTGAAGCCCCAGCCGGCAGAGCTGAGGGAGCCTCGGACGCAGGGCCCGCCCGCAGCGCCCGTCGGCTACACCGCCGAGCAGATCGCCCGGATGGACCGGGCGACCTACAAGGCTGCGCGGGAGGCGATTACGCAGCAACTTGCCACCCACGGAATTCCGCGCTGAGGGCTTGACAGCGCCCCGCGCGTGCAGTTAGCTTTCTCTCGTCCGGCCATCATCGCGTCGCCAGCGCAAGGGCGGGTCGGGCGTCCCTGGTCTTTCTCTCCTCATCCCGCCATCCGCGTCGCCAGCGTAAGGGCGTAGGCGGTTTCCCCGCTCCGGGCCTCCGGCCCGTTGAGCATGGAGCCCTACGCCGATGGCCGGTGAACTCGATACCACTGCACTCGCCGCTCTTCTCGCGTCCCCCATCATGGGGCAGGATCTCGCGGAGCTGCTCTACGATCCGACCGACCTGCGGGCGACGCTGCACGAGGTCCCCTTTTCGCCGAACCTGGGGAGCACCGGCGTGAAGATGGGCCTCTACCAGGGCGACGACGCCATGGCGTCCACGGCGGACACCAGCTCCGTGGCCAACACGGCGCTGGGGACGGGCTCGGTGACCCTGACCGTGGCGCGGCAGTCGCTGGCCTACGAGCTGACGAGCCTGTCGGCGCTCTCGGTGCGGGACCCGAGTTTCATCGCTCGTCTCGCGGCGCTCTGCGTGCGCGGCTACGTGCTGCGGCTGACCGACATGGTGGTGGCGACGCACTCCGGGTTCACGGCCAACACGGCGGTCGGGGTTTCGGGTGTGGACCTGACCGTGGACAACGTCTACTCGGCGATGTTCGCGCTGCAGTTGGCCAACGTTCCTGGCCCCTGGTTCGCCAGCATCCATCACCAGCAGTACAACGACTTCCAGCAGTCCCTCCGCGGCGAGCTGGGGGCCGTGCAGTTCCGCACGGACACGCAGGGCGTGCTGCGGATCGGCAGCCCCGGCTTCAAGGGGAGCTGGAACAACATCGAGTTCATCTCCTCGGATTCGGTGCCGACGGCGAACGGCGGTGCCGACCGCGACGGGCTGGTGTATGGCGTGAGAGCAATCTGCTACACCGTGGCCCCCCCGGCGACCCAGGACTCGATGGCGGCGGCGTCGATGGCCGCCCGCGTCGAGGGCAACGCGGTGTTCTTGGAGTTGGACCGGACTGCGCGGGCGGCCATGACCGCGATCATCAGCCACTCGTGGGTGGCCGTGAGCGAGATGGAGGATGCCCGTGGTGTCCGGATCGTGACGGACGCCTGATACCTCGGGGCCGGGACGTTCGGGATGGTGGCCCTCCCTCCTCCTCTTCCGAACGCCCTGGCCCCCACAACAGGGAGGCAGGATGATCTCGGCAACTCAAGGAGTGCGGCGGTTCCAGGGGCCTGTGGAGCACGTAGCTCCGCCGTCCGGCCCGGTCCGACTGCCGAACACGAAGGGCAACTCGCCGTTCATCTTGGCGCATCATCCGATGGCGTGGCAGTTCATGGACGCGTCGGATGCTTGGCTTCCGCTCCTGTCGCAGATCGCGGTGGTCCCTGGCGTCAACGGCGTTGGTGAGGATGGCGGCTCGGCCGCCGTGGTCGCGAAGATGGGCAGCAAGGGCATGACCGTGCTCATGCCCGGGGATGCTCGCCTCGGGGCGCTGCGGCGGTACGACAGCTACTGGTACGATTGCGAGCGCAAGGGCGTGCCGGGCCGGTACTACTGCCTGCCTTTCCAACGATTCTCGGTGGTCGGCAAGGTGACCTCCTCGCGAGTCGATGAGGCCGGACACCGGGAGTGGCTGGCGGAGCTGGTGCGAAATGGCGCCGTGGAGCCCATGCCGGAAGAGGCGTTCGACGCCGGCCTCTCGGCATTCGACGAGGAGCTGCGGCTGGTGCGGCAACGCAGCCAGAGCGGCGCCCCGTCGGCGGTCCGCGACCTCGAAGCGAAAGAGGCACGGCGGGCGCGCATGGTGGCGGCGTGGGAGCGGACGCAGGGCGGCGAGCCGCCCGCGGAGCCGGAGCCCCAGCCGGGGCCCTTGCCCCCGACCCGAAACCGAGGGCGCGAGTCGGCCGCCATGGTGGGGGGCTGAGGAATGAGGCCGGAGACATCCAGGACCGTCGAAGCGGCCGAGCGCCCCGCCATGCGGGAGGCGGCGGACCGCCTGGAACGACAACTCGTCGAGGCCGGCAATCAGCCAGAGTACGCCCGGCGAAAGGCGCGGGAGGCCGCGCTGAGACATGACACCGGCGAGGGCCATCACAGGACGCAACCCAGGTAACCCTCGCCCCCTTCCGCCGCCCACTGAGACGGCCGCGGCCCCGCCCCGGGGCTACCGGAGACATCGACCATGACGATCTTCCGCCATCGCGAGCAGTGCGCCCACTATCTGCCGGTGATCTGGATGAGCCAGGCTGCCGCCGACGTAGCCACGTCCCCGGTCCTCAGCTCCGGCTCGGGCGCCCCGACGGCCAGCAGGCCCCAGGGCTCGCTCCATCTGCGGACGGATGGGGCGGCCAACGCGACGCTGTACATCGCCACCGATGCCGTCGGCACGTGGGAGGCGATTGAGACCACGTCGATCTTCGACGTGCTGGCGCTGACCGCGGCAACGGAACTGACCATCGCCGCGGGCGCTCTCACGGCAACGCAGGCGTACCACCGGGTCGATACCGAGGCGGATGCGGCCTCGGACGACCTGGACACCATCTCCGGCGTCTCGGACGGGGAGATCCTGGTCCTGCGCCTGGAGAACGCCGCGCGGAACGTGGTGTTGCGCCACGGCGCGGGGAACATCACCTGCCCGGCGGCCCTGAACATCACGCTGGACGTGGCCGGGGATCGGGTGCTCCTGTTCGGGACCGCGACCGGCGTGGTGGTGCTGGCCAAGTCCCTGGCGGGTGTGGAGGACTTCGGGGTCGCGGGGGCGAAGACCGACGTGCTGGCCGAGTCTACCGGCGCTGCCGGTGTGCTCGTCGATGGGCTGCTGGTCAAGGATCTGGTGGTCAGTTCCCCCGACGTGACGGCTGGCGGTGCTGCTGCGGGGACCGTGGCGGTCAACCTGGAAACCGGCGACCGCGTCAAGAACGACGCGAACGCCGGGGTGCCTGGATCGGGCGTGCTGACCGTGAGGTCGGGGACCACGTCGGTCAGCGCCGCGGCGACTGGCGGCGTGTCCGGCTCGGCCGCCTTCGGCTCGGGCACCACGGACAGCACCAATGCGGGCGGCACGGGCGGTGCAACGGGGGCGGTGACCGTCGGCTCGGGCGCGGCGCTTTCGACTCTCGGAACCTCCGGCGCGACGGGCAATACCATCGTGGAGTCGGGCGCGAGTGCCGACGGCAACTCGGGGGACGTGATCCTCCGGGCCGGGACCGCGGGCGGAGTGCAGGGGGTCGTGCAGGTCTCCGCGGCGCGGATCTTCGACCTCGACGTGCGCATCGACGCCGACGTGGCCCTGACGGCGGCGGGCGACCTGCTCAACGCTGCCCTCCAGCTCAATCACGCGACGGATGAAGGCGAGGCCATCGATGCCTCCGCCGTCCAACTCACCACGGCCCGGAGCGCCGGCACCCTGGCGGCCGTGCGGGCTTCGACCACTTCACTGGCTGGCGACACGGGGGGCATCTACGCCGCGGTAGTGGCGACCCACACCGACGGCGGCGGCAGTGCGATCCACTACGGGCTCCTGGTCGATGGCACGTCGGATCTGGCGGTCGGGTCCGCCAACTCCACGGCGGGCGGCGCCGCGGCTGCGACTCCCGGCCTGACTATCCGCTCCGGGAACCGCGTCAAGGACGATGCGGATGCCGGCGTGCCGGGCTCCGGCGCCGTGGTGTACCGCTCCGGCGACGCCTCGGTGACTGCGGCAGCCATCGGCGGCGCGTCCGGGGCTGTGACCCTCCGCTCCGGGGACACCGACAGCACGTCCGCCGGTGGGACCGGCGGCATCACCGGGGCCGCTACCCTCCGGTCGGGCCACGCCACCTCGACGCTGGGCACCTCGGGGGATACGGGCACGACGACCCTCAGCACGGGCAACAGCACCGACGCTGCCTCCGGCGATACCATCGTGTCCACGGGCTCGGCGGGGACCACCCGGGGTGTGGTCCGGATCGAGGCGGCGAATCGCCTCCAGGTGCGCGTGCACTCGACGGTGCTCCTGGCGGATCCGGGCACCGGGGTTGCCATCTCGGCGGCCGACTCGGCGGACGTGGCCATCACCGTCGGTGCCGGGGCGGAGACGAACACCCTGGCGATCCCGACCTACCGCGGGCAGACCATGGGGATCTTCGCCGAGTCGATGGGGATCGGGAGCCGGGCCATCACCGCGGCGTCCGCCATCAACCAGGCGGGAAACACGATCATCACCCTCCAGACCGTCAATGACTACATCCTCCTCCGGGCGGCCATGAAGGCCGCTGCTGGAACCCTGGCATGGCGCATCGCCCTCAACGACGGTTGCACCCTGAGCTGATAGGAGTCTCATGGCCGCGCAAACAGACGTAGCAATCAAGATCCGGGTCTACGAGACGGCCACGGCCGACCTCGGCAGCCCGAACATGACCCACCTCCTGGAGCTGCTTCAGACGGCCTACGCCTCTGGGACGGTCGCCTCGACGTTCGACACGGTGTGGTCGGACACCCGCAACCTGGTGGGAGCGACGGAGGCACTGGACCTGGCTGGGAGTCTCACCGGGCTACTCGGCGGCACCATCACCTTCGCCAAACTGTGCGGTCTGATCATCCGCAACAACGCCACCACAACGGCGTTCGACCTCAAGGTCGGTGGCGCGGCGGCCAACGCATGGTACGGCTGCTTCGACGGCGCCACGCACATCGCCGTCGTCCCGCCCGGGGGGTTCTTCTGGTGGTTCTCGCCCATCGACGGCAAGACGGTGACGGCGGGGACGGGGGATCAGCTCAAGATCGACAGCGGCGCCAACACGATCAGCTACTCCATCCTGCTCCTCGGTCGGAGCGCGTGAGGTAGCGAGTGCCCTGGGTCGAATACACCCCGCGGTTCCTGACTCCTACCTACCTGGAGCAGGCGCGAGACAACCCGCTGAATCTCGGGGTGTATCGGGACGGCGCGCTGGCGGCGCCCACGGCGCTGGGTTCGTCGATCAGCGTGTACTCTGCCGACAACGTGGAGGTGGTGAGCGCGGCTGCCATTGCTCTGGCCGGCTCGCAGGCGACGTACACGGTGCTTGCGTCGGCACTCACGTCGCAGACGCTGGGGTCTGGCTGGCGGATTGAGTGGACCCTGGTCATGCCCGACACCTACACGCACCTGTACCGTGCGGATGCGTCCCTGGTTCGGGTGCGCCTCAACCCCGTAATCACCGACCTGGACCTGGTAGCGCGGCACTCGGACCTGGCGGCGCTGCGTCCTTCGACCATGACGAGCTACCAGGGTTACATCGATGAGGCGTGGCGGGACATCGTTGGGCGCCTGGAGTCGGTCGGACGGCGCCCCTACCTGGTCATCTCGCCCGAGGCGTTGCGGCCGATCCACCTCTACCGGACGCTCTCCATGGTGTTCCGCGACTTCGGAGGCACCGGCGATCCGGAGAACAAATGGAATGCCCTGGCCGAGTATTACGAGAAACAATACTCCCAGGCGTGGTCCACCCTGTCTCTGGTCTACGACGAGCGTAATACCGGGGATGGTGTGGCGAATCGACGGATCGCGGTACAACCGACCGTGTGGCTCTCGCGTGCCCGTGGTGGGGCGACTCTCCCCTACCCCGGCGGGTACGGGTACCCATGGCCGCGGTAAGCACGGCGGCGGTACGCCAGCGCTTCGCGTCGCGGGTCGCGTCGTTGAGCGGCTGGACGCTTTCGCCCGTGCCCTTCGACCTGCTGGCCCCCAGCGCCGTCCCCGATGCCATCCCGGCGAGCATCGCCCACCAGTGCTTTGCCGTGCGGGTTTCGCCGACGGAGGACACCCACGGGCGGCGCAGTACAGCCCGGGAAGGGGCCCTGGTCTCGTCGGACGTGCGGGTGAGGTTCCTCTTCCGCGTGGCCCCAAAGGATCAGGTGGCGAGCGAGGACGGCGCGCACAACGCGGCGCACGTCCTGGCCAAGAGCTTGATGGCCCAAGATGCCTCTTGGCCATTCGATCTGAAACTGTCCTGGGAGTCGCAAGAACTGACCTTGCCCGCCCCGGGCGAGTGGTTCAGCGGCGAACTTCGGTTCAGCGTTTTGCACTTGCTGGCGCTGTCGTAAGGGGTGATACATGTCTCTCTTTAATGTCCCGATGGTGCCGCGCGACGGAACCATCACCATCACCGACGGCAGCGCTCAGGTGCTCACCGTGCAGTACGAGGAGGGAGACTTCCAGGCCGAGTCGTTCCGCGCGAGCCACCACGCCACCGAGGTCATCTACGACCGGGACGTGCCGTATGCGGTCCGCGAAACGAAGAAGGAACCGATCAACTTCTCGTTCTCCGCCCATGCGACGGACTTCGCGGATGCGGTGGAGCGGACGATCCCGAACATGGTCATGGGCACCGGGTTCTTCGCCGCGGGGTCCAATTCCACGATGGGGGCCAACTACCCCGTCCGGACGCTCAAGATCGTATTCACCGTCGAGCAGACCAACTACGGGGCCGGCGCGGATTCGGTGCTGACGCTGAACCACTGTCGCGTGGATGTCGGCTTCACCGAGGGCGTACCGGGGAAGTTCACGATCAAGGGCATCGCGATCCCGTTCGCCGACTCGGACGTGGCGTTCACCTGATAGGGAGGCATCTGTGGCGGAAAACGGACACCAGAGTATCACCCTACTGGGGCGCGACTGGCCCATCACCCTTCCCGACTTCGCGGCACGGGATGAACTGGCGGCGGCGTGGTCGGAGTCGGCATCGACAGGGCAGGCGCGGATCCTGCGCGTTTGCGCCGCGGTCCTCGGGCTCCTCACACCGCTCGGGAGGGAGGCCAAGGCCGACTACCTCCGGGCCAGGTGCGACCCCTACGCCTACGGTGGGGCCGTGTACTCCTGGCTACGGGCGCAGGGGGTGACGCCTGGAGATATCGCGGCGGCGACCACCGGGCCCATGAGCATCCTCGCGGAGTCGCTGTTCCCGCGCGAGTCGGAGGTGAGCGCGAGTGCAAGTTTTTTCGACGCCGCGGCCGAGCCGATGCCGCCGCCCTGAGACTGTCGTTGCGTTACACCGGCGATCCCGGGTGGTTCGGGCGGCTGAGTCGGGAGAATCAGGTGGGGGTGTTGGCACTGGAGCGAATCGAGGCGAGTGCGAAGAAGAGCCTGGCGGCGCGCTCGGGGCATGAGACCCCCGGGATGCGCTGGCGGAGTCTCTGATGGCCGACGTCTCCGCCACCATGACGATTCCGATGGATGTCATCATCCGCCAGGTGGCGGACGCCTGCACGGGGGGGGCTGTCTCGGTGATCTCGAAGCTCGGGGAAGCGGGGGCCGGCAACGCGCGGCGGGCGTGGTACGGGCCGGGGGGCTTGCGGCGCGTGACGGGCAAGAGCGGTAACATCGTTTCGCGGACCGTCATTACCACGGAGATGGTGCGCGTCTCCGATGGCTCGACGGATCTCCGAACCTCCGGAGGCAAGCCGCTCGTCGTGTTCTTTCACCCTGCCCGGTTCCGCAAGCGCCAGGTAACGCACGCGGAGTTTTGGGCCGCCCCGGAGCGCCTCCAGGCCAACTACCATCCGAGGCGCGGAGACGTTGGAGCCGGCCCGTTCATCTGGGAGACGAACTCGGATGCCAAGCCTGGGTTCCTGCTCCAGACGCTTGTCCGTGCGCCGCTAAAGGCGCGGGTGTTGGCGGCCATGCCCGAGTTGCGCGTCCGGATCGCCCGCAAGCTGAAGGGCGGCTGAGATGGCCAACCCCGTCATCGGCATTGATGTCCAGGTCAAGCTGGACAAGTTCCGGGCCGAGCTGGCCAAGATTCCAAACATTGGAAAGAAGGAGATAGGCACCATGGTCGCGCTGATGAAGCGCGACCTGGCGGGAGCCGAGAAGGCAGCGGCGCAAGCGGGCAAGGCCAGCGCTGCGGCGGCCAAGCAGGTGGAGGGGTTGCTGGGGCGGATCCCGGGCTTCGGGGCACTTGGGCAGGCGTTACAGCAACTCGGCATAGGGGCAGGTGGTGCCGGTGGCTCTATCGCCGGCATGTCGTTCGCCGCCGCCGGCGCCGTGGCTGGCGTCGCCGCCCTGGCTGCCGGCGTCGTCCTGGCAACCACCTCGACGGTTGCCTTCGCCCGAGAGCTGGACGCCATCGGCGACAGCGCGAAGCGGGCCGGTGTGGATGCTGAGTCCTACGTCCTGGTGACACGTCAGTTCCGGGACGCCGGCGTCGATGCTGGCAGCGCCGAGACTGCGATCCTGAAACTGAATCGCACCATCGGGGATGCGCGCGAGGGATCTGCGGAAGCGCAGAAGGCGTTTGCTCGATTGGGTCTCGACTGGGACGCTCTGGCGACGATGCCTCTGCCCCAGCAGATGGAGCTGATAGCCGACGGCATGGCCGGGCTGGGGACGCAGGCGGACCGCACGAGCGCCATCACCGACGTGATGGGCCGCAGTGCTGCTCACCTCCTGCCGGCGTTTGAGGGTGGGGCGAAGGGGATGCGTGCGGCCCATGATGCGCTGCGGCAGTATGGGACCGTCTCAAACGATACGGTGGTGCAGGCGCAAGCGCTGGATGATGCAATAAACCACCTGGGGGATACATGGGTCGGCCTCAAGGCCCAGGCATTGGGGCCACTGATCCCCGTGCTGACTGGCGTGACGGAGGCAATGGGTACGCTGCTGCGCACCGCGAGTGACTGGCACTTCGGAGAAGTGCTGCTGGCGGTACTCGCTCCCCAACTCGCCGGCGACGTCACCTCGGACTTGTTTCAGCAGCGCGAAGAGTCGCTGCGAAAGCTCGCCGCGGCGGCCTACAACGCAGCGCGAGCACAGGCGCAGGTCATCGGCGAACCCGAGGACGTGACAGACACATTCTCGACGATCCCGACGAGGACGCCGCGGGCTAGCCGAGGGCCATCTACCCCTGCTGCGGCGCCGGCGGACATCACCGGGGCTCTCGCCCTGCTCGGTAAGGCCGAGGACTACTCGGCGATCCGCGAGGAACTGATCCTCATCGGAGCAGCCGCCAACCGGGCTGCGTACGAGTTCGAGACGGCCGGGGCAGCGGGCTCGTGGGACTTGGCGGCTGAGGGGATCGCCAGGATGGGGGAGGCCATCGCCAAGGCGGAGCAGCAGGCGGAGGAGATGCGGGAGGGGTTTTCGCGGATCGCACAAGGTGCCGCGGAGCTGTTGGGGGCCATCGGCACGGCCGCAGCCAGCGGGCTACAGGCGCACGTCGATGCCTACCAGGCGGCGGCGAACGAGATCGGCAAGATTGACGCGGCATTGACCGACGCCACCACCGAAGGGCAGCGAGAACGGCTCGAAGCGCAAAAGGCCGCAGCAACCGAGATCTTGAAGGCGGAGAAGGACAAAGCGCGCGAGTTGTTCTACGCGAAGAAAGTGGCGGCGCTCGGACAAGCGGCCATCAATTTGGCCCTTGGCATCACGTCAATCTGGTCGCAGTTCGGCCCGTGGCCGCCCGTCGCGATTGCCCTAACGGCGATTGAGGCAGTCGTATCGGGGATTCAGATTGGCGCCATCGCCGGCGAGCAGCCCGGGTTCCACGGCGGTTCCGCGGACGTTGACGGGCTGCTGCCCGATGAGGTCTCCGCGCGATTGACGAGGCGTGAGGCTGTGGCGACACCATTGGGCGCGGACCTGCTGGGTAGGGAGAACATCGCCCGGGCGAACCGAGGGGAACCCTTGGGGGGCGAGGATCGCGTGGTGCAACATGGCTGGGAGGGGCGGGTGATTCACCAGGTCTTCCGCGACATCCTGGGCCAGCGAGGGGGGCCGGTGTATGACGCCATCGCCGCCGGGCGACCCCGCGTAGGCGCCCGCAACCCATACGCACGGCGGGCCGGGTAAGTGGGCATCAACGTCTCCTACTCCCAGGGCTACGGGCTGCTGGTGCCGGATGGGCGCCTCACCCTGGCCAATGCACTGCCGACCGGGACCCTCACTGCGAGCTACACCCAGGCGGGCCCTCGTCCGGGGATGGCAGTGCCGGACCAGGACACCGAGGCGGTTCTGCTGGTCGGCGGGACGCAGTCGGCTGGGGGGCAACTGGAGGTCCGCGGTCACGCCGCCGGCATGTCGGGGGTGGGCCCTGGAACGGGCGCCGTTGTGTGGCGGGATGTCGCGGCGGGGCATAGCACCTCGCAGATGCGCGGCGAGAACAACTACAACCTAATCACCGGCTGGGAGGCGCTGCGGTATCAGACAGTGGCGGGATTCACCGACCCGCGCCTGTCGGTGGTGCGGCTGCTATCCGGAGAACTGCTTGTCGTGGGCGACCAGTTCCCCATGCCGTTTGGCGTCCACTCGCTGTATCGGATCGCTCCTACTGAGACAGCATGGACCACGATAACGACGGCCGCCTTTGCCGATGTGCCAAGCGCCGTGGACTTCGGCCCTGCATGCGCGGTGTACCCGGATGGGTCGATCGTGCTCTGGCTCGTGGCGCAGAAGCAAACGCCCCAATCGCACAACGTCCACGCCTATCGGTCTGTAGATAAGGGCGCGACGTGGACGATGGTGGCGCGAAACTGTCTCATCGACGGGGTCAATCCGGCGGCGACGCTCCTGGACAAGGTTGCCTGCTACTCCAATGGGCAGGTGTCGCTGCTGGTGGCGTGGGAGCTGGCGAGTATCTACTCGGTGTCGCAGTACGCCAGCAGCGATTTGGGGATGACATTCGACCTTGTGCTCGGCTCATGGCAGACCACCTACGACGAGCGCGTGCAAAGCCCGCAGCTTGTGGCGCTCCCGGGCGGGGCCTTCCTGGTCGGGTACTACGCGGATCCTGGGGTTGCCGGGGGCGGTAATGAGAAGTACCGCTGTCGCAAGATTGCGACCGCGTATTCGCCCCCCGAATCGGCGGTGGACATCACACCCGATGGTGATGCGCCGACCGCTGCGCAATCCCCGCGCATTGCATTGGCACGCGACGAAGACGGGATTATCCACGCGGTGTATCGTCGGCCGTCCACGGACCGGCACTCGACGGCAATCAAGTTGTCGGCCAATGATGGTGAGACATGGCTCCCCAGTACGATGGAAAATCGAGTCTTCCAAGCAGAGGGCAAGGTCGGCGCAACCAACGGAGACTTGGTGAAATTCGGCCTGGGGATTACGGCAGGACGTGCGGCGCTGGTGACGCGGTGGAACGCGACGACGGCGACGGTGGATCAGCAATCCATCGGCTGCATCTGGCTCGGTGGGGCGGCGAGCCACACGGGCCCACTGCGGTATTACGCAACCTCGCCATGGAAGGGCTTCTTGCAGATCGCGCTGGCGGAGGGGCCGGAGAACATCGACGCCGAGTGCTACCTGCCAATCGACGAGCCGCAAAACCTTGGGTGGACCCCTGGTGGTACGGGCGGGGACGCCGACGATGGGCTGCTCATTCCCAGCGGGCGGTTCAGGATCGATACAACGGGGACGGGGAATAGCCGGTTTCATTCGCGCCAACGGACCACCACGAATGCATTGGGCGGGTGGCTTACTGCTGACATCACGATCCCAGGAAACTATGGCAGCGTGGGTAGCCAGAACATCGTGATCGACTTCTGGGCATCGGATGGCACGAGCGGCGGGGCTGCTGGTACCTGGACCTGCAAAGCGCAGATCCGAATGGAGCGGGTAGCCGGGGTGGTGAAGTACAGCCTCTGGGACGTGGTTGGTCCCGCGCAGATCGGCGCGGACGTGACGGTGGGGAGCACCCAACGGTTCCGCTTGGCCGTCGCACTGAGTGGCAATGGCTACGTCAATACCTGGTGGTCCACCGATGTCGGTTTCTCGCAGACGTGGACCGAGGCTGCCGGCGGCGCAATCACCAACGCAGCTTTGGCGCAGGACTCGTGGGTCCGGTGGGGTGTCCAGACGCCCAGCCTGACGATGGTGGATGTCTCCCTCACCGGGTGCAATTGGGGCTGTGCCTCGTGGCGTCTCGGGGGATCGGCGAACATCGGGCAGCCGACTGAATGGATAAACCCGACTGATGTCCTCGGACGGCCGATCAGCACATCCCCGGTTCTGGTTGTCGATGGGGTCCGCGTCGGTCTGGTGCGTGGCCCCCTGCGGATCGGAGAGACGTGGCAGATCCGCCCGGCGTATGACTACCCGGTGGATTCGCTTCACGTCTTGACCGAGGCCAGTCCTGATCGGACCTGGCGAAGTGCGGGAACAGGCGCGGTCCAGAGCATCGTCTGGCGGCCGGTGGGGGCCGGCCTCAACACGCTCCTGGAGAACAGCAGCTACGCCCTCGGGATCTTCGGCGGCAACTTCGAGGCCTGCTACCTGGATGGGTACGACGGCGCGGCGTGGACCACGCTCCTCACCGCGAATGCTGCGACGGGGTTGGCCGGCCTCAGCTATGACCGGACGGGCGACTGCCTCACGGTTCGCGCGGGGTCCGCGACGGCGGGGCGATACCTCTACCCGGACGAGCTGGTGGGCGCGACCGCCAACATGGACGGGACCCTCCGGCGCATCCGGCGCAACACGTCCGGGATCTGGCGCGACTCGGCGAACGTGGAGAAGCCGCGGGTCTACCTGGAGGGCATCACCGGCGCGGAGCCGGCGAATGGCGCGAATCTCAAGCTACTCTGCCGCAACCACGTCACCTACGCGCACGACCTTGCCACGGCCTACGAGGCGTTCCGGCTGCGCATTACCATCCAGACCACGGTTGATGGATTCTTCGAGCTTGGCACGGTGGTGATCGGGGGCATCGTGTATCTCGGCAAGCGCCCGGCGTTCGGGACGCAGATCCGCCGTGAGTCCACCACTGAGACATTCGTTGCGCGGTCCGGGGCAACACGAGTCGTGCAGCGCGGGCGGCCCTTCCGCACGGTGACCCTGCCTTTCACCGACCCTCTCGACGCGCAGCAGATCCTGGGGCTGCAACCGGATCCCAATTTCGTGCGAGGCTCGCTCGCCGGGCTGCCGGTGGCCAGCCGAGCGAGTGCGTACCACGTCCTGGAGCACCTGGTGGCTGTGTCCGATGGGCCGCGGATCCCGGTAGTGTACCTCCCGAGACTGAGCCAGACGGGGACGACCGAAAACGATCCGAACCTGCTCCTGCTCGGTCGCCTGACCGGGATCGTCGAGCGGGACAACGTGCTCGGTCTTGAAGGGATGCACACGATGGATCGGATTGCGGCCATCACGCTGGCGGAGGTGCGCTGATGGGCCGGGTACCGATCCCGTCGGAGCTGCGGGATGCGGCCGGCTGGTACTGGCTCCTGGATCTGACGTGGGGTGGCCGCGTCTTCCACTTCGCCGACCGCGACGTGGAGTCCGTGACGGCTGCCGATCCGGGGGTAGTGGCGCGATACGTCGATGCGTTGGTGGTCGAAAACGTGACGGATTCGATGGCCCTGTTCGAGCTGGCGCCGACCTATCGGTCGGTGGCCGTCCAGCTCTTCGGGCTGCCGGACCTGAACGTGGCGCTGCGGTCCGGGCAGGGTCTGGACGGTACAGATGCAACCGGCATCGTCCGCCTGTGGGCCGATACGGGGACGACCGCGGGGGTGACGGTCTGGACGATTCGAGGCCGCGTGCGGGAGATGGCGTATGGAGCCCCGGGAGAGCCCATCGAGTTCACGCTTCGTGAGACATGGGCAGAGGACACGGGACGGATCCCGGGGCCGACGGCGCGCGTGGACGCCACGACCTGGCCGAACCGGGACAGCGCCAGGGACGGGGTGTATTACCCGTGGGTGATTGGGCAACCGGGTTCCGTGGGGCCGCGGGGTGCGACGCCGGGGCTTGTCGTGGACACGACGGCGCTTGCAGGGAGGCTCCTCATCGCCGGGCATCATTGCGCGGCGACAACCGTTACAATCAGGGATGTGTCGGCGAGCGTATCAATGGGCGGCATGGCGGTGGTGAACACAGTGGACGGGCTCGGGAACCAGGTGGCCCTCGTGAATCGCAGCGGGGGGCCCCCCGCGATGGAATTCACCGCTGGAACGGAATACTGGGTAGCCTGGGATGCCGGCGGCGGGATGATCGGTCCGGATGGCGCCACGGCGCTGCGCGGGCTGGGGGACGTCGTGCGACACTTCCTGCGATTGACGGCGTCGCTGGCTGTAGATTGGGCCCGGCTCATCCCATGGGCGGCGGGGGCGAACCACCTGAAGATCGATGGCTACCTCCAGGCGACCGACGAGCGCCTGCGGCCGTCGGACTGGCTCCGGAGTGTGGTGCTGCCGTTGGCGCCGGCATCGGTGCGATGGTCCGATGTCGGGACCTACCTGGTGCCGTGGAGGTATGAGGCCACGGCAGATGATGCTGTCGCGCGCCTAGTGGCGCAGGCACCGGGGACGGGCGGCCGGTTGCCGGGGGCGGCCGGGCTGACCCGAATCTCCGGGGCGAAGTGGTCGCCTTACGACGAGGTCGCGAACGAGTGGCTGTTCCGGTTCCGTCGATCATTCTCCGATTCTTATCTGACTCAGATCCTGCTGACGGGGCATGACGCCACACTGCGGGAGGACACGACGGCGATCCGCGACTGGTACTGCGCGACATCGGAGGCGCTGTACGGGTGGCGGGCCAGAGACATGACGAGTGATGTCGTGTGGGATGCGGCGACCGCTGCGGCTGTGGTTGGCTGGCTGAAACGTAGGTGGGGCCTCCCGACGCGGACAGTCTCCTACGTCGGTGGCCCGTGGTTCGGGGCACTCAGCCCCGGGGACGTGGTGGCGATGACGGACGCGGACATCGGGTGGACGGAGAAGGTGTGCATGGTGGAAGCCGTGGGGCTCGGATCGTCGAAAGAGGTACGCCTCGACCTGCGGACAATCGAGAATCCACCGAGTGAGGCGCTGGTGTTGTAGACTGCCGCGGCAACGGCGAGGAGCGAGCGATGGCATACTCAGCGGTGAGCACCTGGACCTGGATCGATGCCCGGCGAGGGCAGGGGCTGCTCAAGATCGTGGAGCTGGAAGCGGCGGCGGGGTCGGTGGCGACCATCGCCGCGACCGTCGGTGTTCCTCGGGGCGGAGTCGTCGTGCGCGTGGAGTGTCGGCGAAGCGCCGGCGATGCTGCGACGGTGGCCCCGGTGCTCGGGTACACGGCCACGCCGGCGACGCAAGCTATCGTGAGCTACAGCGCAGCCACGAGCGTAAACGACGTGCCCACTGCGCCCGTCGCCTATGGCGACGAGGATGGCACGACTGCTGCGGTGCTGTATCACGGCAGCGTCGTCAATGCGGGCGTGAACAACACGGTGACGACCTACTATTACATCCGCACGGGCGGATGGGGCGGGGGTGCCTGATGGCCCTGGCAGAGCCGACCATCTCGGGTGGCGCCGCTGCCGCCGTCGCGGCCCACGCCGCGGAAGCCGATCCCCACACCGGCTACCAGCAGGAGACGGAGAAGGGGGTCGCGGGCGGGTACGCAGGGCTGGGGGTAGATAGCCTCGTGCCATCCACCCAAGCCCCCGCAAAGGCGGTCTACTCCACGGGCGGAGGGCAGGCTCTGGTCGCGGGCGACGTCGGCGCCGCGGTAGCCGGCGCAGCTCCCACGGCGCACGCAGGCAGCCACGCGACGGGCCAGCCGGACGTCGTTACTCCTGGATCCATCGGGGCGGCGGTGGCGGGGGCTGCCCCGGCGACTCACGCGGCGAGCCACGCCACGGGCCAACCCGACGCGCTCACCCCCGCGGCCATCGGCGCCAGCGACACGGGGCACACGCACGCGGACGTGATCTCGCTGGCCCGCGGTGGCGCGAACCTCACCCAGGCCCCGGCAGCACAGACGCTCGGCGCGGCCGAGACGGTGGACACTTCCACGGGCATCACCCGGATCACGCTCACCGCCAACCGCACGGCGCATTCGACGGTGCCCCTGGAGGCGGGGACGTTCGACGGGCAGGCGGCACAGATCGAGGTGGTCTCGCCGTACACGCTCACCCTCACGGGGGGCGCCGCCGCCAACTTCGCGCCGCGGGGGCGGGGCAACCGGACACTGGGCCGCAACGCCCGGATGCGGGCGTACTGGGACAGCGCCCGGTCTCTGTGGCTCCCCGATGAATCGGGCCCTTACACCCACGATGCCGTCCAGGCTGATTGGATCCCCGACGCCGCGGCCGGCGGGGGCGGTATCTGGAACTACCTGGTGGACGGGGCGACCTCGCCCAGCGGCTGGGTCTACACGCTGGTCTCGGGCGTTGCACCGGCGATCTGTCGCATCAACGCCAACGGCTCGGCGCAGGTCAGTATCACGGCCGGTGCGGCTTCGGTGACACAGCTTCACAAGATCGTGCCGGTGACTGCCGCTGATCTGGCTGCGCTCAGCGAGATTGTGCTGAGCTACACGGCTGACGCGACGGGCACGGGATTGTCGGCAGCTTACCGCAACATCTACGTCTCGGATGATTCCACCCTGGCATCGGGGAATTTCGTGAATCTGTTCTGCCAATCGTCGGGCGCGGTCGAAGCAGCCTACGCGCGTGTGAAGATCGACAACGTGGAGCGCTACGCCGGTGCCGTCGCGCAGGCAGTTACGTGGATTGCGGCCAGAACGTTCTACGCCAGGTTTGCGGCCGACTCACAACACTGGCGGATGAGCACGTCGGCGCTGGGGCGGTCCATTGGGCCTGCTGCGACTGATGCGGCGGGGTCTACGACGTACTCGTGCTGGATTGCGCCGCTGCTGGTGGCTGCGGGGCAGATGGCCGTGGTGCTCCGGTGGCAATCGTCAGTGGGATTCCCGGCCGTGGCCGACACGATGTCAGCCCTCCAATTCCAGATGCCACGGTAAGGCGCTGCACAGGCCGCTCGACGCCGTAGTGCAGCACCGCGGCCAGCGCCAGGCCCCCCACCATTACCGCGGCGATCCTCATGCCCGTCCCCGCCCCCGGCCATGCCGCCGCCACGGCGAGCACTACCCAGGCGTGCCCCAGGTAGAGCGGGTACGAGATTCGCCCCACCCAGCAGAGCGCCGGCCAGGCCAGGACCCGCGACGTGCCTGGGAGCTGGTGGCATCCGAGCGCAACGAGGAGCGCGCAGAAGCCCATGCCCTTCGCCGCGGCCCACAGATCACATAGAGGCTGCCACGCCCCCGGCCAGTACTCCTGCCAGAGTGCCGCGCCGACGGCGGCCCCCACCAGCCACGGACCTGCCTCTGCCGCCCTCGCTCCCCACCGCGGGCGAAACCGCACGATCCACGCGGCGAGCACTCCCCAGGCTACGCTGTCGAGCCGGGCGACGGGCCAGGCGTAGGGGGGCCAGGGACCGAGACTCCGCAGCTCCCAGCGCAGCGCGAGGCATCCCACGATGGTCCCCGCGAGCGCCCACGGGAGCCGTGCAGGTCGGACGCGCCACAGGAGCCACGGCAGCAGCGAATACGCCAGCTCTTCGACGCCGATTGACCAGAGCATGGTGCGGGGCAAGAGCGCGGGTGACTCCGCCTCCCAGCCCGCGGCCCACGGCAGGTACAGGTAGAGGGGAGTGGGCTCGGCGAGGCTGATGGCCCCGACGGCGAGCCAGTATAGCGGCAGGATCCGGAGCGCTCGGCGCCAGGCGTACCGGCCTACCCACCCGGGGCGGTCCATGTCCGCCCACAGGCGTTGGGTTAGGAGGTAGCCGGAGAGGGCGAAAAAGCACTGCACCCCAAGCGGTCCCGGCCCGTGCCAGCCTCCCGGGCGGGCGTGCGTGAGGACCACGGCGAGGGCGGCGAGGGCGCGGAGGCCGTCGAGGGCTGGGGTGCGCTGGGTCATGCGACGGGGAGATCGTTGGTGGCCGCTTGACATCCTAGCCCTCGGTGCTAGAATGGGCAACATGCCGCGCCGACTTCTCCCACGCCCGCACCCCTCGCCCTTCGGCGCGGCCCTCCGTGCGGCCCGTGGCACCAGGTCGCAGGCCAACTTCGCGGCGATGTTGGGGTACTCTCAGCGCACGATCAGCGCGTGGGAGCGGGGCACCCGGCGACCGTCGTGCGTGCTGGGATCCGCGCGGAGACCGGACCTCGTACTACTAGCGCAGCTCTCCTGGCTGCTGGGGCTGTCCCAGGGCGAGGTACGTGCCATGGTGGAGGAAGCCTGATGCTCGTAGCCCTCGACATCCACCACCGAGGTAAGCCCGGCCACTGGCGGGATCGCGGCGCCGTGGTCAATGGCGTCGAAGAGGTGGATCTGACCCACCGCTACGCCATCGCGGCGGATCGCGAGTTGCGCAAGCTCGGGTGGGACTGCGCGATCCTCTCCGACGGCACCTACCAGGACCGCTGGGCCCGCGCCGATGCCTACGGCGCCGCCGTCTACGTCGCTTGCCACGTCAACGCGGGCGGGGGCGACCGGGGCGAGGTGTACTTCGACGCCCGCAGCGCCCGCGGCCCGGCGCTCGCCACTGCTGTCGTTGGCGCGCTGCGGCAGTTCGCTCCCTGGCCGGTGTCGGGGAAGGCGACAGAGCCCGGGGAGCGGCCATACAACACCATCTCGGGCGTCCGCGCCGTCGCGCTCTGCTACGAGCCGGGGTACCTCGATAGCCTGAACCTGGATCACCGGCGGTGGCTGGTGGTGCACGTTGAGGAATACGGCGTCGCGCTCGCGCGCGGGATCGACGCCTGGATCAAGGACGGTGATCCAGGTTCGGAGAAGCAAGCATGACCACCATCTCGACATTCCACCAGGGCGTTGCCGGCATCACGAGCGGCTGGATCGTCACCTGCGCTGGAGGCACGGATCTCTATTACCGGCGCTACCATTCGGCGGATCCGGTTGCCGTGACTGAAGATCTGTTGGCCTGGCGAGTCACCTACTCAGCCGTCGCCGGCGACGGGGGCGAGGGCGTGCTGGTAGCCTTCGTATCGGGGGGGGTTGTGTACGCAGCCCTCAGCGAGGACGAGGGCGCCACGTTCGGCCCTCCGACGCCGCTGGAGGTGGAAGTGGACTCAGAGGCCGCCCCGGCGGTGGTGGTGTGGCGGGCCACCGATGGCCTCCGCGCTCTCGTTGCCTGGGGTGGCGCGACCGGCTTGGGGGCGGCGCTGTACGCCCGGGGGGAGTGGGAGGCGCTCGGCAATCCCAGCACCTCGACGAGTGATGCGCGGTTCCCGAGCCTGGCCGTGGACCCCGCCACGGGGCGCATGTGGTGCGCCTGGCGCGCGAAGGTGGGCACGGCCTACCATGTACGACTGGCGCGAAGCGACGACGACGGCGCGACGTGGACGCTCCCGGCCAAGGTCGTCGGCGGCATGGATCCGAGCCTCGCCTGGGACGGATCGCGCCTGTGGCTCGGCTACCACACCGGGGGGCAGGAAGCGAAGGTCGGCGTGGTGCCGCTGACCAGCACGGCGACGTTCGCGCCGACGACGCTGGGCACCCCGGGGCTGTTCGTCGCCGTCGCTGCTGCCGCGGGCCAGGTCGTGGCGATATGGTCGCGGTACGCCTATCGCACCGCCGCCACGAATGACGCAGCCAGGTCCGTCGCAGGAGCGGCTCTCGTCGACGGGAGCTGGGTGCCGTGGCCCGGCTCGAGCGAGGGGTACCAGGTACAGGGCTCCGCGGCCATCTCGCTCGATGGGACGCGGATCGCCGTGGCATGGTCAGACCGCACGGATGAGACCGTGCGGCTCGTAGAGGGGCCATGAGCGCCACCACCGGCCCCGCCCGCCGCCGTGTCCGCTCTGCGGCGAGGAGCGACCCGATTGCGCCCACTCGGCGCTGACCTTGACGGGGGGGGAGTGATAGAATCAAACGAGCATCCCGGAGGTAGCCATGCGCCTTGACCCCGCCCCCACCGAGCACCGCGCCGTGACGTGGCTGCTACTCGCGGGCGCCATCCTCGTCTTCGTCCTGGCCTGCTACTGCCACCTCGGTTGTGCCGCCCTCCGCGGTGATCGCCGCGTGGAGCTGGCCGTGGCGCTGGTGGCGGACCCCGCCGGGGACCTCGCCGCCGATGCCCTCGCCGCGCAGATGGCGCTGATCCCCGCCGACCCCGCAGGTCTGGAGGCATGGTGCCTCGCCGCGGGGCTGACCCCCGAGGAGGCGTCCCTGGTGGCGGCCGAAGCCGGGGGCGAGTTGGCGGCGGTGCTCGGCGCCCTCTCCGGCTACCTGGACGACGGGGCGGTGCGGCGGCTCCTGCTGTCGGCGCTGGTGGCGGAGCCCCCGGGCACGGTCGGCCCCCGGGAGGCTGCGAGGGCGCTCCTGGCGTGGGCGAGGGCGCACGCGACAGCGGTGCCGTGATGGCACGCCTCCCCTCCCGCGACCCCCGTCGGGTCCCCCGCCCCGGCGACGTGGTACGATGCGTGCCCGCTGTCGGTGCGCACACCCGCCGGGTGCGAGAGTACCCGGACCAGGCGGGGAAAGTCGCATGGACGGCCCTGGAGCAATGCCGCCGGGCGCCATCGTGGGGCGCCATGTCGCTGAGGCAATGGCGTCGGTGGGCCGCCGTCGGCGCGGTGCTGGAGTGGGGGCAGGTCGATCCTGCTACGGGAGGCTGACCATGCTGAGGGTGACGGTGGCCGCCGTGAAGATCGCCGAGGCTGAGGAGCAGATCGACCCCCGATGCGCGACGACGACACCTCCGATCCCCCTCACATGGTCCCAGCGATTGGCCCCCCACATAGAGGCGTGGGAGCGGGCCCTGAGGGCGGAGGCCAGGGCCTGCTTGATCCCGCCACGGCGGGAGAGCGGCTGATCGGCGCGGTCGCGGCCGCCGCCAAGAACGCCGCCCTCATCTCCGCTGTAATCGGCGGGCTCCGCGCGGACATCGCACGCCTCGAAGCGCAGATCACCGGGCATATCGCCTGGGAGCACGAGCAGGAGGGGCAGCGGGCCGCCGTCCTAAATCAGCAGGTCGGGGGCCTCACCCGCGAGCTCGCCGCTACCGTGGCGCAGCTCGCCGACCGGGGCGCCGACGAGCGAGCGCGGAGCGCTGCGTGGTGGCGGGGGACCGCCGGGCAAATGGTGGCGAAATCGTTGGAGCTGCTGGGCGCTGGCGCGCTGGCCTACGTGGCGTTCCGGTGGGGGAGTCGGGCCTAGCTGTCAGCCGCGCGCATCCCGAGGGCGGCGCCACCGGCCCCGGCGAACAGATCCAGGACTGACCAGCTCCGCACGCCCTACCGGCGCCACGGCCACGGGGGCATCCCCGCGATGGCCTCCGCGCGGCGTTGCGCGGTCAGCGCAAGATGACCGGCCAGCCGCGCGTGAACGGCGCGCAGTGCCTCCGCCGGGAACGATGCCTCACGGAGAAGCCAGACGGCCTCCCGTTCTATCTGGCTCTGCGCGTTCAGCAGGGTCGCGCAGTCCCTGCTGGCCTTCCAGAGGGAGTCGCGATGCAGCGCCTCGCTCGCGACATGCTGCAAACATAGATCCGACCCGCGCGTGGCGGGACGGCCGCAGGGGTCGCCTCTCACGTCGGGCTGTCCGCCGGCCGTGCGCATGGGCCTCTTCCTCCAGGCGGCGCAGGTCGTCATGGAAGAACTCCGTCCACCCTGGCGTCGAGCAATGCCACCAGGGCGGTAGCAGCGCCGCGGACCGCCTCGGCGGCGGCGAGCACCTCCGCGGGGTCTACGGCCAGGTCGTTGGGAACCAACCTCAGCGAGTCTATGGCGACAATCGCCAACTCCCGGAGGGACGCGATGGCCTCATGCTGCTGGGGCGAGCGGTCCGTGTCCAGGGTCTCTACGTAGCGTGAGAGCACTTCGGCGCGACGGCCTCCGTCGTGTCGCATTATCCACGTCTCCTTGCCCCGGCCTGTAACCGGGGCGTTGCGGTCCTTCCGCCATCGCCGCCCCATTCCCGGGGGCTAGGTCATGAACTCCTGGAGGGCTCGGGCCGCATCCCGACGCTCCCCCCAGGTTATTGTTGGGGACAGGACCGCTCGGACCACCGAGCGGGCCCGCCCCCCCATGTCCCGGAGACGCTCTTCGAGCAAGAGCGTCCAGGTCGCTCCTTGGACGACCGCCAGATCAGGGGTGATTGGACACCCCTGGGGGCAGTACCTGCCCTCCTCTTGGCCGATGGGCGGGTAGACCATCTCTACCCGGGCCTCGGGGAGGACCACCCGTAGGTCGGCGCCGATTCCGCCGACCTCGGTGCCGTACTCCACCCTCCCATTGGTGCAGAGGGTATAGGCCCGCCGCCCTCCACGGGTGGAATGGGGGCACAGATCGCCCCCCACGGGGACGCCCTGGAGGTCGGGGCCCCCCCCATCCTCCAGTACCTCCCCCGGCATATGTGCCGCCCGTAGTGCCGCTCGGAGCGGTTCTGTTGGCGGCGGGCCGTCCCGGTGGAACATCCCCCGACGCGCGGAGCCCGGGGAAGTCGCCATCAACACCGGTACCCCGAGGGGCACCGGGACGGTGTCTTCGCCCGTAGCGGGCCGCCCGAGGGGATCCCACCGCTGGGGATCGCATGCGCGACCCCCGCCGGTCACCCGGAGGAGCCCCGGGCGATCGTTGATCGCGCGCAGGAGAACGAAGCCCCCCATCCCGCCCAGGAGGGGCCACAGATCCCCAAAACGAACGGGAGTGATCTGTGTGGCGGAGACGGGATCCTCCTCCCGTCTCCACCGGAGCACCACCCCTACCGGGCGGGGTGACGCAGGCTGCGTCACCCGCAGATAGGGCGACGCCGAGGCTTCCGGGCCACCGGGGAGGAGGGTTATGAGCGCGTGGACTCGCATCCTCCTCCTCCTTCCCGGGTGGGTGATGATGCCGACTGGCCCGAAGGCTCAACCCCCAAGGGGGATGTCCGGCCGGCGCGGACATTTTTAGTGCGCCACGAAGGTCGCGCGTCTCAATGAGCGCCGGCCCTGGGGGGCCATCGGGCTTTCACCGATCCCCTCCCCGTGGGGAGGAGGGCCTTGCGAGACGAGCCCTCAACCAGAGGAGACCTCCTCCCACCCCTCCGGGTCTCCCGCACACTCCTGGCAAGCCCTACGAAAAGTCCGTCGCTCACCAGGGAGAATTCTAACGGCGCCCGACTCACAGCCGAAGAGGGGCTCGAAGGGGACAAGCCCCTCGGGCCCCACACCCTTGGGTCCCCAAGTATGGATCGTGATCTCCTCCCCCGCCTCGAATAGGGGAAGGGTAGAGATTGACCCGGAGCCGTCGGGGGCGATGGTAATGATGTAGCGACACCTGGCCCCCAGTGATACCGGATCCCCCAGATCCGGCAGCCGGAGGGCCAAAATACCCCCCGGGTAGATCGTCGTGTGGCCGGGAGTCCCAGCCAAGGAACACGTCGGGTAAACGTTCATGGTGTCTCCTGATGCCCCGTGGTCCCGGGGCTGGGGAGGGGCTCCGTTGCCCCGCTGCTCTCTCGCC
>ERZ1292632.977-Hain-H43-01um-R2-977-length-30305-cov-8_pt1 | contig 30305 bp, 39 predicted proteins | sample MGYA00564407_ERZ1292632 | MGnify/ENA primary metagenome ERZ1292632 (study PRJEB36523, sample SAMEA6512637) | groundwater metagenome | collected 2019-01-08 | study: AquaDiva: Metagenomics assemblies of 32 groundwater samples | reverse complement strand
CTAAAGATTTAGAATATTTTTGCACAGAATCTTTAAAACATAAACTAAACTATGTCGACATCGATCTTAACAGTGAAGATGCAATAGTAAATAAAGATTTTTTTGATAATAATTTTAAAAAAGTCTATGAAAATACTAATGATAAGTTTATAATCTATCACATTAACTCAAAATGCTAAACTTCCCTGATCTATTAAACATTTTTAAATTTTGGCTTACTTTCTTTGTTATTGGATTAATTTTTATTCCTTTAACCATGACTGTTTTCAAAGATTTTAAAGACAAAGGCTATGCTTTTGCTAAAACAATTGGCGTAATATTTATTTCATATTCTATTTTTATAATCTCCTCATTTAAATTATTAAATTTTTCTCTTGTCTCAATTTTAATTATCCTACTGTTCTTTTTAATTTTAAATATATTTATTTTTATAAAACTTGAACTTAAAGACATAATAAGAAAACATTTAAAAATAATCATTATTGAAGAATTAATATTTTTAATAACTTTAATCTTCTGGTCTTATATAAGAGGAAATATGCCAAACATTCATGGATTAGAAAAATTTATGGATTTTGGTTTTGTAAACGCAATCTTACGATCTAATTATTTTCCAGCTTTAGACATGTGGTATAGTAGCTCAACGATAAATTATTACTACTTTGGTCATTTAATAACCGCTGTTTTAATTAAGATCTCAAGCGTAATTCCAAATGTAGGATATAACTTAATGTTGGCTGCATTATTTGGCCTAATATTTACTTCTGTTGTGTCTTTAGTAATAAATATCTTTGACATTAAAAAACTGTCATTAAAATCTTCATTAGCTGGAGTAATTGCAGCTTCGTTAGTTTCACTTTCTGGTAACCTTACTGCAATTTATGCTTTTTTTAAAGCTTATGTCCCAGCTGAAAACCCTGTTCCGTTTTGGCAATTACCATTCCTTCCGTTTACCTTTCCAAACGGTTTCTGGTATCCAAATGCTACAAGGTTTATTCAGTTTACTATACATGAATTTCCTCTTTATTCATTTGTAGTTTCAGATCTACATGGACACGTTCTTGATATACCAATTGTTCTTTTATCAATAGCTTTAATCTTTGTAATCCTCTTGGAAAATAAGATTAGAAAAACTTACGTTATTTTTATTTCTTTCTTACTTGCTGTTATGTATATGACTAATGCGTGGGATGGAATAATTTATGCATTGTTATCTCTCTTTGTATTTACACTAATTAGTTTTTATAAAAGATTCGCTTTAAAAGATTTTATATCTTCAGTATTAATTTTAGGCATTGGGTTTATCTTATTTTCATTTCCATTTAGTTCAAACTTTAAACCGTTCGTTTCAGGAATAGGTTTTATTTGTGCACCAAATTTTTTAACAGAAATAGGAAAAATTGGCCCATTCCTTTTTGAAGTAGATCATTGTCAAAGATCTCCGCTTTGGCAACTATTAATTTTATATGGATTTTTCTATTTCTTTGTTATTTCTTTTATTTTATTTTTAAAGTTTAAAAAAAATTATAAACCAACTAAAAGTGATGTGTTTATAACTTTTTTAATTATTCTATCTACTCTTTTAATAATTATTCCTGAGTTTGTTTATGTTAAAGATATTTATCCAGCTCATTACAGGGCAAATACAATGTTTAAATTAACCTATGAAGCATTCATTATGCTATCTATCTCATGTGGATATATTATTGTCAAAATACTTTCAAACTTAAACAATAAAAAGTTTTTAATATTGTTTTTTATTCCAACTCTTATTCTTTTGTATTTAGTTTTTTCATATCCTGTTTTTGCTATCAATTCTTATTATGATAATTTACAAAAATATAAAGGTCTTGATGGAACCTACTATATGAAAAATGATTCAAAGTTTGATTATGAATTAATCAATTGGATTAATAAAAACATAAAAGGACAACCAATAATTATTGAGGCGGTTGGAGATTCTTATACTGATTATGCAAGAATATCTGCCAATACTGGAATACCAGCAGTTTTAGGTTGGCCAGTACATGAGTGGCTATGGAGAGGAACATACGACGTAGCAAGACCAAGAGTTGAGGATATTAAAACTTTTTATACAACTAAAGGCTTACAAGAGGCTAAGGATATTATTAAAAAATATAATGTTTCTTTTGTAGTAGTTTCAATTTTGGAAAAGCAAAAATACCCTGATTTAAATGAAGATAATATAAAAAAATTAGGAGAAATTGTTTATCAAGATAAACATGCAAGATTATATAAGGTTAATTATTAACCCTTGGAGTTAAAGAACAATCCTTACCACTAAGCTGACATTCTATAAACTTATGGATCTCAGAAAAATTACCATTTCCAACTCTTGGTATTAAAACTGATAAAAAATTATACTCCTTTGTAAATGGAGCTTCGTCTAAAAGACCTTGCCTTTTAACTACTTGATCACCAGTATCAATAACAAGACTTGTTATTTTTGCTTCTCTCATTTTCTGAGCAAGTCTTATAAAGTCATCAAACTCTTCTTGTTTAATATTAGTATCTATACTATCTTTAACAATATCGTAAAGACTAATAATCCTTCCTGGGTTTACTAGAGTTTGAGCAGAAAATATTTTATCTTTAAATGCAGTTATAACTTTTTGTTGTCTTTTGCTTCTTGAGAAATCGCTACCTTCACCATTCACTCCATGTCTTGATCTAACAAATTCTAGAGCCTGTTCTCCATCTAAGTGCTGATCTCCCTTATCAAAATGAAGATGCTTATATCTGCAAGAAAACTTATCTGAAATTTCTTGCTCAGCACTTATTGTAGCGATAAATTCTTTAATATCTTCCTCTGAAAATCCACAAGGATCATCTTCTTTACCACTAATTGGATATCTATAATCGTCCAGTGTATTATCTACTATAATATCCAATCCTCCCAGAGTATCTACTGCCCTTATAAAGCCGTTGAAATCAATTCTGACTGCATAATCGACACTTTGACCAGTAACCCTTTCTACAACCGCATCTGCCAGAGTTAAGCCTCCTCCTTTTTTCTTTAATTCTCCCTTAGCGTATGCTTCGTTAATTTTTTTATTATATCCCTCAATATCTGGCACCCAAAGATCTCTTGGGATTGAAGTTAATGTAACTTTATTTTTACCCTCATCTATGTTTGCCAAGATTATTGTATCGGTTAAGTTTGGGCCATCGTGACTTCCACCACCAATACCTAAAAGTAGTATGTTTAAATTGCTTGGCTCAGCTTGCTTTAGTTTTACCTCTTTTTCAAAAATAAGCTGAAATAAAAATGGATAGAAACTTGCGGTTTTTGCAATAACAACCAAGACCAAAATGGCCACAAAAACCCCAAGTGCGATAATGGCTTTATTTTTACGCATTTTGAATGATTTTAATAAACTCTTCTGCTTCAAGACTTGCTCCTCCTACTAAGACTCCGTCTATATTTGATTGTGAAGTAAAATTCTTAATATTTGCTAAATTCACACTTCCTCCATACAATACCTTAAAACTTCCTTGTGTTTTTATTTCACTCGCCACCTGGTCTGCGTTTTCTGGCGTATCTGGATTGTCTGTTCCTATTGCAAATACTGGTTCATAAGCTACAATACTAACTCCATTAGGAATATAAGTATCTTTATCTTGTACGCAAAATATTGGCGTTAAACCATATTTAATACTTAAATTAACTTTTTGAGTTAAAACCTCATCTGACTCGTTAAATAATTTTCTTTCTTCAGAATGACCAATAATAACGTAGTCTGCAAAATCCTTAACCTGTTTTGCGTTAACTTCACCCGTATAAGACCCACCTTCAAAACTAGAAACACTTTGAGATCCAAGTGAAACACTAGTTAAATTTTGAGATAAAAATGATTTAAATACTTCTAAAAGGGTAAATGAAGGACATAGAATTACTTTTTTTTCTTCAAGAAGATTTTTATCAATTGTGCCAAAAGTCTCTAGCCACGACTTAGCTTCATTATAAGTTTTATTTGACTTATGGTTAGCGACTATAAAAAGGGAATCCATGTGGTATCATTATACGGTATGAACAAAGACTTTCTCAAGGACCTCAACGAAGAACAAGCCCAAGCTGTAATCCAAAAAGACGGACCGATGATAATTCTTGCAGGTGCAGGATCAGGAAAAACTAGAGTACTCACATATAGAACAGCTTACTTAATTAAAACGGGAATTCCTGACGATAATATTCTCCTTTCTACCTTCACAAACAAAGCTTCTACTGAGATGAAGGAAAGAATAGCAAAATTACTGGGTCAAAATCATTCTGTCTTTGTATCTACTTTTCATGCACTTTGTGCAAAAATACTTAGAATTGATGGACAATTTCTTGGCATACCAAAAAATTTTGTTATTTATGACACTCAAGATCAAAAAGATGCAATTAAAGAAGCTTTTAATCTTCTTTCTTTATCTGCAAAGGAATATAAGCCAGCATCTGTTCTTGCAACCATATCTTCAGCTAAAAATGAGTTAATTGATGAGAATAAGTATCCTTCCTTTGCTAGAGGACATTTCCAAGAAGTTGTCGCAAGGGTTTATGTTATTTATCAAAAAATATTAAAAGAAAATGGCGCTCTAGATTTTGATGATTTAATTTTAAAAACTGTTGAACTTTTTAATAATTTCCCAATGGTTTTAGAAAAATATCAAAATAAATTTAAATATATCTTAATTGATGAATACCAAGATACCAACCATGCACAATATCTTTTAACAAAACTTTTAGCTAAAAAGTGGAATAATGTTTGCGTTGTAGGAGATTTTTCCCAAAGTATTTACAGTTTTAGAGGAGCAGACTTTTTAAACCTTGCTAAATTTAAAGAAGACTTTAAGAGTACTAAAACATTTTCTCTTTCTCAAAACTATAGATCAACGCAAAAAATATTAAATGCGGCAACAGCAGTTATTTCAAGAAATAATACTCACCCTGTTTTAAAACTTTGGACTGAAAATGCAAACGGACAAGATGTTAGGGTATTTGAAGCAATTAATGAACAAAAAGAAGCAGAATTTATTGTTCAAGAAATCACAAGAATTAAGAATGAAAATCCAAATCTAAAATATTATGATTTTGCAGTTTTGTATAGAACTAACGCTCAATCAAGATCTATTGAAGAAATTTTTATTCACCAAAGTGTTCCATATATTTTAATTGGTGGAACAAGATTTTATGAAAGAAAAGAAATTAAAGATGTCTTAGCATATTTAAAAGTACTAGCAAATCCTAAAGATAAAGTTTCTTTAAAAAGAATTGAAAAACTTGGCAAAGGAAGATTTGAAAAATTCTTAGAATTTACTAGTAGCCTACAAGACACTGATTTAAATCAAAAACAAACAATTGAATTAATGGATAATGTTTTAAAAACAACAAATTATCTCAATCTTTACGATCCCAAAGATGAAGAAGATGCAGAAAGATTAGAAAATATTAAAGAATTAAGGTCTGTTGCTATTGCCTTTCCTATAATAGAAAACTTCTTAGAAAATGTTGCCCTAGTTGAACAAGAATATATGCCAGATCATGTAAAGGATGAGATGGGTAAAAAAGATACTGTTAATTTAATGACATTACACGCTGCCAAAGGACTTGAATTTCCAGTTGTATTTATGGTTGGAATGGAAGAAGGACTATTCCCACACTCAAGAAGCCTTATGGATAAACATGAACTTGAAGAAGAAAGAAGACTTTGCTATGTTGGAATGACTAGGGCAAAAGAAAATCTTTTTTTAACATATAGTAGAAAAAGATTATTTTTTGGACAAAGAACAATGAATATAGTTTCAAGATTTATATTAGAACTTCCTGAAGGAACTTTAGAGAAAAGTTTATTTAAAATGCAGGAAGATGTTCCTGAATATTTATGAAAAACATTCATCCGCTTCAAGCAAAATTTTGGGGAGATTTTAGAGAAAAAACAGGGGTAAAAGTTGTTAGAAAAAATGACTTACAACTAACAATTCACACTATTCCTCATACTAAATATAACGTTGGGTATTTTCCAAAAGGAAATGATATAACAACTCAAATGTTAAATGATTTATTAGAAATTGGAAAAACAAATAATTGCATATTTATTCAAATTGAACCAAATGTAGAAAAAAGAGAAAACAAAAATTATAATTTTAAAAATCTTTATAAATCAGCTCATCCAATTTTTACCAAATATAATTTCATATTAGACCTAACTCTCTCTGAAGAAGAACTCTTAAAAAAGATGAATCAAAAAACAAGGTATAACATTAAATTAGCTCAAAAAAGGGGAGTAGAAATAATTGAAGATAATAGTAATAGTACATTTGAACAATATTTAAAACTAACTAAGGAAACAACAGAGAGGCAAAAGTTCTTTGCTCATAATGAAAAATATCATAAAACCTTATGGAAAACTTTTAAAGAAAGCACTGACAAAGAATTTTCTATTCATTTATTAAAAGCTATATACAACAAAGAGGTCTTAGTAACTTGGATTTTATTTGTATTAGGCGATACTCTTTATTACCCATATGGAGCATCAAGTAAAAAGTATAGGGAAGTAATGGCATCAAATTTAATGATGTGGGAAGCAATAAAATTTGGCAAAAAACTTGGTCTTAAAAAATTTGACATGTGGGGTGCTGCAAATGTAATTGATCCTAAGCCTAATAATATTTATTATGGATTTCATAGATTTAAAGAGGGATACGGGCCAAGACATGTAGAATATGTGGGAAGCTATGATTTTGTTATAAATAAAAATCTATATTTTATCTTTAAAATGTTAGATAAAATCCGCTGGTTTGTATTAAGACTTAAATAATATAGAGTCTAATATTATTTTCTTTATCAATCCCCTTAAGTGGCATTTTCATTTCATAGCGATAACTTACAATTCTTGTTCCTTTTTTTAATTGTTTTCTAAACCTTGGCAAAAGCTTATCTAAGGTTTTTGGAACAAGGTAAACAATTATTACAGTTGCGTCTAAGTATTTTTCCTTAAAAAAATCATTTCTTTTAATAAGAATCTTCTCACTAAAGTTGTTTATAAATATTCTTACTTTTGCAATAAATACCCTAGATGGATCTATTTCTATGCCAACGCCTCTTGCGCCTCTTTTTGCTGACTGGATTAAAACTTCACCATCACCACAACCTAAGTCATAGACTACATCTTTACTATCTATCTTAGCTAGTTTACAAATAGCCTTTGCTGTTTTTGTATTAGTTCTCCACCAAGGAGCCCAAGGACTATCAGGTGGCCAAACCATAGAAAGAAGAAACAGTAAAAAAGCTATAACTGAAAGTAAAATGATTGATAATAACATTATAGTTTGTAAATAAATTTCCCTAAAATTTGGCTTTTTGATATTGCTCCAAAATCTTTACTGTCTAAGCTGTCATTTTGATTATCCCCAGAAACAAAATATTTATCATTTATAATTTTTGTAATCCTTTTTACAAAAACATTAGTTATGTCTTTAAAAACAACTATATCATTAATTTGGGGAGACTTAAATAAATAAAATATATTAGTTGTTAATATTTTATCTCCATGTAAAAAAAGAGGCTCCATACTATGACCTGAAATTTTAAACTTTGATAAAAGAAGCATTATTTGTAGGTTACAATTTCACCCTCTGTTGGGTAAACACTTTTTACCCTAATTGGAGTTACGTTTTTTGTTTTATAAAAGATTTCAGAAATTTGCAAAATAGTCTCAAGTAATTCTTTTGAAGATTCTATATCAATATTTTGCCTTACCAGAATAGAAAGTTTTACTGCTTTTTCAATTAATTCACCAAGGTTTGAGTATGTTTTAAAATGTTCGGGTTTAAAATAATCATTTTCCAAAGTTCCTAGTTCATCTTCTACTAAATGACCGTGTTCTTCTTTTACATGAGTCATTCTTGCAATATCATGCTTGGCTTTGGTTTCATTCTCTCTTTGTATGTCTAAAAGGAGATTTGTCATCCTCAAAACTGTATGTGCTGCCATTTGTGCATTATGAGGATCGTATATACCACAGGGAATATCACAGTGGGCACATGCTTTAGTTTCTTTAAAAATTTTATCTATAACAATACTTAATAAAGTCATATGTAGATATTAATATTTAATCTTGTGATTGTCAAAAGGGATTAATAACCGATGGCCTGATTTACAATTATTATGGTTGTTCTATCTAAACTTAATTCTTGATTAAAGATTAATATCTTTGATACATCACTGTGCTCCATTCCATAGGCCTTTTGTACTCTTTTACTTTCTAATGGAAGTGAGTGTTCATATATTCTCTTAATCCCTTCATCAATATTATCAACAAGTTTTTGAGCGCCAACAACCCAAATTATATGATCTGATCCAAATGCATATCCTGGTATTTGACTACCGGATCTTGAAGCAATTAAAACATGTCCATCTTTTGTAATTGCATGAACACTACCAACAGCCCATTCAGGAGCTGAACCTATTTGCTGCATTTCTCGATTACTTGTTTCTCGATTCATAGAAGAGAGTTTATTTTTAATACTATCGTATTTTCCAGACTCGTTAATTTCCTTTGAAATTCCACTTGTATCTAATGTCACTGAAGCATTATTTAAAACTGGCGCACCATAAGGCAATATTTCAAAAAACTTAGCTTTTGCTTCTTCTGCTGTTTCTACAAAGATAGCATTAAAATTATTCTTCTTTAATGCTTCAATTGTTTCCAAAATTGTTTTTTTAGCTACTGGGTCTATCCATTTATTCATATTGACAGTTTAAGCTTAATGTTATACTATGTCAAGTAGTTACAAAAAGTATAGTATGGAACAAGAATTATTAGAAATATCTAAGGCGGCAAAAATAATTGGAAGTAAATGGACAATCTTAATACTTACATCTCTTTTAAAAGGGACTAAAAGATTTGGTGAGCTGCAAAGAGAAGTAAATAATATTAATCCAAGAACTTTATCTAAAAGGCTCTCTGATTTAGAAAAAGAAGGATATTTAAATAAAAAAATATATCCTCAGGTTCCACCAAAAGTTGAATATTCATTAACTGTAAAAGCTCAGGTATTTAAACAGGTGATAAAAGCTGTCAAAAATTGCGGAGAAAAAATGTAATCACTTAACGAGATGTTCTTCTTGTGGGCTGTATTGCTCTATTTATATCAAGCCACTTAGGTTCCTGTATATTTTTAATTCCTGTATATAAACCAAACAAGCCAATTTCTGTTACTTGCCTAAGAGGATTACCGTCGTCATCTAATACTCTAAGTAAAACTTGTCTTGTAGGAAGTATTCCTCTCCAAACTCTCACTATGCTTTTTAATGTTGGTGGAGCTTCGTACAATTTAACTCCTGCAGTAAAAACATCAGATTGCAATTGAATGCCTGATTCGACTGGTAAATTCAATTCTAAAGGCAATGCCTGAATAGACCCTCTACTCCTGCTAGATCTTCCTTCACCCTGTTTCCTTCTTGTTTCAAGACTCATGGCCACATTATATCAAACTATAGGTTTAAGTCAATCTTAAGATGGTTGAATACGCTTAACAATTTAGGTTAACATATAAATATGCTTGATATTTTATGTATTGGTGATGCAGTTTTGGATATCTTCTTACAAATTCCAGATGATAGTCCCCGCTTTGATTTAAATAATGATAAAACGAAATTATTAATAGATTATGGATATAAAATTCATGTTGATGATTACATAAAAGAGATTGGGGGTAACGCATGTAATACATCAGTTGGAATTTCAAGACTTGGAAAAAACGCAGGTCTTTGTGCAGAGATTGGTAATGATGAGTTTTCCAATTTTATAATTAATAAGTTAAATAAGGAAAACATTAATACTGCTTTTGTTTCACAGGGTGTAAATAAAAAAACCTCTTTTTCTATTGGTATTATTTATAAAGGTGAACGAACTCTTTTGGTAGAACATGTAGACAGAGATCATAATTTCGATATTGAAAACTCCTCAGCAAGATTTATTTACCTTACAAGTATTGGAAATATTTGGCAGAATGCATATCAAAATACATTAGGCTTTGTTAAAAACACAAAATCTATTCTGGCATTTAACCCAGGCACTCTTCAATTACAAGAAAAAGGGCGATTAATAATGGAGATAATCGAAACTACTGATTATTTATTTCTAAACAAAGAGGAAGCAGAATTACTTTTATATGGAGATGATGATAATTTATCAAGCGATAAGTCTGATATTAAGAAATTATTATTTGGATTAAAAAGCTTAGGGGCTAAAAATATAATAATCACTGATTCAAATAATGGATCATTTGTTTTAGACGAAAAAGGAAACAATTACCATTTAAGGGTTTTAAAGGTAAAAGTCATAGAAATGACAGGAGCTGGAGACGGATATAATGCTGGCTTTCTCTGTGCAATTTTAAATGGAAAATCTATAACAGATGCTATGATTTGGGGAACACTAAATTCAGCAAGTGTTATTGGACAAGTTGGAGCTCAAAAAGGACTTTTAACAAAAGACGAACTTGAAGAAAAACTTAGTTTTGCGGGAAACTTAAAAGTAGAAACTATTTAATATCTAATAACTCTAATTCAAAAATGAGAGTTGCGTTGCTAGGAATTGCACCAGGTATTCCCTGCTCTCCATAAGCTAATGAGCCTGGAATGGTAAGTTTTCTTTTACCTCCTACCTTCATTCCTATTACGCCCTCGTCCCATCCTTTAATAACCTGTCCTACACCAATCTGTGTCTCAAATGGCTGTCCTCTATCTACTGAGCTATCAAACTTTTGTCCATTTTCCAAAGTTCCAGTATAGTGCATTACAATTGTATCTCCCGATTTTACTTCAGCACCTTGACCTATAATTTCATCTTCAATTATTAACTCTGTTACCGATGAAGTTGGGCTAGCTACTGGGTTTTGAGTATTCGTATTTTGATTATTTTTTTCTTCTTGTATAAATTTCATAGGCTCCTCCTCTGTGTTTTTCTTTATCTCTGCTGCAGGAATACTTTGATTTAAAATAAAATAAACTCCTAAAAAACCTGCTGCAATAATTACTCCAATAATTATAAATGGTATTAAGTTCTTTGGCATAGTTTATGGCAAAAAATTATTAACTACTGCATTTACTACAGATAATACTATACCAAAAACAAATGCTGCTAGGAACCCATCAACTGTAAAACCTGGAACAATGTTGCTTACAAGTATTATTAAAAGTGCATTTAAAACAAAAGTAAAAAGACCAAGTGTTAAAATGTTAATAGGAAGCGTAAGTATTAAAAGAACAGGCTTAAGTAAAGCATTTATTACTCCTAAAGCTAATGCAACCACTAATGCAGCTGTGAAATCAACAACTGTGGCGCCTGGTAATATATAGGCAATACTAAAAACTACCATTGCGCTTACTATCCAATTAATAAGTATAGAAAACATAGTCCTAGGTTATATATTTTTTGCAAAAAAAGCAAGATGTTATAGTTTTTTGCTAGAATAGTCTAATGAGTAATGAAATAGCAATTTTTGCTAATGGATGCTTTTGGTGTACTGAAGCAATCTTTAAACGACTAAAAGGGGTTATATCAGTAAAATCTGGTTATAGTGGTGGACAAACAGAAAATCCAAACTATGAGCAAGTTTCTAGTGGTATTACTGGTCATGCAGAAAGTCTTCAGGTTGAATTCGATCCTTTAGTTATTTCTTTTGAAGAGTTACTTGATGTATTTTGGTATACACATGATCCAACAACATTAAATCAACAAGGCAATGACATTGGAACACAATACAGATCTGCAATTTTTTATCAGAATGACAAACAAAAAGAAGCTGCTTTAAAATCCAAAGAAAATTTAGAAAAACAAGCCATATACAAAGATCTTATTGTTACAGAAATTACTCCTTTTACTAATTTTTATGAGGCTGAAAATTATCACAAAGATTATTTTGATAGAAATAAGGATTATCCATACTGCAAGTTTATAATAGATCCTAAAATTAAAAAACTTTTAGAAAAATATTCAGATAAAGTTAAGGAAGAATACAAACCTTAAGGCTTTACTTACGAGGCTTAGATGTTTTAACCGCAAGCAAATATAAAATTATTACTGCAATACTAATATAAGGAAATATTCCATACAATGTATCACTTATAGACTTAGAATTTGCATCCACAACAAGAAAAATATTTACACAAAATAAAAATATAAAACCAGTTACAGCAAATCCTTTCCAATTTAAAGGAATAAATAATAAACCTGTTCTTTTAAACCACCTTTTTTTCTTCATATAAAAATTATATCAGAAATCTATGGAGATTTTAAAACCTAAAGACTTAAGCGTAGCCTGGAAAAAAATCCTTTTTTATATTAGTAATATTTACTCCCATTTGTGCTAAAACATCTTCAAAACCAGATACCATTGAATGAGGCCCTGAGAGGTAAAAAATTCTATCTTTATAATCTGGGACATATTTTTTTATCATCTGTATATTTAGTCTTCCTTTTTCACCTTTCCAGTCTTTTGGAATATTATCTAAATCAGTTAAGTTATAAATTATCTTAATGCCTAATTTTTCTTCTACCTTTTCTAATATCTCTTTATAAACAATGTCTGACTTATTTTTGTTTGAGTAAAAAACTACTGCAGATATTTTTTTATTATTATCTAATAAATACTTAGCTATACTTCTAAAAGGCGTGATCCCTATTCCTCCTAGGATAAAGACAATTTTTTTATTCTCATCATTTGGTAAAACAAAATCGCCTGACAAATTTCCTGCAATAATTTTGTCACCCTTATTTAGGGATAAAAGACGTTTTTTAAAACTACTGGATTTATCATAAAATTTAACTCCAATTCTTAAATCTTTTTCACTTGGAGAAGATGCAATTGTAAAATACCTTCTATTTCCTCTTGAGTCAGGATTTTTAAATCCTAGTGTCCATTCTAAATATTGTCCCGGGATAAATGAAAATTTTTTGTTTAAACTAAAAACAAAATCATAAGTATCAGCTGTTAATTTTATTTTTTCTTTTAGAAAAAGAGTTAATCTTTCTTTTGGACTTACAAAATAAGAAAAAATATTTCCTGCAATAAGAGTTGCTTCAGGAGTTAAATAAAAATTTGCTATATGGATTTGAGGATAAAATAATACTCCAATAATTATTCCATAATAAATTTGCAGCTTTCTGGTTGGAGGAGTTGTTAATGGCTCTGTTAACATGATTAAGGCAAAAAATAAAAGAGGAGATTCTAAAAGCGTATTAGTTAAAACTTGAAAAGCATTAAATCCACTTATAAAACTAAAAAGCGCTATTACAAATATTGATGTAGTTAAAAAAGCAAAGAAAAGACTAAATCTTTGAATCTTTTTAATAACCAATAATCCAAGTAGTACTGGCATAAACATTGTAGTTGTACCAACCCACCAACTTGCCCCACCAATTGAAAGCAAAAATGCCACTAAAACAGCAATTGCAGTGGGATTAAATATATGTTTTTTATTTATGTTTAAAATATATTTAGAAGACATGGCAAAAATTGATGCAAAAATTATAAATATATATTCTTGCATTGTTCGTGCAGGAGTAATTATTAAAATTAATATTAATGACGTTACGTATACTGATTCAAGATTTGTAAATATATTGAATAATTTTGCAAAAGTCTTGTTAGTTACATAGGAAGTAAAAACTATTACAAACGATGATATTAATAACTCAACTGCACTAAAAGGTAAAAGCTGAAGAAAACTTAAAACTAATCCAACAAACCAGAGGAAAATAAGGAAATACAAGACTAATCTATACATCGTAATCTTGTTTAAAATTTCATCAAGAGTTTTAATAAAAAACATAAAAGTGTTTACTTATTATTATATATCTATAAACATTTTAAAAGAGGTGTATGAAAAGCTTAAGACAGGCTAGTAATAATATTTACAATCTCAATTGCTAATTTATCTGAGTCATGCCTAATAATACTTCTTCTTAATTCATCTGATTTTTCTTTTGGAATAATAATATCTCTTATTAAATTTTTTCTAATAATTAAAACTTCTTTTTGGGAATCTAAATCGTCTTTTACAGGGGTCTCCTCAAAATCTTCATACCATGAAAGAGTATTCTTTCTTGGCATTTTAGAATTAATTAAAATATAGTCAATAATATTTTTACCAAGATATTTTTCTAAGTCTTTTACATGATCTTTTGCACTATATCTTGTTGTTTGTCCGTATTTTGTCATTAAATTCATTACAAATATCTTTTTTGCTTTTGAATTTTTAATTGCAGTTGGTAGCCCTTTAACCAAAAGACTTGGGATTATACTTGTATATAAATCGCCAGGCCCAACTAAAATAAAGTTTGCTTTTTCAAGAGCAATTTTTGCATCTTCATTTATAATTGCTTTTGGCTGTAAATAAGCTTTTACTATTTTTGCTCTTTTTTCTTTATTTTCAACTACGTCTATATGGGTTTCACCAATAATACTTTTACCATCTTCAAGATCAACGCATAAATCACTTTTTGTAAAAGTTGAGGGAACTACATTTCCTTTTATCCTAAGTATTTTTCCTACTTCAGAAATGGCTTTTTTCATACTTCCAGTTTGCTTTGCTAAAGTTGAAAGGAAAATATTTCCAAAACTGTGCCCTTTAAGACCGCCCTCTTCAAATCTATAATTAAATAGCTCACGAAGTAATTTTGAGGACTCTGCAAGAGCAACCAAGCATTGCCTTAGATCTCCTGGAGGAAGTACGCCTAATTCATCCCTTAATTTGCCACTAGACCCACCACTGTCTGACATAGTAACAATAGCTGTTAATCTTAATGGATATTTTTTTAATCCCATTAAGGCAACATATGTTCCTGTACCTCCACCAATGATAACCACTCTTGGCATCTTATTCATAAGACACAATTATATCAATCATTTAATGATAATCCAAACAATTTGAGCATAGCAAACTAAATATTTTGAGGATTAAGTAGAGTTTATTGGATTAATTTTGCTTTATAACCTGTATTATTAATTTGCTTTAAAATCCCTTCAATTGTTACTTCATCCTCTTTAAACTCTACTTCACATTTTTGCTTAGCATAATTTGTCTTAGCTGTTTTTACACCCGTTAAATCTTCAAGATCAAAATCTATATTCATTGCACAACTTGAGCAATGCATTCCCTCAATATCTAAATTAATTTTTTTCATAATACATCAATTATCCCACTATACATTCCCATTGAACAAGTGAATATAATTTCTCCTGTCTTTCTAGGTATAAATGTTACTCTTTGAATATCATTTGCAGATTGTAAATTTACAGATATTCCCAAAGAAGGTATTCTAAAAGCAGATGCGCAACTAAATGCATCCCTACCAACTAATGTAATAGTAACGAGCTGATCTTTTTTAACTCTAATATAATTTGGATAATAACCAGAAGAAGTAATTGTTATTTGAGGATTTTGAGTTGTAATATAATTTACCTTTGGACCACTTTGTTTTTGCAAAAATAAATTATTAAAACCCTTTGTCGCTGAATTAAGCGATATTGGTGAACCAAATGCTACTAACGCTCCATTTATTGAAGTTATACCAAGAAAGATTACTAAAACAGCTGCGAGTTTAAAAAATTTTGTTTTGAAAGTATCACCAAGAATAGAAGTTAAAAAACCAATTCCAAAAAAAAGTGGTATTGTTCCTAAAATAAAAGAAAACATTATTAATGCGCCATTAACTCCGCTTGCGCTACTAATTGCTAAAGCTTCCATTGCAATAGTAGTTCCACATGGAATAAATACTGTCATTGCTCCTAAAAATGCAGGCGCAAAAATATCTTTTGATTTAGATTGATTACGCACAAGTCTAGTTAAAAATCTAGGCGGTTGGATAATTGCATAACGAAAAATTGGATGAATATTTAAAAGATTTAAAGCTACAATTACCATATAAATGCCTGCGAAAAGCTGCATCAGAGTTTGTAATTTTCCACCAATATTTATGGCTCCTCCAAACGCACCCAATAAAAATCCTAAGATTGTATAAGCGATTAATTTTGTAATTAAAAATATGACTGTAGCATATATAGCATGCCATTTCCTATTTTTTGTTAATTCTTCTTCCCTGGTTGCAATTATAGAAGCAAGTAGACCACCCTGAACCGCAAGACAAGTTAAACCTCCAATAGTAAGACCAGTTAAAAATATTACAAATAGATTCATATTAAATTCTGACTTTCTTTAAAAATAGCGAATTACCTACAACCGAGACACTAGAAGTAGCCATAGCTGCAGATGCAAAAATAGGACTTAATAGGATTCCAAAGAATGGAAATAAAACTCCCATTGCAACAGGTATCAATAATATATTGTATCCGAATGCCCAGAATAGATTAATTCTAATAGTTCTCATTGTTTTTCTTGATAATTCTATTGATGATGATACGGATTTCAGGTCTTTATTTATTAAAGTAATATCAGCAGCTTCGATAGCAACATCCGTACCTGTTCCCATTGCGATACCTATATCAGCTGCTGCAAGTGCTGGAGCATCATTAATTCCATCTCCAACCATAGCTACAATTTTTCCTTCTTTTTGAATTCTTCTTACTTCTACTTCTTTTTGATCAGGTAAAACTTCAGCTAAAATGTTTTTTATGCCAAGCCTAGATGCAATTGCTTTTGCAGTTCTTTTATTATCTCCAGTAATCATTATAACTTCAATCCCTCTTTTCAAGAGAGCATCAACTCCACTTTTCGCAGAGGCTTTTATAGTATCTGAAACAGCAATTAATCCTGCTACGTTTTTATCTACCACTAGTATCATTACTGTTTTCCCTTCATTTTCTAGTTTTTCTATTTCTTTATTATAAGAGTTAAGTGCAATTTTTTCTCGCTCCATTAATCTTCTATTTCCAAAATATATTTGTTTTTTATTAATTTCTCCTTCAATTCCATAGCCGGCAATGGCTTTAAACCTAGTAACTTTCCCAATACTTATGTTTTCTTCCTCAGCTTTTCTTACTATAGCCTCTGCTAAAGAATGCTCTGAACCCTTTTCAATTGAAGAAGCAATTTTCAATACTTCTTTTTTACTAAACTTTCTTTTTGGTAAAATATCTGTAACCTCAGGTTTTCCGTTGGTTAAAGTTCCTGTTTTATCAAAAATAATTGCGTTTACTTTATGTGCAATCTCTAAACTCTCTGCATCTTTTATAAGAATTCCTTTTTCTGCGCCTAATCCTGTTCCCACCATTATTGCTGTTGGTGTTGCAAGTCCCATTGCACAAGGACAAGCAATAATTAAAACGGCGACAGTATTAAGTAAAGCGTAAAATAAAGCAGGAGTTGGGCCAAATACATACCAAATAGCAAATGTTAAAATCGCAAGAATTATTACAATGGGAACGAAATATGAGGATATCAAATCTGCGATTCTCTGTATTGGAGCCTTAGATCCCTGCGCTTCTTGAACAAGTTTAATAATTTGCGCAAGCATCGTATCTTGACCAATTTTATTTGCTTTATAAATAAATGTTCCGGTTTTATTCATTGTTGCTCCAACCACTGTATCTCCTTTTTGTTTATCAACAGGGATAGATTCGCCTGTTATCATGGATTCATCGATGGATGACTCTCCTTCTAGAATTACTCCATCAACTGGTATTTTATCTCCTGGTCTTACTCTTATTACATCACCAATTATTACTTGTTCTATTGGGATGTCTACTTCCTTTCCATTTCTAACAACCCTTGCCGTCTTTGCTTGTAAGCCTATTAGTTTTTTAATTGCTTCTGATGTTTGCCCTTTTGCTTTTGCTTCAAAGTAACGACCTAAAAGTATTAATCCAATAACTATAGTTGCAACATCAAAATATGGCATTGCTTCAAGCCCTAAGCTTATAACAATGTTTGGTAAAAAGGTTACAAAAGCAGAATAAAAATACGCTACTGTAGTACCCAGAGCAACAAGCGTATCCATATTAGCAGTTCTATGTTTTAATGCAGGAATCGTCGCTCTATAAAAATCCCAGCCTGCCCAAAACTGAACAGGAGTGGCAAGTAAAAGTTGAACCCAGAAATTCTTTAGAAACTCTGGTGCAGTATTCATTAATCCCGGGAAACTTCCCCAAAAAATTAATCCACCTAAAAAAAGACTGGCTGTAACTTTGTTTCTTAATTTTTTAAGTTCTTTTAGTTTTTCAGCTTTTTCTTGATCCTCTGTTAAGCCATCATGTTCAGTTACTACTTTATAGCCTACATTTGATACAGCTTGGGAAATCTGTTCTTCGTCACAGATTTCTGAATCATAAGCAACTGTTGCTTTTTCTGTTGCCAAATTTACTACAGCATTTTTAATCCCTGGGGTTTTTAAAAGAGCCCTTTCAATCACTCTTATACAAGAAGCACAATGCATCCCCTTAACTGAGTATGTTTTTTTAACCTCTGACACCTAAACAACCCTTACCCTTCCATGAAACATGTTCATGCCACAGGAAAAAACAAATTCTCCCTCTTTTTTAGGAGTGATCTCAATTGAGACCTTTTTATTTAAAGGTAAGTATTTCCTAATTTTAAAATCTGCCAAAACAACGTCTTCTAAGCATGGTGATGGGTCTTTACGGATAAAATTTATTTTTGTGGTTTTTCCTTTTGCTATTGAAATAATTTCTGGCTGATATCCTCCATCAACTAATATGTCAATAGAATCTCCAGCAACCACTACCTCTTTTTCGTTTTTCATCAAAAAAAACCAATAGGTTAATGCTATCCCAAAGATACTGACTATAATGACTAATAATTTATCGACTGTCATATTTTATCTCTATAAAACATAATTATAGAATGATTTAATATCAATCATATACCCCCTAGGGGTATATGTCAATAAGAGACTTAGGGATTAATCCTTGATCTTTTTTATAAGAATTTTATGCTTATTTATAGAATGCCTACTTTTTATTATAAAAACTATTATAAAGTATTATTGTTGCGTATGTTGTTACCCATGTAAATAATGTGATTGAAAAAAATCCCAAAGCTGCTGAGGTTAAAAATATTGTCTGTTCCGCTTGTAAACTCTCTATATTTAAGCTATGAATCCATGAATTTATTATACTAAATAGTAAATCTGGGACTACATACGATAGCAATAGACAAATAAGATAGAATACCGCTGCTACAATCATTGTGGCATTAGCAAATGCTTTTGCATTTAACATATTCTCTCACCCCCTTTGTTAGTAAATTACTATTCCTACCTTTTTAAGTACTCTCTTACCTTAGATTGATTAGTTCCTCTCTTAAGCTTATGCCTTTTTAGCAATTTTATAAAGTACAAAAATAACAACGGCAACGAAAATTATGTTTAAGATTATATTTCCTCCTACAAATTGATTTACGTAGGAACTTGCATTTTGGATTATTTTAGTAAAACCTTCTGTATCTTCCATACCAAGTCTTCCGATTGATTTAAGATAAATTATAAGTATTCCAGTGAAAAAGAAAATAACGCTTGCAATAAAGTTACTTAAAATAACAACTCTTTCTTTGCCTAAGAAAGTAAAAGTTAAAACTGGTTTTCTAAGAATCATCAGTCCCTTTACTTTTCCGGAAAGAAAAAGGGCAATAAATAAAAGGGGTAACACCATTCCTAAAACATACATAGCACCAATAGAAAGAGCACCAAGAAAACTTGTAGATAAGAATGTTAAGGTTAAAATTCCGATTAAAACAGGGGCGCAACAGGCACTTGTTATGCCCGAAAAGATACCTAAAATAAATACAGAAAGAGGATCTGTTTTTTGTATATCATGTCCTGGTAGAGCAGGCATTGGGAATTTTATTCCTAAAAAAGTAATGATAGCGGAAAATATCATAACCACTCCTCCTAGATAATAAATAATGTCATGATAATCAAAAAGGGCTTTAGAAAGCACTGCTACTCCAAGAACCGCTGGCATCATTACTACAAAAATTCCTGCTCCAAATATTAATGTCATTAGAACTACTTTCTCTTTTTCTTTAAATACATTCCCTAAATAAGCAGGTAGTAAGAATGATATGCAACATGGAGCAAAAAGTGCAACTATTCCCGCTACAAAAGCAGCAATAAGTGAGGTTTGAAATAGAATATCCATACTATGCCCCGCAGCCTCCTCCAGAAGACCCAACACCAGGAATATTTTGAACTTCCTCTTTAATTTTTTGCATTCCCTGTGCCGAGGAGTATGTCTCAGAGAGGGCTAACTTAGGGTCAACATTTTTCCATTCCTTATTTTGCTTTTGAAAGTAAGCTGCCAGCTCTACATAATTTTGAGGGAACCAAAATGAATTAAGAGCTAATATATCTTTGTAGATTCTTTTTTCAGAAACACCTTGTTTTACTGCTAACTGTATATACCCAAGAGCTGCCATACCATGGTTACAATCAGGAAACTCAGTATGATTGTCGCAGCAAGGACGATAAATGCTTCTTGCAATTTTTTCTACCAATGCTTCCTGATCCTCTGATAGCTCTACAACTTTTGTTGATGAATAAAGCTCTGTGGTAGGTTTTGCCCCTAAACTCCAGCCGCCAGTTGATGCAAAATTCATTACATCCCCTTTGTCATATTTTGTCATAGACCCCTCATCTAGTATTTTGCTTTTGTTAACAAGTCCCAAAGCCCATAACGTATTTACCATAAAATGGGAACTGTCTTCATCTATAACCATATTGTCTTTAGATGTATTTTCTAAATGCCACATGTTTTTTAATCCGGCTTTATTATCTTTAAATAATTCTTCAAACTTTTCCTTGTCTATTGCTCCAGAAGATAACAACAATTTACCAACGTCATTCCATTTAACAGCTAAAACATATCCCTTCTGGGGAATAACTTCCTGTTTTAGTACTTGGATTAACTCTTCAGGAGACTCTGTGGTCTTTGCTAGCTGAACAACAGAATTATCAAAATTCTTTTTAAGAATATAATATTCAATAATACCAATTAAAACTGAGGATTCAAGGATAAGGATAATAGCAATCCAGATTGGAATGGTTTTTAAAAGAATTTTCTTGGTTTTTAATTTTATTAATCTTATTTTCATTTTTTAACAACAATTCCTGTTAATGTAAATGTAATTTTTTGATTCCCTTTATCATTAGTTTCAATAGATACAAATCTATTTATGGGACCTACTCCCTGAGGACCATGATATCTTTGGTCAAACTTAACAATTAATCTAGCTTCTTTTCCTGGTTTAACTTCCCCAACCCAAGAAGATATACCACTCATTCCAAAAAAAGGGCTTTCATCTCCATCTACAACTATTTGTGCTTTAGTACAGTGGCAAGAGGTTTTAATATTATAAAGTTTTAAAACATCACTTCCTTTATTTTTAATCTTAAATTCTTTAGTAGCAATATCTGCATCATAATCAATACTTCCCCAATCAAAACTTGTTGGATCCATTGTATAAGCTATTGCATTACTGGAAGAATTAATAGATGGAACACTAGGGGAAGTTGAGTTAACAATAAATATTCCACTAATAATTATTATTATAGTTACCAGAATCATTAATATTAATGCGAGCTTATCGTTCATTAAGTTATTTCTGAAAACACTTATTATTTATTTACTCTTTTAAATAAATCAACTAATTCAGTTGTTGCTTTTTGTTCTTGATTTTTAAACTGATGTAAGACATGAGTTTTTACATGTCTTTCAAATAAAACTGCATCAAGACTTTTTAAAGAATTTTGGATTGCTAGGCTTTGATTTAAAAGATCCATGCAATATTCATCATCTTCAATCATTTTTTGAAGACCATCTAATTGACCTTTTATAATATTAAGTCTTTTTCCAGCTTTTTCTTTTACGTCTGCGTAATGAGATTTCATTGGTTAATGATATACCCCCCTAGGGTATATGTCAAGAGGGGATTTTACTATAGTAAGACATATATTTAAATCGTTTTGAAGCTAAATAGAGTATTTTAAAAAATGATTTTAAGCTACTTCAAACCATAAGGGGTTTTTGTTTTTAGGATTCCCGTGACTATAATTAAATGTTATTTCTTCATCCTTTTTAATATCATTTAAAGCAATAAAATTAATTGTATTTTCTGTTAATTTAATTTCGTAAATTGCATTTGGTTTATGTGAATGATTGTATATAGATCCAAAACCTAAGGCTATTAATAAACGCTGCTTTTTTTTACCAAAGTAGAAAAATACGTAACAAGGATACTTTCATTTAGATTAGCCATGTCATGCTTTGGCACTTCAATAATCGGGCATCTTTCAATAACTTCGCCTTTTTTAATATTAGAAAGAGCATATACTCCTCTACCAGCATTAAGAATCTTTGATCTTTTGATATAAATTTTGTTTGAGCCTATGATATTTTTCATTATGTGATTATATCAGAAGAGGGTTTTAGGATAATTTACTAACTACTATTTATTTCAAGCTTATACAAATATTGCTCTTGGGTTTTTATAAAAATATGATACATTTTAAGTAATGAGGAAAATCCTAATCATTGCTTTAACTGGAGTTGTGATATTTGTAATATCAGCACTAATTCGCGATCCCGAAAAAATATTGCCTATTAGGGAAATTAATCGATACACACAATCGTATGAATCTTGTCCTAAGCCATTTGTTTTTCAACTACCCGTAGATATTTCTAAAGTGACTTCAATTCTTTATCCTGGACAATATAGGGGTGGTAACTATAAACCACATGGGGGCTTTAGATTTGACAATTCTAGGCCAGATGAGATTAATGTTATTGCTCCTTTTGATGCTAAAGTTATTGCCGGAGCGCGCTATTTTGTAAATGGAGAGATACAATATACTTTTGACTTTGAGCATCCGTGTGGAATTAGATATCGTTTTGGTCATTTACTTACTTTAACACCAAAATTCCAAGAAATTGCAGAGAAATTTCCCCTTCCCAAAGGACTTGATTCTCGGACAACACAAGTCTACCAACCAATAAAAGTCAATCAGGGAGAAATTATTGCTACCGCAGTAGGCTTAACTCGCGGAGGTCCCAGCGCTTTGAAAGGCCTTAATACTTTTGTAGATTGGGGTGTATATGATTATAGGCAAAAGAACAAGTCTTCAAAAGATCCAACTTGGGCTGCTAAACATACTTATGAAATTGAGTATTATGCTGTTTGCTGGTTTGATTGGATTTCATCGGAAGATAGACTAAAAGTTTTATCCTTGCCATCATCTGATTATGAAAGCGGTAAAACAAGTGATTATTGTAAATAATAATCGTGTTCTGTGGAATATAGAGTTTAAAATCTCTTTTCTAGTTTACGGATCAAAAATAGTGGCTGGACCAGGAATTGGTCTGCAGCTACCCGAATATACAAACACTCGCCAATTAGGATCATTTGATGCATCTCCGTCAGTGAAAGTGGTTGATAAGGTTGTTGTACGCGTAGACCAGCTACCATTTTTATTTTGTCTTTGCACTCTATAATTGGAAGCTCCCGAAACAGGATTCCAAGCAAAAGAAACAGTCCCACCCCTAACTGAGTTTGTATCAGAATGACTTATGATCGTTGGTGCTGCGCAACTAATAGGAGTAGGCGTAGGCGATAAAGTTGGAGTAGGAGTAGGACTACCACTGGCAACGCTACTGTAAACATCAATTCTACCAAAGACTGATCCGGCCGAGGCTGATGCATTGGCAGTTTGGAAAATGCGGTTAACAATAGCATTATTGTCAGTATTATTGCCAGTTGTCCAAATCAGGGCTGCCTGTCCAGCCACGTGCGGTGAAGCCATTGATGTACCATTGAATGATGCATATCCACCTATGTAGTCTGTAGATAAAATACTAACACCCGGAGCCGCAACATCAACTCCTGATCCGAAATTAGAAAAACTGGCTTTGTTATCATTTTCATCAGAAGCAGCTACGCCAATAACATTGTTGCAATTGGCCGGCGTAATCGCCCCACTGGCTCCATTATTGCCAGCTGCGGCAACGATAACCATGCCCTGTTGCCATGCTTTATCAATCGCCTGTTGAACTAAAAGGTCACAAGTGGCTGTTGCACCAAGACTCATATTTATAATTTCGGCGCGACGTGATCCACAAGGATCTGTATCACAACCAGCTGCCCAAAGGATACCGTTGATTATCCAACTAAAAGAACCTGATCCATTATCATCCAAAACCTTAACATTGACTAAACTTGCATTGTATCCCACACTAGCTACACCGATGTCATTATTGGTACTGGCTGCGGCGATCCCTGCTACATGAGTACCATGATTGCAAAAATCATCAGCATCTCGCGCAGTCGTAAAGTTGATTCTAGAAACTACTTTATCTCTAACATCAGGATGTCCTGGTTTACCATCGGGACTTATGTAAGATGAGGCACTATCATAGACACCACAATCAAGAATTGCCACCCGCACATTGGATGAACTTGTTGCGATATCCCATCCAGCCGGAGCATTGATCTTTGGTAGCGCCCATTGTTCACCAAAACGCGGATCATTAGGTGTAAAAACAGCACGCATAATACCATCTGGAACAGCGTACTCTACGGCAGGATTGCTACGATAGGCCGCAAGAGCTTGGGTAACATCATTTTCTCGCACCTGTACCCGTCTTGTCCTTCCAAGATACAATGGTTCGACCTTTAACGTACCGATATTTTTATTAACTTGATCTTCTTGGGTCTGACTGACATTTGGACGGAATTTGACAAGAAGACTTCCAGCTCTTACTGGCCGTCCTTCTTGATTGAAAATCTCCTTAAGGATTCTTGTTTGGAATTGGCGCCCATCACGCTTGACTTTAACAACCTTGATATCCTCGTCATTGTTGTTATTTTGTGCTAAAACTCCATGTTGCGTAAAAGACAAAAAAACTAAACCGAAAATAAAAAACAGAAGACTTAAAAAGGTTAAGTGAAGCCAACGGATCATTATTACAATAATATGTAAGTACTTTAAAAATGTCAAGAATTAAAAACATGGGCAATTATATTAGAAATGAAAGAGGGATTTCGTAAAATACGAAAATGTTAAAACTTATTTTATTGTAAGATAGGATATTTCTTAACTAAACTTATCTTGTCCCATCTACTACTTAATCCAAAACTCTGTTTCCTGCTTCTTTCAACAAGTAATATAAAAACAAGAATATACACAATGTGTTCATCGATAAGAGGATTATTTTCGGGTGGAAAAAGAGATAAATAAATTAGAAACATCATTAAAGCTCCACAGTAACATGCTATTTTTACCCCTATACCAAGCAATAAACATATACCTATTAAAAATAATCCAGACATAAATAAAACATCTATTAGAAAGTTGCCTGAGAGGCTATTAAAGATCGGAGCGAACAAACCATCAGGAGCAAACTTAAGAAATCCAGCCGTTGGAGATGTTCCCGCAAGCCACGATTTATTGGAAACCGTAGCAAAATTAAGACCTAATAGTTTATCTAAAAATGCCCATAACATTATAGAAGAGATTGACAACCTCAATAGATTCCAAATGTTATTTTCTGTTTTCAACTTCATGACACAATTATATCAGAAGCATATTCTGGCGCTAATTTGCTTTGTGGGATAGGCGATATTAGAAACTATTTAACGAACTCATTTGCGGATGTGGCATAAAGTGTTGATGGTTTTTTGTTAGGATGCTTCTTAAGATATTCTCCAACTAGATAGAATCCCACGGAATAGCCTGTCCATTTTGGAACTCCAAGCTCTTTATTACCAAAAAGCCAATCATAAACCAAATAATCCTCTGTGCTTAAATTAGTTTTTGCAACTTCAACAAACTTATCTAGATCTTCCTTAGATAAAGCCATATCCCAAACCTCAGGTTCTTTACCTGTAAGTTCTATCTCAAAATGCTCAGCTAAACCTTCTCTAATGGAGTGCTCAAGGCGAGATGCTTTATCATTATCCATAATCTGTAAACGAGCAGCATGATGTATTTCATGAATAATAGTTTGTTTTAATCTTTTATCAAAATTCTTATTAAGATTCTTATTTTCAGAATCTATGGAGATTACAATAGTATTTGGGGTAAGAGTATGTCCACCTATGCCATATTTTTCAATTGACCAATCTGGATAATCCCAAACAATGACATCAATGCTATCTATTGGTAGAACTTTTTTAACTTCCTTTATCGTGTCTTCAGAAACTGATTTAATATTTGAAGTAAAAGAAGTGAGTTTTCCAGATGTATTTAAAACATGAAGCTTTATGTTCATCTTCTGATTATACCAGACTATATTTATACTTAGGGGGAAATTGATTTCAGAGAATTGGGGATGTTAGAAACTATTTTATGCTTGGGACTTGCTGGAGTTGTTTTTGAATTTGCAATTCGTTTTCTTTCCCATAGGTCACAAGCAATTTATCTCCGTTCTCAATATACTTATCCAAGGCATTAAAATCTTCATTGCCATTAACATAAAACTTTAGTCTTCCATTAGTATCTGTACAAAAAGTTTGTTTTGTTCCCGTTGTTAAACATTCTTTTGTTAATGCAAATGGGAGGGTCTTAAAAAAATCATTCCAAGTAATGTCACTTCTTTTTACATAAACGGTATTGGGATTATCAGCCTTAATATAAACATCACTAGAGAGATTGTGATACATAGGAGCCGTGAATATTCTAAATGTTCCGTTTGTAAAAATCGCAAAGCTGGCAGAATAATCTACTTTTGAAGAAGTTTTTTTAACGGATGGGGTTTCTTGTAGTACTGTTTTTGCTACGAATTTTGAATTTTTTGTTAAAAATAAATAAGCTCCTGATAAAATTACCGCCCCAATGATTAATAGAACTATAATTTTATACATCTCATTAAGTATAGCAGAAAATTGAGGCTAGCTCCGCGGGATAGACGATATTAGAAATTATTATGTTTGACTACGAGCTTCTTGTTCAATCCTAACTATATCTTTAATTGATAAATTCCTTACTCTTAGAGCTAACTCATCTGGAATGTTTGCGTTTGCAATATGAATTGGCTCTCGTGAATAATATATTGTTATCCCCCTACTATTTGCAACCTGAATTTCATACGAAGCCATTTCCCCTATATATCCATTAGGATTTACTACTAATACAAAATCAGATTTTGTCACGCATGTTTCAATAAATAATCTTTCTACTTCTTCTGGTGTCATTCCTTGCTCAGATTCTAAGGGAGCAAAATGTGGATATGGAAGATACAAATCTCCTCTTTTAGGAAGAATGACACTACCAGTATCTGGACCTAAGACATTTATACCATAATCTCTTAACTCCTCTATTGCTAGGTCAATTTCAGGCTTAGCTTTTCTAAAGCTACCTAATACTGTTGCTTTAATCTCAAATGCCCTATTTTCAATTCCCATTTTAAGGAATTATATCATTTTGAAGCTAATTTACTCTGTTGGATAGACGATGTTAGAAACTATTATACTACCCTTGCCTAACTTGTTGCTTAACAAAGTTTATTGCTACAGAAGAAAAGAATGTAATTGCTAATAATCCACTCAGTGAATGCTCCACCGTATACAATGTTCTATTTGTCGCACCATTCAAGCTAACAGTAGATCTTGGCACCGCTTCATCAATTAGAGGAGTTAAACATAATACTTTTCTCCTAGAATTATCGTCCATTTCTGGCTCTCTACTTTCGAAAAGCAAAACAGACTCTTTAAATGCTGGACTTTTTCTTGCTGCAAAATCTAAAGAGGGACGAACATTTTCTCCTTTTCTAAGTCTCCCAAATAAATTAACTACCGCAGTTATCTTCGGTCGCTCAATCAAAGCATTTAGTGCAGCACTCCCACCAGCACTAGCTCCTACTAAGGAAACCGCTTGTCCTTCATCTAAATATTGATCAACTTGATCAACCAGTCTTTCTAGCTTAGGCCTAAAACTTTCTTGATCCAGCCATCCAACTCTATGAACATGAGGAGTAACTCCATAAGTAGACCATCTTCTTATTAACCTTTCGTATCCACGTCTTTGATCATTTAATCCTGGAATATAAATTACATGATGTTCAGCTGACATTACAGGAGATTATACCAAAAAGTTCTATTGTCCTACTCGGGGTGATGAAAAATGAAGCTAAAAAACGCAGCTCCGTGGGATAGAGGATGTTAGAACTTATTGTGTTCAATAAACTTGGTTATGAGAACCAATATCATATAACCAAATATTATTTTCAACAATTATATATACTACCCTAATATCTCCAGTGACTGAAAATGAACGGAAATTTTTCCTTTTACCAATTAGCTTATGGTCTCTTAAGGTTGGGTTATTTGGATTCGTGATGAGCTTATTTAATTGTTTTTTAAATTGTAGTTCAAGTTTTGGATATGGAGCAACTCTTTTCTTATAGTTTTTTAGAAACTCTCTATGATACTGAATTTTCATGTAGTTTATTGACTAAATCGCTTACTGAATTTGAAGAATAAGTATTCTTACCCAATTCAAAATCTTTTGTCATATCAAGGTATCTTTTTTCATTCTTTTCTGAAAGCATAGTTGATTCTTGTAGTGTGACTTCTATTTTGTGGGTTGCAATCTTAGATAGAAATACTCTAACTAACTCCTGAAGTGAAGAAAATCCTTGAGAAAGAGCTTCTTGCTCAGCGCTAATTTTTAAATCCCGATTAATTGGAATTTGCAAAACTGTCTTATTCATATAATATAATTATAATACTTTGATAATATAAGTCAATAGGTACTTTTAAGGCAAATTTGCTCCGTGTGATAGAGAATGTTAGAACTTATTTTATTTAAAATCAAACATCAAAGGCAAATGATCTGATACAACCTCTTGCAATACCCTGAAGTCAACAATTACTAATCCTGGGGGAACAATTCTAAATAAGTTTCTGAATTACTACCTCTGTACCTGGAAGAAGATCTAGCTGCAAAGCATCACTTTTATTGAACCAATTAAAAGAGATGTGTTCATCACTTAATTTTATATTTTCTGAAGATATTTTCGTATTAAAAACTATCCTGAAGCATAAATATCGTAATCCTTTTGCCTCAAGTTCGTTATATAAAGCTGAATTTAATTTTAATTTTGTAGCCAAAGTTTGCGTTTCTTCAATAATTTCCCTTTTAAGAGCATCTTCAGGCTGCTCATTCGTTTCCAGTTTACCCTCCACCAATTGCCAATAATGAGGATATGATGCTTTTTCACTTCTTTGTAGGAGCAAAATCTCACCTTTTTTGTTTTGTATCAATGCACTCGCAACAATAATGACCTTATCAATTTGCATTTTTAAAAGTATAACATAGGAAGGAGATATAAATGTGACTTAGGAGCGTCAGAAGAAACAGGTTGATTAACAATATTCTGCTGATTAGGTTCCATAAGCTCAAGTATTTCAGGATATTGATATTCTATCAATTTTGAGGCTAATTTGCTCCAAGCAATGGACGATGTTAGAGCCCATTTTACATGCTTGTAAATTACACTTCGTAATATTCCAGAGACTACTTAAAGACAATAGATTCTAATATTTGTTTATAAATATTTGTATCCACATGTTGTTCTTTATTTAAATTTCCTGCGTAAAAGAAATAATTATTAGATTTTATTTTTTGGTCTTTCCCTAAAATTACTATAGATAATATATTATCACCACCCACGCACATTGGTGATTCATCACTTACGATGCATCCCTTATACGATTTATCCTTTGTTACTATTATGCTATTTTTATTTTCATCAAAAGAATAAAGCCAAAGTTCGTCAGCGCCAAATCCAGTTCCTGGTGTATTTATCTCTATATTTAAAAAGTCTCCATCAAGATTTTCATATCTTATGTTTAAATAATTCTTTGGTTTAGAACCATACGGGGATTCACTTGTTTCTTTTACTTTTTTCCAGCCTTGAGGTAAGCTTATTGAATATAAATCTTCACTCTTTAATAATTTTGTCTGTGTAGATGTAATATTTAACTTTTCGATAATTGATGTAGGTGAACTTCCTGTTGGCGTTATTGTTAATTTAGGTTGAGCAAGTTCTTCAATATAATAAAATTGAGTGTCAATGAATTTTTGATAATTCATACCTAAATAAAATCCAATAAAAGGTAAAAGGATAAATAGAGTTATTGCGAGTAACTTAGAAAGTGTGGTTACGGTAAATAAATATTTATGTAGTTTTGGATTTTTTTCTTTAATTTTCTCTTCCATCAATAAATCATCTCACAAAGAGAAATAATGTCAAATTTGAGGATAAAAAAGCAGCTCCGCGACTAGGACTCGAACCTAGAACCTTGAAATTAACAGTTTCCT
>ERZ1292632.971-Hain-H43-01um-R2-971-length-30349-cov-7_pt1 | contig 30349 bp, 27 predicted proteins | sample MGYA00564407_ERZ1292632 | MGnify/ENA primary metagenome ERZ1292632 (study PRJEB36523, sample SAMEA6512637) | groundwater metagenome | collected 2019-01-08 | study: AquaDiva: Metagenomics assemblies of 32 groundwater samples | reverse complement strand
CCAGTTCAGGGCGTGGAACTGGACCCCGGCCTGCGCCGGGGAACAAGATACCGGTTCCTATAGATATATTCGCTGCCTGACGCCCGGTCAGGGCGCGCGGGTGGCGTTCCAGTTGAACAGGAAGTTTCGATGCTCGGCCCAGGTCTGGCCTTCGACCCGGTCGCCGCGCAGGCAGGCGCTGCTATGATAGGGGCCGACCCCATCGGTCGTGCGGAAGCTGACGCAGAGCCGGCCCCGGTCTTGCTTCCAGCGGCCCGCCTCTATAGCGCTGTCATAGAAGCTGCCGCTGACTGAGCCGTCGGGCGCCAGGAGTAGCAGCATCGTCTTGGCATAGGGCTCGGCCGGATCGGTCGACAGATCGACGGACCATGGGCCGTCGAGCGCCTCCGGCGTCGCGGCCAAGGCGGGGGCCGTAGCGGCGAGGCAGGCGATCAGCATCAGGCGCTTCATCCGGCTCTCCTCTGCGCCGCAGCGATCGGGCGATGAGGATGCAGGCTAGCGCGGCGACCTCCCGCCGCCACCCGCCTTTTGGGGCACCCCCCGCCGCACCCACGGCCGGGCGGCAACCGTAGCGCTCAGAATTTCTGGCCGAAGCGCATCCCGAAGAATTGCGGCCGGATCGTGAAGGTCCGCGACGATCCCGAGCAGAAGTCGATCGAGCAGAAGGTGTTTTTCGTCAATTGCCCCCTCTTGTCGAAGGCGTTCTGGATGAACAGCGTCAAGCTCCATCGGTCGCGCTTTATGCCGCCGGAAAAGTCGAAGCTGACAAAACCCTTGGTGTTGCCCAAAAGGGCATTGTTATCGACGTTCAGATCCTGCGTGGCCCCAGTCTGGTACAGCGCCGCTCCCTGCACGTAGCCATTCAGGTCACCGAGCATCGTGTCGAAGCGGACCGATGTCGTACCCTTGAACTTGGGCTGGCGCGGCAGTCGCGTGCCATTCGCTGCGGCAACCTGCGGTGTGGGCGGGCTGGATTCCGGCACATCCTCGCCCAATGTGCAGGTCGGCAGCTGCGAAATGGACGAGGTGGGTTTGTCGAGGGCGAAGTTGCAGAAATTGCCCTTCAACTTGCCGTCGTTAAAGGCGCCAGAACTCGAAATGGTGAACTTCCCGAGCTTCAAGTCGGCGTCATATTCTACGCCCTTGACCTCTGCCTTGCCCGCATTGCCGGTCATGCCCGCGCCCTGCGCGCCCGACACGACGACGCCATATTGGATATTGTCCCATTTCTCCAGATAGACGGCGGCATTGAGGCGGAAGATGCCGCCCCATGTCGTCTTCATGCCCAACTCATAGTTGGTGAGCGTTTCCGACTGGAACGGCGCGACATCCACTGGTCCAAAGCCGCGAATACGTAGCGGGCGGTTGAAACCGCCGGGACGGAAGCCGGTCGAATAGTTGGCATAAACCATCTTGTCGGACGTGATCTGCCAGTCGAGCGCGACCTTATGCGTTTCGCCCTTTTCCTTGTAGCGGCCAGTCTGGTCGGCGGCGCGGAAGTTGGTGTTGAGGCATTGGAGACGCTCATTAGGCAGTGGCGTTGGGCAGCCCATAGTGCCAGTCGGGACGTAATAGGACGTCACGGTGTTCGCGGCCGAGGCAGCCACGCCGGCAAAGCCCTTCACTGCATAGTCGGTCCAGAAATAGCGGAGGCCGCCGGTAATCTTTAGGGTCGGCGTAATGTTGTAATGGCCTTCAGCAAATATCGCCTTGTCATGATAAAGCTGGTTCTGCTCGACAACATAGAAGCCGTCCTGCTTCACCGCCGGCGTGCCGTAGAGCATGGTGCCGAGCGGGTTGCCGTTCGGGTTGATAACCGTGTCCGTAAAGTATGGGACGGAGTCGTCCGCCGTATCAGGGATCCCGTCCTGGTCGTAATCGATCGCGAACATCGCCGGCACGCCGATCAAGCCGCCGGCAACATCGCCGCCGCCCGTCTGCGTATAACCGGTGATCGTGTCCAGCCCACGGATCGCATAGTAGGTGTTGCTCTCATTCTTCTGCCGCTGATAAAATCCGCCGATCGTCAGGTCGAACGGCCAGTCCTTGGGCGTCGTCAGCCGCAATTCCTGTGTGAACTTGTTGCGGTGCCAGTCGGCGTGATAATATTGAGTCGGGTCGATCAGCGAACATTGCTGCGCCGCGCCCGATCCGGTGCAATTGTCGAAAAATTGCAGGTAGCTCTCGTAGCCCGCCCCGAAGCCGTCATAGGTGACGGTGTAATAAGTATAATCGTTCAGCGTCTTAGTACGGCGCTTGAAATAGCCGGTCGCCGACACAAGCTCGAAATCGCCGATATGGCCGTGGATCGATAATGCCGCCTGGAACCAGCGGTCATCGTTCCGGGTCTTGTCATAGTCATGGACTTCCAGGTCGCCGACACGGGGATCATAGCCGAAATAGCCGTTGGAAATCTGACGCTGACCGGTGAATTGCGGCGTGATCTGCCAGCCATCGACCGGCTCCCAAAGCACCTGGATGCGGCCGCCAAACTCCTTGATATTATTGTAGTCGTCCTTGGCGATATCGCTGTTGTCGAGGTTGAAGAAGGTGTCAGGGTTATTGTCGCCCAGCGTATAGACCGCCGGCGCGCCGTTGTTCAGCCTGCCGTTATTGGGCGTGTTGTCGATATATCCGCCCTCGCGCCGGTAATAGCCCATGACGCGCAACGCCAGCGTGTCGCCTTGCGGAATATTGATGTAGGATTCGATCTGGCCGCCGAAATCACCCTTGCCATATTTGTTCGCTTCGACATCGTAACCAAACTCGAACGTGCCGAGTTTGGGCTTGTTGGTGATGAGGCGGATGGTGCCGGCGAGCGAACCCGCGCCGTAGAGCGTGCCCTGCGGCCCCGCGAGCGCTTCGATGCGCTCAAGGTCATACGCATGGATGTCCGGCACTTCGGTGCCGGTGATCGGAATGTCGTCGAGATAATAGCCGACCGAGGCATAAGCGCCGCCGGCGGGAACGATGCCGCGGAAGAAGGCGGTGTTGCGGCCCGGCCCGATCCCCTCGAACGAGACCGAAGGCAGCAGGGTGGCGAAGTCGCTCAGCCCCTTGACCTGTCGCTCCGCCAGCGTCTCTGCGCCCAGCGCCTGCATCGAGATCGGCACCTTCTGAATGCTCTGCGCGCTGCGGGTCGCGGTCACGATGATCTCGCCCAGCCCCTGTTCCTCGGGCGGGGCCTGCTCCGGCTCCTGCGCGAGCGCCAGGTTAGGCGCGGCGATCCCCGCCAGCATGGTGGTGACGCCCAGCAGGCGCAGGCGTTGCGCGCGGCGACGAGACTGGATTGTCATGATGATCGGACCCCCCTCTTTGCTTAAGCCGAACCTCCTTCTTCCTCTCCCCGTCCTGGCGGTTGATCCCGCCAGCCTATGTCGCAGCGCACCATGCCGAAAAGCGGCACATCCCGGTTGCATCTCGCGCCGGCGCAAGAGGCTGCGCGTCCCGCCGCACAGATGCGCCGGAGACACCGCCCAACCCGGCGGCAATGGTCGATATTCTGTGTCTACCCCTATGACGCGGTCATTTTGGACGCGCGTCCAGCTTCGATAATGTCGCAAGGACCGTGGGAGTCAACAGGGTCCATATACGTAATTTATACACCCCCCCTCCCCAGCCATTGCACCGGACAACAAAGGCGATCATGGTGCAGTGCGGAAAGGACCGGCAGGGTGACGCAAGCGGGGGGCATCGCGACGACCGAGGCAGCGCTGGCGCAAGCGGCGCGGCTGCTCGACAGTGCGCCGGAGGCCGCCCTGGCGCAGGCCGAAGCGATCCTCAAAAGGCGGCGCATGGCCCCGGCCGAACTCATCGCCTGCCAGGCGCTGCGACGCATGGGCAAACCGAGCCAGGCGCTGACCCGGCTTACTGCGCTCGCCCGCAGCGATGCCCATGTGCCGGCCGTGCTGTGGGAGCTGGCGCAGGCGGCGAGCGAGGCGGGGGCGACCGGCCAGGCCATCGCGGCGCTCGAAAATCTCACCCGTCGGCAACCGGGCGTCGCTGCCGGCTGGTTCCTTCTTGGGCGCGAGTTGCGCCGGGCCGACCGGGAGATGGACGGATGGCGCGCCGACCTGTCCGGGGTGCGCGCCGCGTCGCGCGATCCCATGCTGCTGGAAGCGGCGGCGGCGATGAACGAGGGGCGGCTGGACGCGGCGGAGGCAGTGCTGAACGGCAGGCTCGCACAAAACCCGGACGATCCGCCGGCGGTCCGCCTGCTGGGCGAAGTCGAGTGGCGGCGCGGCGACATGAGCGCGGCGCTGGCGCTGGTCGAGCGGGCGGTGGCGCTGGCGCCGGGGTTCGATCTCGCCCGCGATTTCCTCGCCCGGCTGCTGCTCCAGAGCAACCGCCTGCCCGAAGCGCTGGCGCAGGCCGAGACGCTGGCGCGATCGCCGCTGCGCCATCCGGGCTATGAGCTGCTGCGCGCCTCCATCCTGGTGCGGCTGGGGGATCAGGCCGGCGCCTGCGCGATCTACGAGGCGCTGCTGAAGCACAAGCCCGACCATCCGCAGGTGTGGCAGAATCTGGGCCATGCCCGCAAGACGCTGGGCCAGCAGGCCGGCGCGATCCACGCCTATCGCCAGGCAGTGACGCATCAGCCGACGATGGGCGAAGCCTGGTGGAGCCTCGCCAATCTCAAGACCGTGACGCTGGACACCGAAGACATAGCGGCGATGCGGGACGCGCTCGATGCGCTGGCTCCCGAAGCTGGGACGCGCCACGAGGATATATTCCACCTCCATTTCTCGCTCGGCAAGGCGCTGGAGGATGCGGGCGACCATGAGGGCGCGTTCGGCCATTATGCGGAAGGCAACCGGCTGCGCCGCGCGCTCCTGAACCATGACGCGGCCGCTTTTTCAGCCGAGGTCGAGGCAGGCGCGCGGACCTTCACCGCGCCCTTCATCGCCGCCAAGGGGCCTGGCGGATGCCCCGCCCCCGACCCGATCTTCATCGTCGGATTGCCGCGTTCCGGCTCCACCCTGGTCGAGCAGATCCTCTCCAGCCACAGCCTGGTCGAAGGGACGATGGAACTGCCCGAAATGATGATTATCGCCAGCCGCCTCCAGGCGCGGGTGGACGAGGGCGAATTCGCCGATTTCGCGAGCATGGTAGCTGCCCTGTCCCCCGCCGACCGGCTCCGGCTGGGCGAGGAATATATCGAACGGACGCGCATCCACCGCCAGACCGACCGGCCGCATTTCATCGACAAGATGCCCAACAACTGGCAGCATGTCGGGCTCATTCACCTGATCCTGCCCAATGCCCGCATCATCGACGCGCGCCGGCACCCGATGGCCTGCTGCTTTTCGGGCTGGAAGCAGCATTTCGCGCGCGGGCAGGCGTTCAGCTATGACCTATCCGACATCGGCCTCTATTATCGCGATTATGTAGCGGCGATGCGCGCGTTCGACGCAGCGATGCCGGGGCAGGTCCACCGCGTGATCTACGAGCATATGGTAGCCGACACGCCGGGCGAAGTGGCGCGGCTGCTCGACCATCTCGGCCTCGCCTTCGAGCCCGCCTGCCTCGCCTTCTGGGAGACCAAACGGGCGGTGCGGACGGCCAGTTCCGAACAGGTGCGCCAGCCCATCTATACCGGCGGCCTCGACCAATGGCGGCACTTCGCGCCATGGCTCGACCCGCTCGAAACCGCGCTCGGCCCCGCCCTGACCGACTGGCAATAGCGCCGGTCGGGCGACAGCCCGGCCCGGCCCGCCATTTTCCCCCTTGCCCCGGCGGCTTTCCCATGCACAAAGCTTGCCAAACGCCGCGCGCGCGCCGATTTCACGCGGGCTTAACCCGGCGGCCATAAGGACAGACGGATGGACGACCTCATCACCCCCGACCGGACCGGCCACCGGCCGCAGATCCCGCAGGAAGTGGGCGACGGATTGTCGGTCATTTCCATAGCCAAAAGCTACGACAAGCGCGTCGTCCTGTCCGACGTGTCGCTGACGGTGGGCAAGGGCGAGGTGGTGGGGCTGCTCGGCCCCAATGGCGCGGGCAAGACGACCTGCTTCTATTCGGTCATGGGCCTTGTGCGCCCCGACCATGGCCGCATCGTGCTGGACGGGCAGGATATCACCAACCTGCCCATGTATCGTCGGGCGATCCTGGGCCTGGGCTATCTGCCGCAGGAAACCTCCATCTTTCGCGGCATGACGGTGGCGCAGAATATCGGCGCGGTGCTGGAACTGGCAGAGCCCGACAAAACAGCCCGAGCGGTGCGGCTGGAGCAATTGCTGTCCGAGTTCGGCCTCACCCGGCTGCGCGATTCCGCCGCGATGGCGCTGTCGGGCGGCGAGCGGCGGCGCTGCGAGATTGCGCGCGCGCTGGCGGCGAACCCGTCGATCGTGCTGCTGGACGAGCCCTTCGCCGGCATCGACCCGCTGTCGATCGCCGATATCCGCGATCTGGTGAAGCAGTTGAAGACGCGCGGCATCGGCGTGCTCATCACCGACCATAATGTGCGCGAGACGCTGGAGATCGTGGACCGCGCCTGCATCATCTATGGCGGCCAGGTGCTGTTCGCCGGCAGCCCTATCGAACTGGTCGCCAATGCCGACGTCCGCCGGCTGTATCTGGGCGAGAATTTCCAGTTGTAAGATGCGGATGGGGCGCGCCTTGGCCGAACGGAGGGAAGCGCGCTGATGGCGCTCGGGCCGCGCCTCGACCTTCGGCAGAGCCAGTCGCTGGTGATGACGCCGCAGCTCCAGCAGGCGATCAAGCTGCTGGCGCTGAGCAATCTGGAGATCGAGGCGTTCGTCGCGGGCGAGCTGGAGAAGAACCCACTGCTCGACAGCGGCGGCGAGGAGTTCGCGCCGCAAGCCGACGGCATCGACCGGGTGGAGGAGCGGCCGACGCTCGCCGCCGAGACTGGCTCCAGCGACGATCTCATCGCGCAGGGTCTGGGCGCGGCGGACAGTCCGCTGGATGTCGATCATGGCGCGGATATCTTCATCGACGATGGCCCGGCCGACCGGATGACGGGCGCAGGCGGCAGCGGCATGGACATGCTGGGATCGGCGGGCGGCTATGCCGAGGACGCGCCCGATTTCGACAGCTTCGCCGCGCCCGACATTAGCCTGCACGAACATCTGATGGATCAGGCGCGGGCGGCGCTGTCGGGCATGGACCTGCTCATCGCCACGCAACTGATCGGGCAGATCGACGAAGCGGGCTATCTGGAGGCCAATCTGCTCCAGACCGCCCATGCACTGGGCGTGCCTTTGTTCGATGTCGAGCGGGTGCTGGGGGTCATCCACGGCTTCGACCCGACGGGCGTGGGCGCCCGGTCGCTCTCCGAATGTCTCGCTTTGCAAGCCAAGGAAGCCGACCGCTACGACCCCTGCATGGCGCGGCTGCTCGCCAATCTCGACCTGCTGGCGAAGGGCGCGCTGCCTCAGCTGCGGCGCATCTGCGGCGTGGACGAGGAGGACATGGCCGACATGATCGCCGAACTGCGCGGCTATGACCCCAAGCCCGGCCTCAAATTCGCATCGGACCGCGCCGCGCCGGTCACCCCCGACCTGTTCGTGCGGCGGACGCGCGAGGGTTGGGCTATCGAGATCAACAGCGCCACCCTGCCCCGCGTGCTTATCAACCGCAGCTATTATGTCGAGCTGTCGAGCGGGCCGCAGGATCGCAGCGCCAGGGCGTGGCTGGCCGACTGCCTCGCCAGCGCCAACTGGCTGGTCAAGGCGCTGGACCAGCGGCAGAAGACGATCATCAAGGTGGCGAGCGAGATATTGAAGCAGCAGGAAGGCTTTTTCCGCGACGGGGTGGCGCATCTGAAGCCGCTGACGCTCAAAGCCGTGGCCGACGCGATCGGGATGCACGAAAGCACGGTCAGCCGCGTCACGTCGAACAAATATCTGTCCTGCCCGCGCGGGCTTTACGAGCTTAAATATTTCTTCACCAGCGGGGTGGCGGCGGCGGACGGCGACGGCGCGGTCTCGGCCGAAGCGGTCAAGAGCCACATCAAGGCGCTGATCGCGAGCGAAGACCCGCAGGCGATCCTGTCCGACGACACGCTGGTCGACCTGCTCCGCGCCAAAGGCATGGACATCGCCCGGCGCACCGTGGCCAAATATCGCGAGGCGATGGGGATCGGGTCGTCGGTGCAACGACGGCGGCAGAAGGCGCTCAAGGGGAAGGCGGCCTGAGGGTTCGGCCGCTCAATCCTCCTGATGGTAGCGGCTGAGCTTCCGGATGAAGCCGATCAATCCTGTCTGGCGGCTGCGTTTCATGCGTTCGGCGTGGAGGATGGTCTGGACGCGGGCGAAGCAGTCGTCGGCGTCGACGTTGCACAGGACATAGTCGTAGCCGTCCCAGTGGGCGATCTCACCCGCCGCGCGGGACATGCGGGCGTCGATCACGGCGTCGCTGTCAGTGGCGCGGCCGCGCAGGCGGCGTTCCAGTTCCTCCATCGAGGGGGGCAGGATGAAGATGCGGACGACATCGCCGCCAGCGATCTGGTGCAACTGCTGCGCGCCCTGCCAGTCTATGTCGAACAGCACGTCCTTGCCCGATTTCAGCATCGCTTCGACCGGCGCGCGCGGCGTGCCGTAGCGCTGGCCGAAGACATGTGCCCATTCGAGGAACTCCTGGTCGGCGACCATGCGGCGGAATTCTTCCAGATCGACGAAATGATAATCCTTGCCGTCGACCTCGCCCGGCCGCATCGGGCGGGTGGTGGCGGAGACGGACATGGAGAGATCCGGCTCGGCGCCGAGCAGCTTGCGGGCGATGGTGGACTTTCCCGCGCCGGACGGCGAGGAAAGGACGAAGAGCACGCCCCGGCGCTTGAAATCGGGCGTCTCGGCAGGAAGATGGTCGGCCATGGCCGCTAGTGCCGCGCGGCACGCGCTTTTGCAAGGGGGTGGAAGGACGGATGACGAGGAGAGCGCGGCAGAGGAACCGGCGGGGCTTCATGCTGGCGGGGCTGATCGCCCTGATCGCCTGCGCGGTCCTGTTCGCAATGCAGCGGCCGCCGATCTGCACCTGCGGCTATGTGCAGCTCTGGCATGGCGCGCTCGACAGCGGCAACAGCCAGCATCTGGCCGACTGGTATAGCCTCAGCCACATCATCCACGGTTTCATCTTCTATGCGGCGGCGTGGTGGTTGCTGCGGCGGCAGCCAATGGGCATGCGGCTTGCGGCGGCGGTAGCGGTCGAGGCGGCGTGGGAGTTATTGGAGAACTCGCCCATCATCATCGACCGATACCGCACCGCGACGATCGCGCTCGGCTATTCGGGCGACTCGATCGTCAATTCGATGAGCGATATCGGGATGATGGCGGCGGGCTTCCTGTTCGCAGCGCGCGCGCCTGCGTGGATGACGATCGCCCTGGCGGTGACGCTGGAACTCATCGCGCTGGCGGTGATCCGCGACAATCTGACGCTCAATGTGCTGATGCTCACCTGGCCGGTCGAGGCGATCCGCGATTGGCAGGCGGCGCTTTAGGCCGCGCCCTTGCGCCGGGCGCTGTCGATCGGGATCGCGTCCGTCGGCTCGCTCGCGCTCTGGTCGGTGAGCAGCTTCTGCGTCTTCTTCCGCTCCGCCTCGCGCTTTGCCTCATAGAGCTTGCCGGCCATATAGGCGCCGGTCACGAACAGCGCGCCGGCGGGGTAGCGCATGATGAGGCGCTTCGCCCCCGCGCCCGCAATTAGGCCGACGACGCCCTTCTTGCCCGTGCCGGCCGCGACCCGCGCCGCGACGACGGTGGCGCCCAGGCGAGCGACCTTGCGGAGAAGTCCGGCCTTTTTGGGCGGCCGGACGGTGATGAGGGGAGCGGCTGGCTTCTTCATATCGGGTTAATGTATCGCAGCCGCCCCGGTTCCGCCATGTTGATCTGGATCAGACCATATTTTCCGGCCGCACCAGCCGGTCGAAGGTCGGCCCATCCACCAGCCCCAGGTCCAGCCCCGCTTCCTTGAGGGTCAGCCCCTTCTTGTGGGCGTGCTTGGCGATGGCGGCAGCATTGTCATAGCCGATCTCCGGGGCGAGCGCCGTCACCAGCATCAGCGAGCGGTCGACCAGTTCGGCGATCCGCGCCTCGTTCGCCACCAGCCCCTCGACGCAGCGTTCGGCGAAGCTCTCCATGCCGACGCTCAGCAGATGGATCGAGCGCAGCACCGCCGCCCCGATCAGCGGCTTGAAGACGTTCAGCTCCAAATGGCCCTGCATCCCGCCGACGGTCACGGCTTGATGATTGCCGATCACCTGCGCGGCGACCATGGTCAGCATCTCGCACTGGGTGGGGTTGACCTTGCCCGGCATGATCGAGCTGCCCGGCTCGTTGGCCGGAAGGTCGAGTTCGCCCAGCCCCGAGCGCGGGCCGCTGCCGAGCAGGCGGATGTCGTTGGCGATCTTGGTCAGCGCCACGGCGATGCTGTTGAGGCGGCCGGAGAAGTCCACCAGCGTGTCATGGCTCGCCAGCGCCTCGAACTTGTTGGGAGCGGTCTCGAACGGGAAATGGGTGATGGCGGCGATCTGCGCGGCCACATCCTCGGCAAAGCCCGGCGGGGCGTTGAGGCCGGTGCCGACCGCTGTGCCGCCCTGTGCCAGTTTGGAGAGGCCATGTTCGACCAGCGGCATGGTGCGGGTGCGGGCGAGGCGGATCTGGGCATAATAGCCGGAAAATTCCTGCCCCAGGGTGAGCGGCGTCGCGTCCTGCAAATGGGTGCGGCCGATCTTGACGATATGGCCCCACGCCTGCGCCTTGGCGAGCAGGGCGCGCTCCAGCCGTTCGAGCGCGGGGAGAAGCTGGCGGGTGGCGGCGAGCGCGGCGGCGACATGCATGGCGGTGGGGAAGCTGTCGTTGGAGGACTGGCCGCGATTGACATGGTCGTTGGGGTGAACCGGGTTCTTGCCGCCGCGCGTGCCAGTGAGGATTTCGTTGGCGCGGCCGGCGATCACCTCGTTGACGTTCATGTTGGACTGGGTGCCGCTGCCGGTCTGCCAGATGACGAGCGGGAACTGGTCGTCATGCGCGCCGGCCGCGACTTCGGCGGCGGAGGTTTCGATCGCGTCGGCTAACGCGGGGTCGAGACCGTGCTTGCGGTTCACACGGGCAGCGGCCTGCTTCACGATGGCGAGGGCGTGGACGATGCCGATCGGCATCCGCTCGGTCGCGCCGAACGGGAAATTCTCGATGCTGCGCTGGGTCTGCGCGCCCCAATAGGCGTCGGCGGGAACCTCTATCGCGCCGATGCTGTCGGTTTCGGTGCGCGTGGCGGCCATGCAAATGCTCCCTTCATGAGGACCGATCGCGGGATCGGCCCCTGATTTAGGAGCGAGGCGGCGAAATCCAAGCCGATCTCAGTCGCGCACCTCGACCGCATCGAGCGCGCGCGGCACCGAGGCGAGCAGGTCCCGCAGGGAAGGCGCGGACACCACATTGTCGCGGATCACCTGCTGCGGATCGACGACATGGGCAAAGCAGATGCCGCACAGGTCGCCGCGCACCCAGGTGATGCGGGCCGGCATGTCCAGCCCCTTGGCGCGCAGATGGACGCGCGCGCCCTTGGAAAAGCCGGCGGGATGTTCGAGCAGGCAACCGCCCGCCGAGATATCGCCGATAATGACGCTGCGCGTCTCCTCCCCCTCCTGCATGTCGGCGGCGAAGGCGGTGACAAAGCGGGCGTGCCGCCGTCGGTCGAAAAAGGTCGCCATTTCTTCGCCTGTCATGGCGGCGTACTCCTCAAATATGGGGTTGCCGGGGCGCAAAATCTGCGAGCGGCCGATAGTGGACTGTCGCGGACATCCCCTAACAAAAGGTAAATTTCCACAACCGACCATAAGTTGAAGAGTGGCCGCTTTCTATTTGCAATAGCCCCCTAAAATGCCGATGGAGCGGCCAAAAGGGGATCGCCATGAAATCATATTGCCTGTCAGCGTTGATGCTGGCCCTGCCCACTCCGCTGATGGCGCAAGCCCCCGACGAGGCGGGCGACGGCACGACGATCATCGTCACCGGCGCGGGGTTGCCGCTGCCGCCGGGGACGCCGGCCTATGGATCAGTGACGATCGGGCGCGACCGGCTGATGGACAGCGCGTCGGGGCGGATCGAGAACGTGCTGGGCGACGTGGCGGGATTCCAGCAGTTCCGCCGGTCGGACAGCCGGTCGTCCAATCCCTCCAACCAGGGGGCGACGCTGCGGGCGCTGGGCGGCAATGCGTCGAGCCGGACCCTGGTGCTGCTTGATGGTGTGCCGGTGGCCGATCCCTTCTTCGGTTATATCCCCTTCAGCGCCCTCGTTCCTGAGCGGCTGTCGGTGGTGCGGGTGACGCGCGGCGGCGGGATCGGCGCGTTCGGCGCGGGCGCGGTGGCAGGCACGATCGAGCTGGCGAGCGGGACGCGGGACCAGTTGCCCGACCTCTCGGCCAGCGCCTTCTACGGCAGCCGCGACGCGACCGAATTGTCTGCCGGACTGACGCAGGATCTGGGTGGCGGCTATGTGTCGCTGTCCGGCCGGTGGGATCGGGGCGAAGGGTTCCAGACCACGCCAAGGTCACAGCGGGTTTCGGCGAGCGTGCCGGCGGCCTATGACGGCTGGTCGGCCAATCTGCGCGCGGTCGCGCCCCTGTCGGCCTCGTCCGAGCTTCAGTTCCGCGCGACCCTGTTCGAGGACCAGCGGACGCTGCGGTTCCGGGGCGCGGATAGCATGAGCCAGGGGCAGGATGCGAGCATCCGCTATGTCGCGCGCGGGCTGTGGCAGGTGGATGCGCTCGCCTATGTCCAGGCGCGCAACTTCTCGAACATCGTGATTTCGTCCAACGCGCCGTTCCGCAAATCGCTCGACCAGCGCAACACGCCATCGACCGGGATCGGCGGGAAAATCGAGCTGCGGCCGCCGGTGGGCGGGGGGCATCTGCTGCGGCTGGGGGTCGATACGCGCTTCGCCACCGGCGACATGTATGAGGACGCCTATAATGCCGGGGTGGCGGCGAACCCGCGCACGGCGCTGCGCCATGCCGGAGGCGAGCAGTGGACGAGCGGTGTCTTTGTCGAGGATGACTGGACGCTGGGCCGGCTGGTGCTGACCGGCGGGGCGCGGGCCGATCGCTGGACGATCCGGGACGGCTTCTACCGGCAGGTCGCGACCGCGACGGGAATAGCGAGCGGGACGGACTTTGCCGATCGGTCGGACTGGCAGTTTTCCGGGCGGGTCGGTGCGCTGGTGCAGGCGAGCGATGCGGTGGCGCTGCGGGCGGCGGCCTATAGCGGCTTTCGCCTGCCGACGCTCAATGAACTGTACCGGCCGTTCGTGGTCTTCCCGATCACGACCCAGGCCAATGCGGCGCTGGACCCCGAGAAGTTGAAGGGGGTTGAAGCTGGCGTCGACCTCAGCCCGGCGGCCGGGGCTAAGCTGTCGGCGACGGCTTTCTACAACCGGCTGGACGACGCCATCGCCAATGTGACCTTGAACGCCACGACCCGGCAGCGGCGCAATGTGGACGCGATCGTCGCCAAGGGGGTGGAGGTGACCGCCGAGGCGACGCTGGGCGACATGCGGTTGTCCGCCTCCTACGCCTATGTCCGCAGCAAGGTGGACGCGCCGGGGGCGGCTTTCGACGGCTTCCGCCCGGCGCAGACGCCGCGCCATGCGGCGAGCGCGACTTTGGCCTATAGCCCGGCGCAGGGGCCGACCCTGTCGGGGACGTTGCGTTATGTCGGGGCGCAATATGAGGACGATCTGCAAAGCGACGTGCTGCCCGACGCGCTGACTCTGGACGCGCTGGCGCGGGTGCCGATCGGGCAGGGGATCACGCTGGTGGCGCGGGGCGAGAATCTGTTCGATGAGGATGTCGTCACCCGCAATGCCGGCGGGTCGATCGACCTCGGCACGCCGCGGACGTTGTGGATCGGGGTGAGCGTCGGGGGCTAACCCCGGATGAAAAGGCCGCGCAGGCCCTTGGGGCGGCTCTGGAGGGCGGCGGCGCGCCAGTCCTGCGCTTGGGCGGTGTCGCCTTCGCGCGGGTCGAGCAGGCGGATGCGGGCGCGGCGGTAACCGGCGGGGTCGAGCGTGACGAGGGTCAGGCCATGTTCGGCCGCCGTCGCGGCGAGCAGCGCCGGACGATCCTCCTCGACCGCGATGTCGCCGCGCCGCAGGGCGATAGCGGCGTCGATCGGGAGGATGTGTCCGTCAAAGGCCGGAACAAGCTGCTGGCCGATCCAGTTCCGCATCGTCGCGCCCGCCGCCTTGTCCTGCCGCCCGATCCGGGTGGCGAGCGCGCCAAGGTCGGCCAGCGACAGGGCCGAGATGAAGAGCCGGTCGCGCGACACTCTGGAAGCCCAGACGGACACGCGCTTGTCGCCCTCCGCCACGCGGGCGGCGCGGAGCTGAAGCAGGATCGGGGTGTCGAGAAGATACATTAAGAGAACAGCGAGTGGGACAGCTGAATCGCACTATCGCCCTCCGGCGCGGCGAGCAGATCGACGATATTGTCGCCCTCCCCGCTCAGGCGGCGATACTGGTCGATGCTCATCAGCACATGGGTGGGGCGGCCGCGATCGGTGACGAAGAGGGGTTCGGCGCGGGCGATTCGCTTGGCGGCGCTGACATCCTGGTTGAATTCGCGGCTGGTCATGACCTTCATGCAAGGACTCCCTGGCCAAAAATGATTGCGCTACCTTGTAGCGATGTACCTACAATGTGGAGGCGGTGCAACAGATGGGGCGAGCGGACTAGAAAAATGGCGCCGCCGATGATTTTCCATTTGCGCTCCACGTCGCGCCGTCGTCCCTTGGCGCAAATCGCGGCGACACGCCGAACGACGGGGGATGGATGATGGACCTGCTGACGGGCGCCTGGGCGGCGCTGACCGACATACTCAATCCGCATGGGCCAGCGGTGACCGCGGCCAAAAGCTACACGCCGTCCGACTTCAGCATCCATTTCTTCCTCCAGCTCGCGATCATCATCGCCACCTGCCGCGTCGTCGGCTGGCTGGGGCAGAAGCTGCTCAAGCAACCGCAGGTGGTGGGCGAGATGATCGCCGGCGTCGTGCTGGGGCCGTCGCTGCTCGGCCTCGCATTCCCCGACATCCAGAATGCGATCTTCCCCCAGGAGACGCGCAACGTCCTGTATGTCGGCGCGCAGCTTGGCGTGGGGCTTTACATGTTCATGGTCGGGCTCACATTGCGGCTCGATCATTTCCAGTCCAAGGCGCGCAGCGCGGCGACGGTGTCGGCCGCCGGCATCCTCGCCCCCTTCCTGCTTGCCGCACTGATAACCCCGATGCTGGTCGAGGTGCCGGGGCTGTTCGCGGCTGGCATCAGCCAGGCCAGCGCCACTTTGTTCATGGGGGCGTGCATTGCGCTGACCGCCTTTCCGATGCTGGCGCGGATCATCAACGAGAATGGCCTCGCAGATTCGTCGCTCGGCACGCTGGCGCTGACGGCGGGCGCGTTCGACGATGCGGCGTCCTGGTGCGTGCTGGCGGTGGTGCTGGCGACTTTCGGCGCGGGCGCGGGGGTGGCGGTGATCGCGATCGGCGGGGCGATCCTCTACGCCGCCTTCATGCTGCTCGTCGGGCGCAGGCTGCTCGCGCCGCTCGGCCGCGCGGTCGAAGCGCGCGGCGAGATGAGCATGACCATCCTCGCGGTCACGATCCTGCTGTTCTGCCTGTCCGCCTTCCTGATGGACGCGATCGGCATTCATGCGATTTTCGGCGGGTTCCTGATGGGCGTGTGCATGCCGCGCGGGTTGTTCGTGGAGGAACTGAAGCAGAAGGTGGAGCCGATCGCGGTCGTGCTGCTGCTGCCGATGTTCTTCACCTATTCGGGGCTGAACACGCGGATGGACATGGTCAATTCGGTCGAGCTGCTGCTGATCGCGATCGCGGTGCTGGCGGTGTCGATCCTCGCCAAGTTCGGCGCCTGCTATGCCGCCGCGCGGCTGACCGGCGAGGATAACGCCACGGCGCTCGGCATCGGCGCGCTGATGAATTCGCGCGGCCTTATGGAGCTCATCATCATCAACATCGGCTTGCAAAAGGGGATCATCGGCCCGACTCTGTTTTCGATGCTGGTGTTGATGGCGATCGTGACCACGGTGATGGCGACCCCGCTGTTCGAGGCGGTCTATGGCCGCAAGGCGCGGGCGAGCGGGGTGCTGGGTCCGCGCGACGGGACGCTGGCGGCGGCCTGACGATCAGGCCCCAATCTCTTCCAGAAAGGCGCGGTTGGTGGGGAGGTCGCGGGTGGCCTGATCGCTGTAGCTTTGCACGCGCGCGAACAGGCGGTCGGCGGCGCGGGGCGACGCCGTGGCCGGGCGCGGCGGCGGCATAGTCGGATAGTCCATGCCGTAGAGGATATAATGATAGTTGAAGGGGGCGAAGCTCTCGAGGTCGAGCGTAAAATCGAAGCGGCCGGGCGGGCGGTAGCGCCATTGATCCAGATGCGCGCGCAGGCTTTCGGGCATCGAGGCCGGGTCGGCATTGTCGCGCCAGAAGGGTTCGTCGCGGCGGCTGAGGCAATAATGGAGCTTCAGGAAATCCACGATCCGCTCGTATCGGCCGACCATCAGTTGATTGAAACGGGACGCGGGGGCATCGATCGGGCCGGCGAGCGGGAAGAGTTCGGCGATCATCGCCACCGCTGCCTCGATCAGCAGGATGCCGGTGGATTCGAGCGGTTCGAGGAAGCCCCCGGACAGGCCCACGGCCACGCAATTGCCGATCCACTGCGCCTCGCGATAGCCGGGATCGAAGGGGATGAGGCGCGGCTGGAAGCGATCATGGCCGATATGGGCGCGCAGGATTTTCGCCGCCCCGTCCTCATCCATATGGGCGGAGGAATAGACGCAGCCGATGCCGCGCGCGCCCTCCAGCCCGATGTCCCAGGTCCAGCCCGCTTCATGGGCGGCGGCGATGGTGACGCTTTGGATCGGCGCGTCGGGGCGGTCATAGGGGATTTTGCAGGCGAGCGCGCGGTCGGTGAAAAGCTGATGCCGCACCGATCGGAACGGCGCGCCGAGCGCGCGGCCGATCAGTTCGGCGCGAAAGCCGGTGCAGTCGATATAGAGATCGGCGCTGAGCGGCCCCCGGTCGCGGGTCAGGATGCGGGCGATCTTGCCGTCTTCGCCGCGCTCGACCCCGGTCAGATGATCGGTCAGGTGGCGCACGCCGAGTTCGACCGCCCGGTCCCGCAGCAGGGCAGCGAACTTCGTGGCGTCGAAATGATAGGCGTAGCTGAGCGGAGCGGCATAGGCCCCCTCCTCCGGCCGCTTGGGCGCGCGGCCGTGCAGCGCCACGCCATGCTGGATGCTCATCGCCTGGGCGAAGGGCAGGCGCGTCGCTGAGTCCTGCGCCAGCCAGGCGGCGAGCAGATCGGCGTCGTTGGTCTGGAGCGGCGCTTCGAAGGGGTGGACATAGTGATGACGTCGGCCGTCCGGCGCGGGGGCGTGCAGCCAGTCGTCGAAGCGTATCCCCTGTTTGAAGGTCGCGGAGGTCGCGCGCAGGAAGGCGGTTTCGTCTATGCCGAGGAAATCGAGCGTGCCCCGGATGGTGGGGAATGTCCCCTCCCCCACGCCGATAATGCCGAGGTCCGGGGATTCGAGCAGGGTGATGGACATATCCCCCTGCCCCGCCAGCGCGAAGAAGCGGGCGAGATAGGCGGCGGTCAGCCAGCCGGCGGTGCCGGCCCCCACGATCATGATGCTGCGCGCGCCCGTCATGGCCGGTAGCCTAGCGCAAGCCGGCCACTGCGGAAATGCTCTGTTCGCCCGGCGTGCAAACTTCTGCCCGCCCTAGGTTACGGATTTTCCTGGCCGGTTCGTTCAGCCCCATGTCAGCGATGCCGCGCGCGCGCTTTCGAGTCAGGTTCCGCCGAAGAGAGGCATGGTTTTACGACATGGTCGATTTTTTCCGTTCCGCCGCCTTGATAAGCCAGGGCGATCGCCGCACCATGGGCGTGCGCCATGCAGGCCAGGAAGGGACGCGGTAAATGCACGGCGACGTCATGAGCTGGCTGGTGCCGCTGGTTTCGATGCTGGCGGCGGGCCTGATCGCGGGTTTCGCGGCGGGGATTTTCGGCATCGGCGGCGGCTTCGTCGTCGTGCCTGCGTTGCTCGTCGTGCTGCCGCTGCTGGGCGGAACGCATGACGGGATCGCCCATGTCGCGATCGGCACGTCGGCCGCGACGATCATCGTCACCTCGATCCGCTCGCTGCTGGCCCATGCTAAGCGCGGCGCGGTGGAATTCGAGGTGTTGAAGGCCTGGGCGCCGTGGATCGTGCTGGGATGCGGCGCAGGCGTGATGCTGGCGGGGCATGTCAACGGCAATACGCTCAAGATGATCTTCGCCTGCGGCGTCGGCCTCATGTCGCTCAACTTCCTGCTGCCGAGCATCAACGGCAAGGTGGTGAGCGATACGATGCCCTCCGGGATCGTGCGCATGGGCATCGCCGGCGGGCTCGGCACTTTTTCTTCGCTGCTGGGGATTGGCGGCGGGGTGATCGCGATCATGGTGATGACCTTGTGCGGCCGCACCATCCACCGCGCGATCGCGACGGCTTCGGGTATCGGCACGCTGATCGCCATCCCGACGACGATCGGCTTCGCCATCATCGGCCTGGGCGAAGGCGGGCTGCCCTGGGGGTCGCTGGGCTATGTCAATATCCCCGCGACCATCGCGATCTCGTCCATGTCGATGCTCACCGCGCCGCTCGGCGTCGCCGCCGCGCACAGCCTGCCGGCCGGGCCGCTCAAGAAGATTTTCGGCGTCTATCTGATCGCGATCGCCGTCATCATGTTCCGCAACGCCGTTAAAGGGTGAGGCCGGAGGCCATTGATTACGCGCTAACAGCCTTTGTCACTGGCGGTTCTTCGCTTATTCTGCGAGCGGGGAACGGTCATGGCGCAGGCGGAACAAATATCGGTATTGCTGGTCGAGGATGACGACGCCGCGCGCGCCAATATCGCGGGCATATTGAGCGATGCGGGGATGCGCGTCGATCATGCCGCCGATGGCCCCAGCGGGCTCAACCGGGCGGGCGGCGGCGGGCATGACGTCATCATCCTCGATAGGATGCTGCCTCATCTGTCGGGCATCGACATCGTCACCCGGCTGCGCGTCGCAGGCGTCGGCGCGCCGGTGCTGATGCTCTCCGCGCTGGGCCGCAGCGAGCATCGGGTCGAGGGGCTGGAAAGCGGCGTCGACGATTATCTCGCCAAGCCGTTCGAGCCGGACGAGCTGGTCGCGCGGGTGCGGGCGCTGTGGCGGCGGGCCAGCCGGCGCGGCAGCCATGATCCGGTGCTGCTGTTCGGCGACCTCGAATGCCATGTGAAGGCGCGGACCGCCTATCGCCAGGGCAAGCATCTGCCGCTGTCGCCCAAGGAGTTCGAGCTGTTCCGCTATCTGATGGAACATGCCGGCGAGGTAGTGACGCGCGAAATGCTGCTGCGCCATGTGTGGAAGCTGAGCTTCGATCCGCAGACGAATGTCGTCGACGTGAATGTCGGCCGGCTGCGGCGCAAGCTGGAGGACGGGTTCGACCGGCCGGTGCTGGAGACGATCTGGGGCACCGGCTATCGCCTGATCGCCGCCGCTGGCCCCACCCTTGCCTAGACCCGATCTGCTCCGGTCGGTGTTCGGCCGGGTGACCCTGTCCGCTCTGCTCGTCAGCCTGCTGTCCACGCTGGCGCTGTTCCTGGTGGTGCGGCAGATCGTCCGCCAGGACGGGCGGGCAATGCTGGCGCGGGAGGTGGACACCGATCTGGCGGGGCTGGCCGACATCTATGTGAGCGGAGGCCGCGCGGAATTGCAGGCGCGGATCGCCGACCGGCTGGCGCTCAATCGCGAGGACGGCGCGCGGAGCTGGTATCTGCTGACCGACGCGGCCGGGCGGCGGGTGGCGGGCAACCTGCCTCATTGGCCGGCCATCTCGCCCGAGGTTTCGGAGGCGCGCTTTGCCACCCTGCCCGGCGGCGAACGGATGTTCGCGCGGGCGACGCAGCTGGGCGGCGGCGCTCGGCTGCTGGTCGGGCGCAGCGACGCGCGCGGCGAGGCGCTGCTGGCGCGGCTCGCGACGGCCTTTGCGGTCGCTGGCGCGGGGATCGCGCTGCTGAGCCTTGCCGCCGGCCATTTCGCCGCGCGGCGGCTGCGCGAGCGGGTCGAGGCGGTGAACGCCACGTTTGCCGCCGTGCGCGCAGGACGGATCGCGGCGCGCGCGCCCGATGCGGGGACGAGCGACGAACTCGCTGAGCTGGCCGCCAACACCAATGCAGCGCTGGACCAGGTCGAACGGCTGATCGAGGCGCAGCGCCATGTGTCGGATCAGACCGCGCACGAAATCCGCACGCCGCTGATGCACCTCGATACGCGCATCTTGAAAGCGATCGAGGCGACGGACGATCCGGTGCTGCTGCGCACGCTCGACCAGTCGCGGGCCGAGATACGCGGGGTGGTGCGGCTGCTCGACTCGCTGCTCGACATTGCCGGAACGCAGGCGATGCGCGGCGACCTGCGTGGCCTTGCCGACATCAGCCTCAGCGACATCGCCGAGAGCCTGGCGGACCTTTATGGCGCGAGCGCGGAGGAGCTGGGCATCGGTTTCCATGCGCGGATCGCGCCCGGCATCCATATGCGCGGCGACGCGATGCAGATGACGCGGCTGCTGTCCAACCTGCTCGACAATGCGTTCAAATATGTGCCGAGCGGCGGGTCGGTGGTGCTGGAACTGGCGCCGGGGCCGCGCATGGCGGTGCAGGATGACGGGCCGGGCATACCCTGCGCCGACAGGGAGCGGGTGTTCGAACGCTATGTCCGCCTTGACGGGGCGCGGGGTCAGGGGCATGGCCTTGGCCTCGCGCTCGCGCGTGCGATCGCGGAGCGGCACCATCTGTCGCTGCATGTCGAGGATGCGGAGCCGGGCGCGCGCTTCGTCGTCCGGCCGGAGGAACGCGATGCTTAGGTTGGTCCTGCCCCTGCTGTTGACCGCCGCTACCCTGCCGGAAGCGATGCCCGACGATCCGGTGCTGCGCACCCTGCTGGAGGGGGAGGCCGCGCAAGCGGCGGGCGACGGGGCGGCTCTGCTCGACACGGCGCAGGTGCTGAAGGCGCTGGGCGCGACCCCGGCGGAGGGACAGCAGGATCTCGCGGCACTGTGGACGCAAGAGGCGGAGGCGAGGGGCGTGACCAAATCCGCGCTCGGCTTTCGCGGGCGGGCGCTCGGCCCGGCCTATCATCGCGGCGCGCTCAATGCCGGGGACAAGGTGATATTGCGCCAGCTTTTCCTGGCCGGGCAGCGCGCGCAGATTTCGGTCGCCCCGGCGGGGCGCGCCAAATTATCGGTTAGGGTGCAGGATGCGGGCGGCAGCACGCTCTGCCAGAAGGATGTCGGCGGACCGCAGGCCGATTGCGCCTGGATGCCGCTTTTCACCGATCGCTATGCCATCGTGATCGAAAATGGCGGTGCGAGCCCGGCGGCCTTCTACCTCATCATGAAATGACGGCGCGGCGTCAGTCCGCGTCGGGATTGCGGAAATTCAACCGCCGCGTCACCGTGTAATCGAGCACGCCGACCAGCAGATAACTGATCCATTGCTTGATGAGGGTCGGGAGCGAGCGGCCGGCGCGGTAGGTTTCGAGGTTGATGGCGCGGCTCTGCGCCGCTTCGGCGGTGACGAAGGCGCGGACCTGCGCCGCGAAGCCCTTGTCCTCGATCCGCAGCATCAGTTCGAGGTTGAGGAACAGGCTGCGCATGTCGAAATTGGCCGAGCCGATATAGACGGCGTCGTCGATGACGAGCAGCTTCATGTGGAGCTTGCACGGCTGATATTCGAGGATTTCGACGCCGCGCTTGAGCAGCGGGCCATAGAGCAGCCGCGCCGCCGCGACGGTGGCGAAATTGTCGGATTTCGCCGGCAGGATGATCCGCGCGCCGTCACGTCGGGCGGCGCGGGCGATGCGGGTGAGCATCCCGCGGCCTGGCGAGAAATATGCGGCGATCATATCGACCCGGCGCGCCTGCTCCAGGTCGTGTTTGACCAGCTTCGCCCAGGGGCTGAGGCGTCGGGTGGGGCCGCCGATCAGCCAGCGGAAGGGGCTTGCCGGGTCACCCCCACGCGGCGGACGCCAGCGGCGGACCAGGCGGCGGAGCGCGCGAAACCCCTGCCGTTCGGACGAGACCCAGCGCCACATATGCCCGAACCAGTTGCTCATCGCGCGCACCTCCGCCCCCTCTATCAGGAGGCCGAGGTCGCGCCAGCAATCTTCGGGGGGAATGCCGAAATAGCCGTCCTCGACATTGAAGCCGCCGATCAACAGCGTCGCGTCGTCGGCGATGGCCATCTTCTGATGGTTGCGGATGAGGTAGCGCGTCGAGCGGCGGGTGCCGAAGCGGCCGAAATGCGCGCCGGCCTCGACCAGCGGCGCGAAGAAGCTGTCGGGCGTGTCGGCCGAGCCGAAGCCGTCGATCATCAGCGTAACGGCCACGCCCCGCCGCCGCGCCGCGATCAGGGCGTCGCGCACCCGCGTGGCGCTGTCGTCGGCGGCGACGATATAATAATAGAGTTTGAGGCTGACGCGCGCGCCCTCGATCAGGGCGAGGAGAGCGTCGCGCAGCCCCTCCCCCCGAACGATCAGGCGCAGGGCGTGGCCGGCGATATCGACGCATATATCATCGGCGTCGGCGCGGCCGGGCTGGGACTGAAGGGTCGCCATCGGGTCTACCTGCCGCATAAGGGCGCGCCATGCCATGGCTTTATGGCCTTTTATTGACTCCGCCCCGCCCGGCTGCTAGGCGGCGCATTCACGATTTTCCATCCGCAATATCAGGAGGCCCTGTTTGGCCCGCGTTACCGTCGAAGATTGCGTCGACAAGGTTACCAACCGTTTTGACCTCGTTCTCCTCGCCGCCCAGCGTGCGCGGGAGATTTCCGGCGGCGCCGAGCTGACGATCGATCGCGACCGCGACAAGAATCCGGTCGTGGCGCTGCGCGAGATCGCCGAGGAAACAGTGCTGCCGGACGAACTGCACGACTCGCTCGTCGGATCGCTCCAGAAGGTGCAGATCGACGATGACGATACGCCGGACGAGATCGGGTCGATCGCCCAGTCGGCCGAAGCGCTGCGCCTGACGGCCGCCGCGCCGCCGCGCAACCAGAATATCGGTGGCGATTACGACGGCTGACGCGCCCCAAGCGCCTGACGGTTTGGAGAGGGAAAGAGGCCCGGCCCGCGCGAGCGGGACCGGGCCTCGACCGTTTTCGGGTGGTGCAATGGCAGCACCGATAAGAACGACGCATCTTGCTCCCCGGCGACGGCGGGGGCCCAGTCCAAAGCGCGGAACTGGACCCCGGCCTTCGCCGGGGAACAAGATATTATAGGTTTCGGGCCATGGCCCCTTGCATGAGCCCGGTCACGCCTCCGCCCAACGGCGCAGGAGGTTGTGATAGACGCCGGTGAGGCGGATGACTTCGGCATGATCCTGGCCGAGTTGCGCCGCGACGCCCTGCACGCTGCGGTCGAGATCGAACAGCGTCTGGCGGGCGGCGTCGTCGCGGATCATCGACTGGAGCCAGAAGAAGCTGGCGACGCGCCGCCCGCGCGTGACCGGCTCGACCCGGTGGAGCGAGGAGGACGGGTAGAGGACCGCATGGCCGGCGGGGAGCTTCACCTGCTGCACGCCGAACTGGGTTTCCACCGTCAGCTCGCCGCCGTCATAGGCTTCGGGCGCTTCGAGGAAGACAGTCATCGACAGGTCGGAGCGGACGCGGAAGCCGGTGCCGGGCTGGATGCGGACGGCATTGTCGATGTGGACGCCGAACGCCTGCCCGCCGGCATAGCTGTTGAAGAGCGGCGGGTAGATTTTGAGCGGCAGCGCGGCGGCGATGAAGAGCGCGGAGCGGCCGAGCGCGTCGAGCACCAGTTGGCCCGCTTGGCGCGCGGCCGCGCTGTCCTCGGGCAATTGCAGGTTGCGCTTGGCGAGGGCGGACTGCGGGCCGGAGGTCGCGTTCCCGTCGATCCAGTCGCCCGCGTCGATGAGAGCGCGGATAGCGGCAACGCCGTCGGCGTCCAGAAGGTCGGGGATGGCGATCAGCATGAGGGACGAATAGGCGAGCGGGGAAGGATGGGCAACCGCCCCCGCCCCGCTCGCCCCGAGGATCAGAAGCTATAGAAGAGGCTGAGCCGCGCGGCGCGCCCTTCGCCGGGCGCCGCCCAGCCGCCCGACACGACGCCGTTGGTCGCGCTGATGTTGTTGCGGATGCCGGTGTAGTAGTCCTTATCGAACAGGTTCTGGACGTTGAGCTGCGCGGTCAGGCCATTCTCGAAATTCCACGACAGAAAAGCGCGATGGACCCAGTAATCGTCCGACCGATATTGGGTGCGGTTGGCGAGGTTGGACTGGTTGAGCGCGAAGCTGCCCTGATAGGTGACGCCATAGCCGAGTTCGAGGCCGAAGGGCAGGCGGTAGCTGGTGTAGAGGCTGCCCGAATGTTTGGGCGTCTGGATGAGGTCGTCGCCCTTCGACGGATCGGGCAGCGCGGCGCTGTTGGAACAGGTGGCGCGGGGATTGGCGATGCAGCTGTCCGACGTGCCCTGCACGATCTTGCCATCGAGATAGGTATAGTTGGCGAAGATCAGCCACTCAGGGGTGATGTTGCCGGTGAGGCCGAGCGCGACCCCGTCCACCCGCGAGCGGCCGTCGAGTATCTGGAAGCTCGCGTTGGTGGCGGGATCGTTGGTGGGTACGCGGTAATTGGTCCGCTCGTTGCGGAAAAGCGCGGCGGTGGCGAGCAGCTTGCCGCCCATGAGATTGGCTTTCGCGCCGATTTCGTAGCTGCGCGCGGTTTCGGGGGCGACGTCGCAGAAGTTGACGAAGGTCGCACCCGATCCGGTGGTGCAGCCCGCGCGGACGGTGGCCGACGAGGGCGTCTTGCTGTTGGCGAAAGCGGCGTAGAGGCTGACGTCCTGCGTCAGTTTGAACACCGCGCCGACGCGATAGGAGAAGAGGCTTTCCTTGCTGCGCTGGACGATGCCGGGCGTGGTGCCGCCGCCGGCCGAGGGCAGCGCGATCGTATCGGCGCGGAAGATGTTGCGCACATCCTCGTAGCGCAGGCCGCCGTTCAGCTCGAACTGGCCGAACTCGATCGTGTCGAAGGCATAGACGGCAAGGTTGCGGCTGTCGCCATAGCTGCGGCCCGAGACGATCTCGTTCACTTGGCCGACCCAGTCGGTGTTCGGGTTGGCGAGGCTGATGTCGGGTTCCGCGACGGTCGCGCCGGCGGCGGTGCGGAGAAGGTTGGCGCTGGTCAGGCGATAATCCTCCTGCGTCGCCGATGCGCCGATGACAAGCGTGTTGCGGATGCCGCCCGCATCGCCGCTGACGATGCGCAGGTCGGTCTGGGCATAAAAAGATCGTTGAGCTGGTCGCGGACGAGGCCGCGCGGGCCGGAGGGGCGGTAGGTGCCCGCTGCCATGCCGGCGGGGCAGGCGAGCGGGGTTGTGAGGTCGATGGCGGTGACGGGCTGCACGCCGCCGGCAAGGCAATAGGTGCCCTGCGGCGCACTGGTGATGCTGTCCTGCCGAACGCGCTGCCAGCGGCCGAGGGTGCGCAGCGAGACGGCGTCGCTGAACTGGTGGGCGAAGATGGCGGTGAAGCGATCGATGTCGATATCCTGCCGGTCGAGATTGGCGATGCCGAAATAGTCGCTGTCATCGACGCCGGGCAGCGGGCCGCCAAGGTTGGCGTTCTTGAAGAAGGGCACGCCATAGACGGGGGTGTTGCGGTCTTCCTGGTGGAAGTAGGAGAGGGTGAGGCTGGTCGGCCCTTCCATGCCGAGCTTGACGGACGGAGCGACGGCCCAGCGCTTGAAGCGCTCGACATCGCGACCGGGCAGGTCATTGCGGTGGACCATGGCGTTGAGGCGCACGCCGATGAAGTCCGACGCGCGGATATTGCTGTCCACCGTGGCGCGATAATAATCGTCGGTGCCGACGCCGGCTTCGAGGATGGTCAGGTTTTCGGCCTGGGGCGCTTTCGACACGAGGTTGATCGTGCCGCCGACCGATCCCGAGCCGTTATAGACCGAGTTGGCGCCATTATAGACTTCGACCTGCTGCATGTTGAACGGATCAGTGCGGCTATATTGGGCGCTGTCGCGCACCCCGTCCTGGGTGATGTCGTTGTTGGCCGAATAGCCGCGCAGGTTGATGCTATCGCCATAGCCGCCGCCACCCTCGCCCGCGCCGAAGGTGATGCCGGGGACGGTCGTCAGCACATCGCGCAGGGTGAGCAGATTCTGCTTCTTGATCGTCTGGTCGGAAATGATGGTGATGGTCTGGGGCGTGTCGAGCACCGGGGCCGTGTTCTTGGGATTGACGGTTTGGTCGGCGTAGATTTGGCCGGTGACGATGATCGAATCCTGCGCGGCGACGGGCGCAGGCGCGTCGGCCGCCTGGGCCGGCGCGGTCGTGAGAGCGCCGACGCAGCTCAGCGCGAGGAAGGAAACGGATTTTGCGGCAACGGCCATGGATGGTCCCCCTATTTGGTTGAGCGGACCGCTATTGCGAATCGTTCTTACTGTCAATGCTAATGCGAATAATTCCTATCAGCGATAATCACGCGCTCGATCAAAAAGCCAGCAACGGATCGCGCTGGCGAGATTGGGGGCAGGATCGGCGGCGAGGCGCGCCACGTCGATGCGCGCGATCAGCGCATTGATCGGGAGATTGTCGGCCGCCGCCGCGGCGCGCAGCGCGTCCCAGAAAATGGGTTCGAGGCTGATCGCGGTCTGATGGCCCGCGATGGTGACGCTGCGCTTGACCGGCGGCGCGAAGGACGGCCCCGAGGGCTGGTCGGAGCCGTCCCGCTGCATCAATACATATGCTGGCCGCCGTTGATCGACAGCGTGCTGCCGGTCACGAAGCCGCCATCCTCGCTACAGAAGAAGGCGACGCCGCGCGCGATTTCATGCGCCTCTCCCAGGCGGCCGACCGGGATTTTGGCGACGATCTTTTCGAGCACCGGCGCGGGGACAGCGGCGACCATGTCGGTGTCGATATAGCCGGGCGCGATGGCGTTGACGGTCACGCCGCTTTTCGCGCCTTCCTGCGCCAGCGCCTTGGTGAAGCCGTGGATGCCGGACTTGGCGGCGGCATAATTGACCTGGCCGTACTGGCCCGCCTGCCCGTTGATCGAGCCGATATTGACGATCCGGCCCCAGCCGCGCTCGCGCATCCCGCCGAAGGTCGCCTTCGCCATGTTGAAGCAACCGCCGAGGTTGATGCGCATGACTTCGTTCCAGTCGTCGAAGCTCATCTTGGCAAGCACGCCGTCGCGGGTGATGCCGGCATTGTTGACGACGATGTCGATGGGGCCGAGCTGTTCCGCGACCTGCGCGCAGCCGTCGAGGCAGGCCTGATGATCGCCGACATCCCATTTGAAGGAGGCGATCCCGGTTTCGTCGGTGAATGCCTTCGCCTTCGCCTCATTGCCGGCATAGTTAGCCGCGACCGTGTAGCCCATGTCCCTGAGCGCCAGGCTGATCGCCTCGCCTATGCCCCGTGTTCCGCCGGTTACGATCGCCACTCTCGACATCTCTGGCTCTCCTCCTCCATCAGGGCTGGTCTATCCAGCCCGAAAGTTCGCGGCTCAATAGCCTATGGTAGAGGGTGATAGCTTCGCCCGAGGCGTTTAGACAGGGCAAATAGGCGAATTTTTCGCCGCCTTCGCGCAAAAAAGCCTCGCGCGCGCGCAGAGCGATTTCCTCCAGCGTCTCGAGGCAATCGGCGGCAAAGCCGGGCGTCACGACAGCAATATTTCGGACACCATTGCGCACAAGTCCGGCAAGGGTCGCCTCGGTCTCGGGCTCCAGCCATTTGGCGCGGCCGAAGCGCGACTGGAAGCTCATATGGACAGGGAGCGGGAGTGCCTCGCGCAGCAGGCGGACGGTCTTGACCGACTGGCAATGATAGGGATCGCCGAGGTGCAATGTCCGCTCCGGCATACCGTGGAAGCTGGCGAGCAGCGCGTCTGGCGTGAAGTCGAGCGCGGCGAGGCTGCGCTCGATCGAGGCTTTGAGCGCCGCGATATAGGCCGGATCGTCATGATAGGGCGGCAGGGTGCGGATCGCGGGCTGCCAGCGCATCGCGGCGAGCGCGGCAAAGGCGGCGTCGTTGGCGGTGGCGGTTGTGGCGGCGCTATATTGGGGATAGAGCGGCGCGAGCAGGATGCGGTCGCAGCCCGCCGCCTTCATTGCCGCCATCCGGCTGGCGATGCCGGGATTGCCGTAGCGCATGGCCCAGTCGACGACGATCCCCTCCCCCATCGCCGCCTGCACCGCCTGCGCCGTGGCGCGGGTGTGGACGGCGAGCGGCGAGCCTTGCTCGGTCCAGACCTGCTGGTAGGCGTGGGCCGATTTCTTCGGCCGGGTGGTGAGGATGACGCCGCGCAGGATCGGCTGCCAGAGGAGCGGCGGGATTTCGACCACGCGGCGGTCGGAGAGAAATTCGGCGAGATAGCGGCGCACCGATTTGGGATCGGGGCCGTCGGGCGTGCCGAGATTGATGAGCAGCACCCCGACTTTGGGGGACGGGATGACGGGGTGATCGGCGGGCCTGGCGGTGGTCATGCGTTTCCCACTAGAGGCAGGCCGCGCAGCCGCTGACCTGTCCATGTGTACAGGGCGTTGGCGACCGCCGGCGCGACCAGCGGGGCGGCGAGATCGGTGACGCCGGCCGCGTCGGCGGTGCTGCGGATGAGTTCGACCGTGACCTCGCCAATGTCGGCAAGGCGCGGCAAGTTCATGCGGCCGAGGATGGCGCGGGTCGGCAGGCCGCGTTCATAGGGGACCGACGCACCCATGGCGAAGGCAAGACCGTAGAGCAGCCCGCCCTCGATCTGCTGGCGGGCGATGTCGGGATTGACCTGATCGCCGGCATCGACCGCCGCGACAATCCGCCCGACGCTGAGCTGGTCGCCGTTCATCGACGCTTCGACCATGATAGCGGCGTAGGCGCCGCCCATCTGATGCGCGGCGATCCCCTGCCCGCTGCCCGCGACGCCGCCCTGCCAGCCGCCCATCGCCGCTGCGGTCGACAGGCAATGGGCGAGGCGCGGATTGCCGCCGAGCATCTGGATGCGGAAGGACATGGCCTCGATCCCTGCGAGATGCGCGAGTTCATCGACGAAGCTCTCGGTGAAGAACGCGCCGTGGAGATGGGCGTTGCCGCGGGTGAAGCCGAGCGGCAGACCGACATTGCAGGGATAATGATCGACCGCCCAGTGGGGAATCGCATAGGGCGGGGCCATGCCGGCGACGGCGAGGCGCGACGGGGTGTCGGCAGCATTGGCAGCGGCCTCGTGCGGCAATTTCCGGTCGGCGATGCGGCCCCAGGTCTGGGTCATGGCGCAGGGGGTGGCGACCTTCGCCAGCCAGCCCTCAATCGCGCCGTTGCGACCGAGCTTCGCCGCCATGCGGGCATGGGCCGGCGCGCCGGGGCGGTCCTGCACGATATCCTCCAGCCGGGACCATAAAAGTTGGACCGGGCGGCCGATGTCGCGCGCGATGAGCGCGGCCTGGACGCCGGCTTCCCAGTCCATCTTGCGGCCGAAGGAGCCGCCGGCGTGGAGCGGATAGAGGGCGACGGCGCTTTCGGCCAGGTCGAGCGCGGCGGCAATGGCGTTCCGCGCCAACGCCGGAGCCTGGGTCGCGAGCCAGATTTCCGCGCCGTCGTTGGTGACTCGCGCGGTGGCGCAGAGGGGTTCGATCGCGAGGTGGAGGCCGGGATCGACCTGATATTCGCTGGCGAGGATGGTCGCGCCCTCGAACACCGGGAGCAGATCGCCCTGAGAATAGAGGCGGCGGCCGGCGCTGCTGGAGAAAGCGGCTTCGAGCGCGGCGTCGATGCTTTCGCTGCCGACCGGCGGCCCATGCAGGGTAAACACCGGATCGGCGAGGTCGAGCGCCTTGTTCGCCGCCCACCAGTTGCTGGCGACGGCGGCGACCCAGCGCTCCTGCTTCACCAGCTTCAGGAAGCCGGTGACGCTGGCGGGCGCACGATCGTCATGTCCCGCGAGTGTCGCATCGCCGATCGGCCCCTGCCGGATCGAGGCATAGACCATGTCGGGCAGGCGGATGTCGGCGGCGAAATTATGGCTGCCGTCGATCTTGGACGGGGTGTCGAGCCGGGGCAGATCCTGCCCCGACAGGCGCCCGTCCTGCCCCTGCCGCAGCGGCAGGATGGCGGGCAGGTCGAAGCCGACCGCCTGTTCGACCACATCGCCAATCTTCATCCGCCGGTCGCCGCCATCGGATATGAGGCCGTTCTGGATGTCGCAGCTTTCCCAGGGAATGTCCCAGTTCGCCGCCGCCGCCTTGCACAACAGGATGCGG
>ERZ1292632.970-Hain-H43-01um-R2-970-length-30360-cov-268_pt1 | contig 30360 bp, 40 predicted proteins | sample MGYA00564407_ERZ1292632 | MGnify/ENA primary metagenome ERZ1292632 (study PRJEB36523, sample SAMEA6512637) | groundwater metagenome | collected 2019-01-08 | study: AquaDiva: Metagenomics assemblies of 32 groundwater samples | reverse complement strand
GCCCATTCACGATGTTTATGTCTCACTGTTACCATACCAGAGTAAAAACTTTTGCCAACATAGCGGACAGTTCGGACATTCCACCCCTTTTCAGATAATAGCCATTGTCTTGCAGAATCCGTTATTTTGAAGCGTAGCCCCATAGATTAACTCTTCTCATCTATCGGAACCCCAAAATCCTCTGCTAACCTGATAGGTAAACCATCAATAGGATAGGTGGCAAGGAACAGAACTGCTTGTCGTTCCTGTTTGCTAAGTTTAGTCCATGTCATTAGCATCCCATCGCGTCCAGGGCCGGGATGGGGCGGAGACGGTTTACCTAGAAAATGGTTATAGCCTATATCACCTTTGACTTGAGCAATGTAATGCCCGTCGCTTGTGCGGCAAACTCCGTCAAAGCGAGATGTTGGTAAACACATTAACTTGAGCAATGCTTCTTTTGGTTCCATAAGTACCTCTTACCAGTCACAAAAGGGACAATTGATATTCCGCCGTTTGTGGTGCTTCCTTGTGTGTTCTAGCTCCCATAGAAACCGCAGTAAGGCCCCAAAGCTATCTGTGCAGTTATCCACAGTGTAACTCCGTTATCCAAAAAGTTAATCCCGCTCAAAAGCTCGGGCAACCTCCTCGGCGGCAAACCACGCTAAGGCATTGGCAACCTGATAATCATCGTTGGTTAAACGACCACCATAGAGGCACCTGCCCACACTTGGAGTATATTCCCGCAGGACTTCTTGCTCTTTGTAATGAGAGTCTTTAGCTTTTCTATATGCTGGTCCCCCTAAGCAATTAAATAAAGCAACCATCTCAACCGGGGTTTCTCCTAAGTTTTCAGCCATGCTATGCACAAGTGCCACTATATCATTGCGGTTACGCTTGAAAAAGGCGACGGTATCCTTGTAATAGATAAACCCGTGGAAGCCTCCATCAACACCGTGGTTGGCAATATCCCGGAGACTGTCTTTAGCGTCTCCGTTAAGCTGGCGAAGTACAGCACGGACAAGGCGCGGCGGGATGTTGCTTTCCTCGATTGCTTCAGCTGTGGTTTTCATTGTGTTCTCCCCTTTACTTTTCATTCCCCGCGAATAATTTTAAGGTTGTCAACCTGTCTTGTAAGCTTTCCACGTCTAATAGACGTTATCCCGTTGTGCCTCTATTTCACGTCTGGCATATTCACTAATCCAGTAGTCAAGTTGAGCTTGAGCTTCTTGATTAGCATAGTTGAATCCGCAGAAGCCCCAACAAGAATCGACATGTTTTCCTTGAGCATCCTCTATAATATATCCGTAAACATCACCACAAAGATATTGATCGTAAGTTTCAACTTCGGCTTCTAGCTGTTTAAGAGCTTTAGCTTTGCTGCTACGAGTAAGCTTCCCACTTTTGCCCCATTCTTTGACAACTGTCTCTTTGGTAGCGTAGATATAACCAACTTGCCCACTATCCCACGGGCAAGAAAAGGGGTGTGTTCGCATGGTAAGGCCGCTGTGATCGTATAAATAAAGCGATAGAATCACTCCACCCTTACCGCTAGTTTTCCACCATGCCTCAAATTCGCTTGGATCGCCATATTCTTTTCTGCCATCAACGTCACCTAAGTTGTAGCGGGTATGCCAATAGACCATCGTACCGGCATTATCCCAGTCACGGGGGCTTTCAGGATTTTTGTCAGGATAAAGGCTCAGCGTGAAACCGTTTTTTTCGATTGTTTCAATCGCTTCCATGGTTTTCCTTGCATCCTAACGCTACCGCCTTGCCGCTTATGTCAATCTCATTCGGTAACGGAGTGACGATAACAGTAACAGTTTTTTGGCAAATAAGACATCTTGCCCAATACTTACGATGCGGCACTATGGTTTCCCATCTATTAAGCTTGTGGCCGCGCCAAGAGGCTGATTCGTTTGCGCTGCGTTTAAGCTCTTTAATCGTTTTCACGCCTCTTTTGTCCCCCTGGAAGTTAGTTTAAACCCCGCGGGCAAATTGCCCCTTTTGTGTTTGCCCACGCTAACCCCGCGATAGAACACGAGATTTTTTGGGCAAGTGTTGCTTGGGCACCCCCCTCTTAAGAGGTGGGGTGTTGCCCAGCGGAGTGACCACAACCTTTAAAATGTTTTCTGAGCCTCTACGCTGAAGATAGGCATCCCAAGTTTCCCCTTGATCGCTACTATAATTCGGATCATAAACAAGCCCATCTTCATAAGCCATAGAGTGACCACCAACATCAAACTCAACTGATAGCTGACCTTTTCCGCATAGGTTTGGGCTGTCCCCTGTGCTTTGTACATCTCGTACTCTAGTAACTGGCATAAACTCTGCCATACCTAACTGGGAGGCAGTGACATTTGCGATGACTTGAAATACTTCCCGTGTGACATAACCAAAAGTATTCCACCAATCTCCATCCCAACAAAGTCCCGCCTCTATTACAGCTACCTTAGCTTGCTCTTCTGCTTCCTCGTAGGATATATTTGCTAACATGGCGAGTGTAGCTAACACACAGCCGTTATGTTTTTGCTGAACCTTTTTCATGGCTAACTAGAATCTCCCAGAATTGGGAAAGACTTTTTTGAACCATTCTTCACTCACTATAGGGTCAATCACGCTATATTCATCTTTTACCGGCCTGAGGCACATAACAAATCCTCTAAGTGTACCTTTAAGCAAAAGGTCTTGAAATATGTAGACCGCACTCGCCTTTTGTCGTGCTAGTGCACTTAATCGGTGATAATGCTTACCATCCTTGACAAACAAGGAATAACGTCTGGGATTCATTTGTTTCATCTATCGCATACTATTATAACTAAAATGCAAATGGCATAAATCACCACACCTGTGAGAAATAGTGTAATCACTGTCCAATCAACCTTCCCGCAACTGCTATGATTCGTGTAGCCTCTTGACCTGTTCGCGGACGGTGTAGGCATGGTTTTTCGGGACATTTACAACCTAACGGTCTTGGGTTCGGGTTTTGCATGTTGTGTAAGCGAATAGCGTTCTCTACACAACCATGGGTATGTGTGATATCATAATCAAGCAAGCAGTTACTGTTTGCGCCACAGGTAAACATCCGATTGCATGTCTTACAGAGATGGTTGTGGCTAATCATAATAAAGACAATGAATAACCTTAATACTACCCCCTGTTACCACACAAGGGGTAGGTTAAGGTTACTTAGCTATCTAGTAACCGCGCCATCGCAGCGTCAATTTCCTTGGATTGATCGCTGTGTTTCCCACTGTAGGACTCCGGTTTGTCGTCCCACAAGTAGACCTGTGCGCCACCCTTACACCTGATGCTCGCAATGACCTTAGCATCCTCCAATTCTCCCAAGGCGGATACATAGTCCACCTCTGGAAACCTTCGTTTAAACTGCACTCCTAGTCCACTAAACACGTTGTGTACTCCCTTCGGAGTGATCTGTTCACCCTTTTTGTTCACGTATGCCTTCTTAAGTAGCGGTATCGCCGCTGTGAAGAAGGCAGTGGCCTTTACCGCTTCATCCTCAGTTAATCCTCTCATGGTTCCTCCCTACCTTGCCTAGCACTTGATGCTTAGGACTTATAGGTTTTAATGCGGCTCGGGCCGCGAACCCGAAGAAAGCAAACCCGATGCCAGACCGATTTGGCACGGTTTGTCGCTTCGAGTCTTGCCATGTCGTCCGATGGCCCGTGTCATTTTTGGCAGACCGTGACAATTTTGGCAAAGTTCGTGCCAATTTTGGCACAAACAGTGTTTCCGGCACGATTTTTGCATTTACTTACCTGCCCCAACATGGTATATTGTAACAGGGGAGTGAGTAGCTATGCCAAGGCCACGTTCAATTCCACAAACCACGGTCAAAGAGATTCGCGCTGTTATCGCATTGGGTGAAGATCAAGTGATGGCACGGATGATCCGGTTTATTGAAAGCGTGAAGGATAACAGAGCGATTTCGATATTTAGGAAACAGGAAGCTAACCTGTTAGACAGGGTTAGAGCACAAGCGTTAATGGCTTTGGACGAAGCGTTACTCGATCCAGCACGCCGAGCAAAAATCTACCCTCAAAGTTTAGCGTGGATTTACGGGGTGTTATACGACAAAATGCGCCTAGAACGGGGTGAGTCCACCGCGAATGTCAGCGTGCTCTCCGCCTTGGTTGAGCAAGTCCACCGCCCGCGAACGGCGACCGGCGACCCCGCTTCGGCCGTCAGCGACCGCGCCCAGGATGGCCCTGGTTCGCACAAAACCGGCTCCAGATCGAACGCGGCGATGGACGCGCTGACCGACCCGCCCGCGAGCGACCCACCCACCTAAAATCGAATCCTGCGCGGTTTTCGCTTGCCCGCTGCTCCGTCCCGTGGTATGCTAGGACCATGGCACAAGACAGTGAGTTCAGTTGTGTAGTTGGACGGCCCAATGAGTACCGGGAGCGATGGTATGCACTATACGGTCGTTACCGCTGCTGGCAGAAGCTACACCACCTTTGCTACACCCCACATTGCCTCATTGAATCCCACCTTGTGCTCATATCACGTAGGCTACACGCTAAGCTACACTACCTACGCGCGCACGCGTAGCAATCGACGGGCCAACCGCAACGACCAGGGTGTCACGTTTTGGCCAGGGTAGGGGGGATTTGTTTGTCGTATGGGGACTTGGACGTGTTTGATGCCTAACTGGGGTAAAAGTGACCTTTCACTAACAAAATCGCGAGGTTAACCTGTCCCACTTGACAAAACCCCGCAAAACCCCTAAAATGTTTACGTGTATTGGCACAAAAAGTCAAGTGCCCGATTTTTATACAGAAATTTCACTAAAAGGGGGTGATGTCCTACGAACACATGCGTAACATGCCATATGTATCCATGTATGTGTCTTCAAATAGCGTTGTAGCGGGGGACGCATCCGCCTAAAACACGCGCCGAATGTAGGCCGCACAGCCTACAAAGGATGCCCAAAATATATTGATATCCGTACATTGAAAATAACCTATTCAGATGATTAACAATGGTCGAAATATAGCTTGGGCAACTTGCGGTTTTTCTGTTTGCCCACCGCAACTCTGTGATATTACATCACAAAATTGAATAAAATTTGCGTGGGCAAATACCTACTAAGAGGAAGAGTTGTTGCCCAAAACTGGAGTGATTAAAAGATAAATAAAAATCCGGGCAAAAGCCGATTTTATTTACCAACATTAGTATTTTTTGGTGTTGCCCAAATGACTTTGCCCAAAAAGATGTAACACTCATGCGAGCTTTTTATCAAAATTTCAACGTGGGCAAATACCCCCTAAAACGCTTTGCCCAGAATAAGTCAATGTTGGCGGGGCTTTTTCGAGGCTGGGCAGAACCCCCCAAAAGTCCTTTGCCCAAACTGCCCACGAACTTTGTGCTTGACAACCATTGTTTGGCCGTGGTAGGATGGGGATGGATGGAGGTAAACAATATGCCCGATAACGAAATGCATGCGCCCCAACCACAGCACCCTTATCCCGGTGAAAGTGCTCTTAATACTAAGAGTGCCAAGGAAGAAAGAATTTCTGTGTCCCGGATGCGTGAACTTAGCCTCATTGCTGGTGAATTGGTGGAGCGTGCTGAGACCATTGGTGTGAAACGACACGAGTTTTGTTTGTTTGGCCGCCTTTGTCAGCAATATGCCGAACGATGATGGACGAGAAGGCAATACGATTGGATGAACGACTAGCCTGTATCCAAATTTTCATGGACAGGCTCCGTGATTATGCCATGCGGCACCCAGGCGGGTCACAAATACTCTTGGTCGCTGAAGAGATTGCCCGCGAGATCGAGGCCAGAGCGTAATGGAAAACCCCAATGTTGCCAGCATCATCATTGCTCAAATGCGGAATGGTGAGCCAAATATTACCAAGGGTGGGTTTATTTACTTTACCTGTTGTGATTGCTGTTTGACGCATTTACTTAAAATCGAGGTAGCTGAACATGCCAAAGAAGAGTTCCTTATCACGGGTTGGCGGGACGACTTCCTCACCGAGGGAGTCCGCCAGAAACTTGAAGAGGACCGACAAAAGGAATTATTCGAATCGGTGCTACCAACCGCCAAAAGGAAGGCACATAAAGTGTCGAAAAAAGTGAAAGGGCGGAATAAAAAACACCCAGGGTACAAAGCCGAGGATATGGTCTATCTTCATAAATCCCCGTATTTGCCACAACACTAAAACAAGTATGGCTAAATATCGTTTGTATTATGATTGGAGAAGTCAAAATGATTAGTGGATGGATGTGTCCGAATTGTGGCGCATGTTTTAACCCCATGCAGATTGCTTGTTTGTATTGTGGACCTAGGACAATGACTGCCGGAACCGCCAATGACTTTAGGTGTTCTTACTGTAACAAAGAGCGTTGGGCGCTTCCATCAACAGGCTGTCCGGTGGGCAGTCACTTTAATGTCAGTTAAGAGGTAGTTATGCCACTTCGAAAAGGCAAGAGCAAAGAAACCGTTTCAAGTAATATCAGTGAATTGGTTCACTCGGGGCGTCCGCAGCGCCAAGCCGTAGCTATCGCGCTTGATACAGCCAGGCGTTCCGGGGCCAGAATCTCGATAAGGCGCAAGCACAAACGTAAGTCGCTCAAACGGATTTTTAGTTAGGAGGTTCTATGCCGCACAAAGGCGATTACAACAAACAAAAACCGACCAAAAAGAAAAAGGTCGCAGCAAAGGCCAGCCACAAAAAGCGTAAGTCCCTGAAAGCCATTTTTGGTAAATAGGAAGCGAAATGCAACATCGTGAAATGTCGATTGTGTGACTATAAAACAGACGAATTTGACCGTCTCAAAAACCACTCGCAGGGACTTCACCCGGAGTTGTTTCAAAAGGTAAGGCAATACGTCGGAGGCAGCGACATAACTGCTTCCATTGAAAAGCCAATGGTGCGTTTTATTAAAACAAAAGTTGGCCTCGACCTCAACATAGCTATTCCTGTGGATGTATGGATGAAACAATGATTTGGCTAATTGTCGTACTTTTTGCGATTGCCATGATTTTACATTCACTTAATAAAGACACATGAGCGAATCCGGCATCCTCACGATTGTCCGCTCGTGGGCACGCGATTTTGAGTTGTTCGTGCGTGAAGCCCTGGGTGTTGATACCATCTCGAATCAGCAGGTTGAAGCCTGTCACGAACTTTCCCTCCTCGTAAACTCCAAAATCAAGTTCGCCGATGGCGAGAAAATGACCGAGCGGGAGAAGCAATACGCCCGCAAGGTTGGTATCTCGATTATGAGTGGTCAAGGGACCGGAAAGGACGCCTGGACAGCTTGGGCGATTTTGTGGTTTTTATCATGTTTCCCGTGGCCCAAAATTGGAGCTACCGCGCCTACCCAACACCAACTAAAAGACGTTCTGTGGAGCGAAATCGGCAAGTGGATGAACCGGCGAAGGCCAGATGGCTCTTTCTACTTTGTGCTGCGGGACTTCTTTGTGCTCCAGTCCGACCGCCTTCACCTAAAGGAGGCCGAAGGAAAGCGTTGGTTCGCGGTCGCCCGCACCACAAATGTCAAAGGTAGTAGCGATGAGCAGGCTGAAACACTGGCCGGGCTTCACGAAGAGTTTATGATGCTCGTGGTTGATGAGGCCAGCGGTGTGCCCGACCCGGTATTCAGGCCGTTTGAAGGCACCATGACGCAGAAGTGCAACTTCGGCATCGTGATCTTCAACCCCACACGGTCAACTGGATTTGCGGTTAATACTCACCTAAAGGAGCGCGAACGGTGGGTGTGCCTGCGTTGGAACGCCGAGGAGAGTGAACTTGTCACCAAAGACTCAATTGCCGACAAAGCGAGGAAATATGGCAAAGATTCAAACTTTTATCGCATCCGTGTTCTTGGGCTTCCTCCAACTTCTGAGGAAAATATTTTACTGCCTTGGGATTGGGTTATTGACAGTGTTAATCGTGATCTTTTGGCTCTTGATGACGATCAACTTTTGTTTAGCATTGATGTCGGTGCTGGTGGGGACGATACTGCGTTACTTAAGCGTGTTGGTCCTGAAGTTAAACCAATCGAGGTCAGCGGCATCGCGGACCCCGAACAGTTGACCGGGTGGTTGCTTCGGCGCATCCTTGATGAAGAGCCACGAATCGTGCTTATTGACCCCATTGGTGTTGGTTGGGGAATTGCGGGCAACCTTCGTGCTCGTTGCAAACAGGAGATTCTTGATGTCAACGTCGCGGAAATTTCTTCGGACAACACGCGGTTTTTCCGATTGCGAGATGAACTTTGGTGGCGGTTACGAGGGGACTTCGAGAAACGCACTATCACTATCCCTGACGATCCAGTGCTTATCGCGGAACTCACCGCTATTCGCTATGAACCTGACAGGCTAGACGGAAAAATCAAGGTGGAAAGCAAAAAAGACCTCAAAAAACGCATCGAATCGCCCAACCGGGCCGACTCGTTGATGATGACCGAGTATTTTAATCCGCATGATGTGCGGAGAATGAGCAAGCGAAACACCGCAAAAAGAGCCACGGGATCATGGAGGACAGCATGATTGACCTTGAAACAGTCGAGGAAAAATTAGACGATTTGGGATTTATCTTAACTCGGCTTCTTGAGGAAGCCTCTTGGCCTTATGATCAACTTGTGTTAGAGATACGCGCAGTCAAAAATGAGTTGGTGCAAATTCGTCAAGTGATTCAAAGGGAGGTTGTATGAACTCAACCTTCATAATCGCCGAATTTGGAATTAACCACAATGGTTCGTTGAAGATCGCCCGCCAGCTGATTGAGGCCGCAAAGTGGGCCGGTGCTGATGCAGTTAAGTTTCAAAAGCGCACGGTCGATGTAGTTTACACGTCCAAGGAATTGGCACAACCGCGAGGATCGCCATTTGGAGCCACCAACGGTGACTTAAAACGCGGGCTGGAGTTTAACGCTGATGAGTATGAGCAAATTAGTAATCAGTGTTTTTTACGTGATATTCACTGGTTCGCCTCGCCCTGGGACGTTGGCTCAGTTGAGTTTCTACAAAAGTTTGATGTCCCTTGGTATAAGGTAGCCTCAGCCTGTCTGACAGATATTGATCTGTTACGTGCAATCAACAAAACTGGAAAACCTGTCATTGTATCAACTGGAATGAGCACTCTTGAGCAAATTGACGTGGCTGTGTTTGAATTATTTGCCATTTCAGGATTGCTTGTTTGTACTTCCACCTATCCTGCCAAGGTGGAGGAGCTTAACCTGGCACGCATCCACACCCTCATGGAGTTGTACCCCGAGCTACGAATCGGTTACTCTGGGCATGAAGTGGGTATTTGGACGACTCTTTGTGCCGTGGCAATGGGCGCGGAGATTGTTGAACGCCATCTTACTCTCGACCGCTCCATGTGGGGCAGCGATCAGGCCGCGTCCCTTGAACCGAAGGCGTTTAAAAAGCTGGTTGAGGAGATCAGGACGTTCGAGCAGGCTTTTGGCGATGGTGAATTTCGGGTGCTGGAGAGTGAGCGACCTGTGCTTAAGAAGTTGCGGAGGTTTAAATGACCAAAACAGTAGCAATCATCCAAGCCCGCCTTGGCAGCACGCGATTGCCCGGAAAAGTGCTCTTACCCTTATGCGGAAAACCTATTATTCGTCACATCATCGAGCGAGTCAAACGTGCTAAACTACTTGATGATGTTATAGTAGCGATCCCCGATGAAAAAGACAATGGAGCACTAAAAGACACGATTTACAAATCCGACGTTGGAATTTACACGGCCACCAAACTTGAAGACCGCGACTTGATCGGGCGCTATCATGAGGCCGCTAAGTTTTCACAAGCCACCACAATTGTTCGTGTGTGCGCGGATAATCCTTGTATCGACCCGAATGAGATTGACCGCCTGATTTTCCGTTACAACAAAAACTCCCTTGGCTGGAAGGTTTTGTTCAGTAACACGCATAATATCCAAAACAACGGCTATCCAGATGGCCTTGGCGCGGAGATTTATGACTTCAAGTTTATGAAGTGGATGCACGAGAATGTAAAGGGTGTTGATTATCGAGAGCACCCGCACAAATGGGCTGAGGAGCAAGGTTTGGTGTGGACGATTATGGCACCACATGAGATCAGGCGGCCGCAGTACAAGTTGGACGTGAACACCGAGCGGGATTACCGCAAACTCACTCGCATTTATGAGGCGGTGTATCCGCAGAACAACGATTTCAGGGCGATTGACATAATTAGGTGGATTGATGGGCAGAATGATTTGGCGGAATGGTCTGTTTCTACCTGAATCACAGGCAGTTCAGTCTGTTTATGATGGTGCGTCTCTTTACGGTGATTGTGCCTTCGAGATGATGCGGACGTTCAAAAAACAACCGTTTCGCCTTGAGGCACACTTGGACAGGCTCATTGATTCTTGCCGCGCTGTGTATATGCCCCTCAATTACACCTTTCGACAGCTAAAGATGGCCCACGAGGATTTGTTGGCGCGCAATCGCCATGAGTTTTCACCCGATGATGAAATACGCACTATGGTGAATGTCTCACGGGGGGTGTTCCCGCTCTATTCGGCAATCGCGAATTGCGAACCGTGGGTTATGATGACGGCTTTTCCGCTTAGGTGGGTGCTCAAGGGCATGTCGCGTTACTATCGAGAGGGGGTTCATGCGATTACACCCTCACAACGCCAAATTCCCGCTCAATTTCTCGACCCGAAGGTGAAAAATCGCTCTCGCCTTCACTATCGACTAGCAGAACTGGAGGTAAAACGTGCAGATTCAAATGCCTGGGCCTTGTTGCTTGACGATCAGGGTTTTGTCGCCGAGGGTAGCGGCTCAAACTTCTTCATTGTCCAAGGAGACCGTCTCATTACACCAGAACCTAGAAATTGCCTCCGGGGAGTCAGTCGAAATTACGTTCTCTCCCTCGCTAGAGAGCTTGGCATCGACTACCGTGAGCGAAATCTTGAAACTTACGACGCAATCAACGCTGACGAATCCTTTTTCACTGGAACCCCATTCTCTATCATGCCCGTGTCACAATTTAACTTCCGGCGAATCGGACGAACTGTGCCGGGTGAAATGACGCGGGCGCTGACACAAGCATGGATTGACCGGGTTGGGTGTGATTTTGTTCAACAAAGTCAGTTATGGGACAAGCATGAGCGATAAGAAAAGGCCATGCCCAACTTGTGGTTGTAGATTATATCAAGAAACCGGCCCATGTGCGGGGGAGGATAATAGAGCAAGCAAAATGTTAGTGGGCCTTTCACAAATCAACATTGAACTCACTCAGGCTTGTGACAAACGCAACCTGTGTGCGTTCTGTGGGCATCAAGACCCCGCGATCCACTTTGCCGCTGCCTACAAGCCCATGCCCTTTGGTTTGTTAGAAAAAATCGCCGCACAAATTCTAGTTGGCGTAGTGGTGCAATTTCACCGTGATGGTGAACCAACGGCCTACCGGCATCTTGGTGATGCGCTCAGGCTGTTTTCAAATCATATCACTAGCCTTGTGACCCATGGCGAGAATTTGGTCAAGCGTGCGGACGACATTATTGACAACTGCACGAGTTTGACGGTGAGCATGTTCAAGGGCGACCCGGATGGGCAACTTCAAATGGGTGTTCTAAAAGAGTTCTTGTCCATGAAACGTGAACAACGCCCGATGGTGAACATCAAAGTGGTGGGCGAACTCCCCATCGACCGTGATGTTTACAGCCTGGGTGTTCCCGTAATAAGGAGGGTGTTACATAATCCCGATGGAAACTATCACTACGCACAACGAAACCCAACCATCCCAGAACACGGAATATGCCTTGACTTCTTATCGCATCCTTCCGTCGATTGGCAGGGGCGACTCTACATCTGCAACCGCCTTGATCCTGCCAACTTGGGATTACTTGGGGACTTACAAACTTCAACCTTGGAAGAACTTTGGAACTCCCCCAAGCGCCTTGAATGGCTAGAGGCACACAAGCGAGGCAGACGCGATCAGGCTAGTCCGCTTTGTAAGGATTGCCTTTTCTGGGGTATAGCCACTTCTCCGTGAATTTGAAGGGGACCAACGGACTGTTGAGGTCGCCAGGAAACCGAAATGTCCTTGCGTAAAGTTTGTTGGGCCGCCCGGTGAAATGAACTTCAATTTGCGGCCTCGTTTTTGAAGGATGCCAACAACGCCATAAGGAGGTTTTATGCGCGTACAAATTGAAATATCCGATTTTGCTCGTACCATCAATTTTTTATTTATCAAGGGGCCAGCGCACCTTCAGCCAGGTGATGTAAATTACGTGGCTTTGCCCGTTCAGTTGGAGTTCAAGCAAGTCAATGATTGTGACCGAGTAGAACCAACGCTTTCAATCGACGGCGGCAGGGAGTTTTTGCAATCCCTTCGTGATGCGCTTGATGATTTAGGCATACCGAGCAACCGTCATGCTAAAGTTGAGGGCTTGCTTGAGGCCACCAAAGCACACTTAAAGGATATGCGAGAACTTGTCCTGAAACATGATTAACACCGATGACCTCCTTTTGATCTATCGCCACGCCAAGGCCCTTGTGAAGGCCCTCGAAAAGGTACTCCTCGACCAGATGGTGATACGATGTTCGGGGTGTGGGCACAAACATCGCGCTGGTGATCCGCATGTTACTGGGCAAACCATTGTTTTAACTAAGAAAATGGTCACTAAGGATGATCGTTCTTGATTACTCTGTGAAACTGTGTTATATTGTTAAATAGGTCTGTCCATCAGACAGACATTAGAAGTTCAACCTACCGGGTTCGCTGAAAGGCCACCTCGGGCAACCGCTCAGGTGGCTTTTTGGCTTCTTACTCTCGCAAAACTGACAAAACTCCCAATAAAGACCTCCTTGTAAAGCTTGACGGCTTCTTCCGTTCTGCCCTCGACCACCCTACGTGGATTCAGTGGCGCACGGATGCCGTAAAGTGCTTCAAATACAAGGAAGGCGACCAGTGGACCACCGAGGAACTGGGTGTCCTTGGCGACCGTGGTCAAGCCCCTTCGGTAAACAACCAAATTTCTGTCACGATTAACCGCCTGGTGGGCCAATTTGTCAAGTTCAAGACACGTTTGGCCTTTCGTGGCCGAAATGCGCCCCAGGACGAGCCTCTAGCCCAAGCCTACACCGACATTTTCCGTTTTATTGCCCAAAACAGTGATTTAGAGTACGAAGAGCGTGAAATGGCCGACGATGGTTTCACGGCGGGCTTTGGTGTGCTCGAAACCCAGGTCGTTTTCGGCGAGGACCACAAACCCGAGATTCTTATCAAGCATGAGGACTGTTTTAATATACTACCCGATCCATATTCACGTAAATACGATTGGAACGAGGATGCCAAGTTTATTCACCGTTCTAAGTGGGTCAACGCAGACGATGCTAAAGAACTTTATCCCGCCAGTGCTAAGGAACTTGATGGCGTGATGCACGACGCGAGCACGGGTTTGCTTGGTGACATTGACGGGTTCAAGCGTGAGAACTACATCGACGATAAGTACAACCGGGTTCGTTTGGTTGAAACTTGGTGGAAAACCCGCGAGCGTGAGACTATTTGTTTATTTGCTGATGGTTCCGTGTTGGATAAACAGTCACTCGTGCTGACTCGCTCCGATGGTCAGGAAATTAACATAACCAAGGCACAACTTAAAGACCTAAAAGAGCGATCCGACTATGAGGAGATCGACCGCCTCAAGTCGTCCATGCACAAGGCCATTTGGTCGGGCGGTGTCCTGTTTGAGCACAAAGAGCTAGACCGCGACCGCTTTCCGTTTGTGCCGTATTTTGTGCAGCGCAAGAAGGATGGTGAGCCTTATTCGTTGATTTTGCTTGCCATCCCCATGCAGGATCAGATCAATAAACGGGAGTCCAAGGCACTCCATCTCCTAAACACTAACCAGACGCTTTATCAACAAAATGGGATTCCTGATGTTGACAAGTTTATTGAGGAAAAGGCCAAACCTGATGGCATGTTAGAGGTTCGCAACATTGAGCAAGTTAAAATTGAGCGAAATCTTGAGTTGGCTGTTACTCAATTCAACATGCACAATCAGGCCAAGGAAGATTTCAGGCGTATTACAGGTATCAATCCCGATGCTTTGGGGGAACCGAGCGAAGTGCGTTCTGGTGTGGGAATTGCGCGCAAAGTCGCGATGACCGATTTGATTATCGCACCTGTGTTTGACAACTTGCGGCGTACCCGAGTCAATCTTGCCAAGAATGTCCTTGAGTTGGTGCAGAAGTATTACACCGAACCGAAGGTATTTGCCATCACGGATGACCTTAACCAGACCAAGGTAGTGACACTCAACCAAAAGGCCGACGACATCAAACAGCGGGTTTACGATGTGGTGGCTGATGAAGTACCGGACATCGCCACGCTGCAACAAGAGCAGGCTGCTCAACTTCAGCAAACCCTCCCGAACATACTCCAATTTGGACCAGGGTGGGCTGAGTTGTTCATTCAGATGAGTGACTTGCGCAACAAAGAAGACCTTATCAAGCGGGTTCAGCAAATGGGCCAGCCGCCTCCGACTGAACCGAAAATTGCCATTTCCGCCCAACTTGACAACCTCACGGCCATTGAGCGGGCGTTCTTCTATCAGAAAATGGGCAGCCCGGAGTTGGCGCAGGCGATTATTCAGTTGAACCCGCCACAGACTGCACTTTTGGAGGAGCAAGCCAACGCTGGTGAGGCCCAAGTTAAGGCCCAAGCTGATGCCGCCAAAATGAAAATGGACATGGCCGGGAAGCAGGCCGATCTCCAAATGAAGGGTCAATCACACGCGATGGACATGCAGGCCAAGCGCGAGAAGATGGACATGGACCGCGAGAAGGCCGCCATGGACATGCGCACCAAGGCCGTTTCTGGCGTTGTGGACCTTGAAATAAAAAGGGAGGATGCGAAAATCCGTGCCGCAAACAAAGGAAATACGAATAAGTCACGCTGATATTCGTGACCCGAACCAAGTTACACAAGTTCAAGAGAAGGCTTTTGTGGACGCCGGGCTGGACATGCACCGCGACGAGCTAACCGGCGAACACGACGGACTCATCGACGATCACGACAAGAGCGTTCGCATCCTTCGTGTGAAGAAGCGAACAAAGTATTTTTTCATGGGTAAGTAACCACCCAACTTCCCTTGTGACGGCAGCCAACCATCCCGCAAGGCGTTCAGGAGGTAATATGGCAACATTAGGGGAAATTTTCACTGTGCAGGCTGATTCACCCTCGGGTGAAACTGCGCCGGTAGTGTCTCCCACACCTGCAAAGGTTGTGGAAACTCCCGTTCCAGCAACAGCCGAAACTAAGGTGGAAGTCTCCAAAGTTGAAGCACCAAAGGTTGAAGCCAAGCCATCGCCCGAGGCGTCCCCCGCGAAAAGCGAGAAGGAGCCAGAAAAGGCGGCTGAGGTCAAACCAGCGGTTGAAGTTAAAAAGGAAGAGAAACCCGCAACAAATTGGGAGGATGAAAGTAATCCGTATCTCAAGCGGCACCGTGACACGGCCGCATGGGCGAACAAGGTCAACCAGGAGAAAATCGCGCTTGAGCGACAGTTCCGCGACCTTGAAAATGAACAGCGCAAAGCTGCCGGGCTTGAGCCTATCGTGGAGCCTGCACCTGACCCGGAGCAAGTTATCGCCGTTGGGGAACAGGTCGGTAAGGCGCGCTCTAGCCTGGCCGCAGCCTATGACAGCCTAGGCAAGGAAAAGGTTGACGCTGAATTGAATGAGTTCAACGCGAAGTTCGAGAACAACGCCATCATACAGGCCCGAGTGCTCAACTCTCCTCAGCCTGTTGTCGAGGCACTACGCGTGTTGAAGGAGTTCAGGTTCACGCAGAAGTACGGCAACGACACGGATAAAATTGTCACGAGCTTGAAGGCAGAGTGGGTGGCTGAGGAGTTGCCTAAGCTGCGCGAGCAAGTCACCAAGGAGATCATGGAGCGGGTTAAACAAGAAAAGGGCACAGGTAAAGGTATTGGTGAGGTGAGGGATGCTGGCAAAGGTAACGAGAAGGCTGGCTACAAATCTCCCACACTCGCCGGTATATTTGGACACTAAAAGGAGATTTAAATGGCTTACGTGGAAATTTTGACTGGTCACGATCTCACTGTCGAACAGTGGGACGACCAGCTTTTTGAGGATTATCTCGGTATGCTTTGGTGGAAGAACCTCATGGGCACCGATTTGACCTCGATTATCTATGTGAATGAAGACCTGGTTAAAAAGCCGGGTGATGCAATCACCGTTGGGTTGATGGGCGAGATGAGTGGTGGTAAGGTTACGGGCAACGCGACTGGTATCGGGAACGAAGGTTCGGTTAGCTTTTACGGTCAGCGGGTGACTATTGATAACGTGCGATACCTCATCAAGGTCATGGACATCCCGATGAGCCAGAAGCGGGTCAACTTTGACTTGCTCCAGAAGGCGAAACGGGCGCTTACCCTAAAATCGAGCGAGGACTTGGACGACCAGATCACCACGGACTTGAGCGATACGAGCACAGGTCGGGTTCGCGGGCGCTACATCTACGGTGCAGCGGATTCAAACTGGAACGCCACCCACGCCACAGCCCTAACTGCGGTTGACAATACCTCCGATCAGCTTACCACGAACATCGTTCGTATTGCCAAGCGCAAGGCTACCATCCCCGTTAATGCGGACGGCGTTAAAATGCGCCCAATGAAGGTGGTCAATGGCAAGAACTACGAAGAGTGGTTCATTTCCGTCAATCATCCTTACTGCATCCGAGACTTGTTTGACAGCGATGCGGCTTGGAAGAACGCTCAGTTGAACATTCCGCCTCAGAGCAACGCGAACTCTCCGTTGTTTTCTGGTAGTTCGTTCAAGGGTGCTTACGACGGCGTGTTGATGTATGAGTACGACCGCGTACAGTTGGTAAGCTCTACTATCCAAGTGGCACACAACTTCCTGCTTGGTGCGGGTGCCCACGCGGTTGTGTGGGGACAGCGTTCCAAGTTTGGTGAGGAAGAGAGCGATATCGGTCACGCAATCAGCTACGAAACGCATGAAATCCGTGGTTCTAGCAAGGTTTACTTTACCAGGACGAACCAGATGGACCAGGGAATCGTGCACGTCTTCGCCGCAGCGGTAGCCGACTGAGGATTAGTGTTTATGCGCTTGCAGATTAGCCATCAATATGCTATACTGACCCCAGGAGGTGAGTTATGCATATATCTGATGGTAATTGGCACAAGGCTGCTTCAGGCAATTGGTACAACCCGAATGTCTGTCGTGGACTTGCTGCTTATGTTGAAGCGTTTTGCGAAGAGTGTAATATTGATTGCCTCGTTCGCAAGCATCGCAATAAGGACGTGGGTAAGCCAATTTTCTGCGGGAAGTCATGCCACTCTCGGCACACGGCCAAACATCAAGACCTTTCCCACCTCAAACAATATGAGTTCAAGAAAGGTCAAGCCGCGCACAATTACAAAGGACGAACTAGGCACATCGCTGGATATAACGTCTTTTGTGAGCCAGGCGGTAAACGACAGTTGGAACACCGTCTCGTGGTTGAGCGCTTGTTGGGACGGAAGTTACGCTGCCATGAGGTCATTCACCATATCAATGGCGACAAGGCCGACAACCGTGTGGAGAATTTGCAAATCATGACCCAATCCGAGCACTGTAAGTTACATAAACCTAATTAAGGAGGACAATAATGGCACAAACTACTTTGGCAGCTACACTTATTCAGTCTATTGGAAACTTTACCCAAATTGTGGTTGGCGTTGGTGTGGGAGCCAGTACGACTGCTCTCACAACCGACATCACCGTTCCACAGTTCTTGCGAGTCAAGGCGGTCATCGTTGGTGGGGCTACCTCAGCGACTGCACCCTACTGCGACACCGTTTCGGGTAATCTATTCACCGTAACACATGTTAGCGGCGACAAGTTTGCATATGTCGCTTTCGGTGATGCAAAAATCTAGGAGGAAAAATGGCGAGTAATTATAGTGAATTTTACGTCCAGCTTTGGGACGTGAGACTGGGGCAGCCCATCAATGATGACACCGGGCTGTACTCGGTCTTTCAGGCTGGCATACCGCTGAACCAAACGGTTTACAGCGATGACACAGGTACCAGCAAGACCCTGCCGGGCACCATGACGGATGGAATTATCCAGTTTTGGACTGCTTCCAGCACCACGACTGTTGACCTGTCCGTGTTGACCGCTGCGGGTAAGTCGTACTTTATTGAGGGACTTACCAAGTCACAGCACCGCATCGACGTTGACCCGTATCGAGAGAACTTTGTTCTCGTGGGTACTTGGGCGGTTCTGTCTGCCCACGCTGACGGTACGGTTAGTGCGGTCAAGGCTCCTGTATCTGGTGGGCCTCCTGCCGGACTACGCATCAAGGATGTGTATGTCCACAAAACGCAGCTTGGTGAGGGCGTCGGCGCTGGTCTGCTTGTGGACTTTGGCATAAGTGGTGATCCTGATGGGTTCGTGGATGGCATAACTGCCAGTGCGACGGGGTATTACTTGAATAACTTTACCGTAGTCAGCGATGCCACCATTGGATCAGGAGTTGCTGCATCTCAGACACGTGGAGTGCTTCTAGCTGATTGGACTACTTACCTTACGGCCCCCGGCGGAAACGGCCTTGCAATCAGAAAGAACTACATGATCTCCCTGGTTACGACCACAGCCAACCTCGTGTTCGCGATCACTGCGACGAGCCAGTTGACCACGGTTGCTGGTGCTAGGGGTTACGTTTTTTATGAGTACGACATAATTCCGACTGCCGGTAACTAACATATAAAGGAGCACGCTGGATGGCTTCCTCCATAAGTTTGGAACAAAAGGACGTTGGGGGGGTGTGGGACAAAAACACGCCCCTCCAGTACGTCGCTCAGGTAATTGGTAAGTTGCAGGACGGCACTTATGCGCTCGTGCCGACAAAATGTTTCTGCGGCGCTGAACCAAACGACATGGTTGTGGCGGAGCGTGACCGTTACTCTATACCGCATCGCATGGTTATGTGTGAGAATTGCGCCCTAATGAGAGCCAATCCACGCATGACCGAGGATGCCTATCGCAGCTTTTACGAGATCGAGTACCGCAAAATCTACGATGGTTTTCCTCATGGCGCGAAAAGTGAGGACGATCAGTTTCTCCAGCAAATAGAGATCAATCGTGGGCTTGATATAAAAAAGTTCCTTGAGCAGTTTGATCTCAAGCCCAAGTCGGTTATTGATATTGGCTGTGATCGCGGCGGGAGTCTGTTACCTTTCAAGGAAGAGGGCGCACAAGTTTGGGGCGTTGAGTGGAGCCAGCGCGGACGGGAATATGCCACAAAAAGCGGCATCACGACTGTTCGCAACATGGACAAATTGATTGAACAGGGCATTACCGCTGACCTTGTTATCATGCAGGACATCATTGAGCACTTCATGGACCTCCGCGAGATGGAGAAGGTCCACAAGCTGCTCAATCCAAAGGGCTACATTTTCCTTTACACGCCTGGTTTCCTTGCCAGTCCACCGTTTAACCATTTTCAAAACGCTCACACTTTTCAGTTTGTTGGGGACACCCTTGAATATGTAATGAACCAAATGGGCTATGTGGCCGAGTTTTTGGATGACCGCATTGTGTCGCTGTGGAAATACTTTGGTACTCCATTGAACTATCCAAAACCGCCACCCGCCGCGTGGAAGCAATACATCGTCGAGCACCTGGAGCAAAGGGAGAAGCGCACGCTTCCGCCCGTTCGCACTCGTTGTAAGTTCACCGAGACTGAGATGTTGGCTAACCTCAAGGAAAACTTGCAACGCAAACTCCCTGATGTTGCGGCGCTCAAGGGCACTTACTCTGGTTCAGTGGTTGTGGTTGGCGGTGGACCGTCTGTAAACGGGCAGGTGGATCAAGTTAAAAGGTTGGTTGCTGATGGTGCTAAGTTGGTCGTGATCGAACGCATGTACCCTTGGTGCAGCGAACACGGCCTCAAGCCCGATTTTGTGGTGGCCCTTGACGCTGGAGATGACGTTACGGATGGGTTTACTCACTTGCAACGGGGCACTAAACACTTGATTGCTGCCACCATCAAGCCGACTGTGTTGGATGCGCTGGTCGGGTACGATGTTAACATTTTTAGCGGCCTGGCTGGTTCTTACATTGACGCCCAAGAGTTGTGGTCCGCAAATGGTTATGACCATGTGATGATTGTCAACACAGGCAGTACAGTCGTCCTTGGCTCCATCATGTTGTCACTCATTTTAGGTTTTCGTGATGTGCATCTATTAGGTTTTGATTGCATGATCCCGAACAGCGAGACCACCTACGCCAAGGGAATTGCCGGGAAGAGCGTTGAGCGCACCTACATGGAGGTTGAGATAGACGGGAGTGGTGAGACTGTGCTTACCTGTCCGTCCTACCTGGCCTTTGCGCAACAGTTTTTCCTTATGATCGAGACGGCGCGTAAGTGGGGCATGATTGATTCTGTCACAGTTTATGGTGAGAGCTTAATTAACAAAATGTGGGATGGCGATTTAACGGCGGTGGATGACGGGATGAAGGTAAAACGAGAATTGGAGGCAGCTTAATATGAAAGTTGTACTATCAAATACACAATACCAAACCATGAAAACATTTATTGGTAGTAATGCCGCCCTGTATGTATTAGATGCTGAGGGGGATGTAAAAGAATTTATGCTAATATGGCCAAATGCTGATCTTTTATTCTCATTTACCCATGCTAGTGAACGGCCAACTTTGGTTGACTATTTACTAACCTGGCCGAGTTCCCGTGAAGTGACTGATCTTATATAGGAGATGATTTATGGCAAATGACTTAACTGGCAATCCATGGAAAATTGATACTGCAACTGCCGTGTCTGCGGCTGCTTCTGGAATTTACTTTGATGTGCATGATATTATTCTAACTTCGGCGGTTGCATCAGGCGCAACAGTTGTACAGGATGTGAATGGTAATCTCAAGTGGGAGTGGACTGGCGCGGCGGCTGAACAAAGTTTTCACAATCACTTTGATCCGCCCATCAGGTTCAATGGCCTCACGGTGCCCACACTCACGAGTGGCACTTTGAAGCTTTACGTTAAGCGGACTCGTTAGTGTGTATCACCGAGTTTTCCATTATCGTGATATGGAGGAAGTCTCATGGCTGACAATCAGGTTAGTAGAACTTCGCGCCAGTCGGGCCAACATGTATCGGCTGCCCTGCTCACCGCTGCCGTCGCCCTCACCGACGGAGTGTGGTTCAACCTCGGTGGGATCAACCCAGTCACTGTTGAGATCAGCGGGATAACCAACGCCAACGTTGAGATTCGCGTGTCCAATGATCCGACACAACCGCTTAACACCGTGCATGGGCGACAAGCGGGCGATGTGGTCAAAAAGGATGGCGTGTTCATAATTGACTACCCTGTGGAATGGATCAAGGCGCGCATTGAGAGCTATACAGCAGGAACCATTAATGCCAACCTAGTCGGTTTCATGTTCTAACGAGTTGAATGTTGGCCCTTTACATCCTTCGGGCGCTGGAGGTTTTGATCGTGCTTGATGTGTTGGTACTTCTGGTCGATATCGGTATCCTATGGGTGCTCGTAAAGGACGACCGCGACATGCTCAAACTCCTTAAACAGTTGGTGAGGCACAAACATGGCAACCGGAAGCACCGCTGACAGTAACATAACTCGAAATGGGGTGATTGATGCCGCACTTCGCAAAGTCCGCGCCGTCAACCCGTCTGACCAACCTACACTCGAACAAACCTATCAGACGGCCAAGGCTCTCAATCAAATCCTGCGCGAGGAAGACCTGGCGGGCACTGGGCAGTCAGTCAATCTCTGGGCGCTTTCCCGTGCGGCCCTGTATTTGGTAGTTGGTAGCCAAATCTACGGCACCGACCAGGGCTTGAAAAACAACATCCTTGACATTCTCTCCATGCACTTTCGCAACACGAGCGGTGAGGATGTGTTCGTTGAACTTATCACGGCGGCCAAGTTTGCCGACATTGTGGACAAGGACGAAACGGGCGACCCCAAGGTTGCTTACCTGAACAAGACCCGACTGTTGGCCGATCAGCAACTTTGGGTTGACCCCGTACCATCTAGCCTTGGCACGACCTCCGGGGTGCTTGGCACGGACACACTCAGTTACCAATGCACTCAAACACATACTTCGGTGGCTGAAAATCGGCCAATCAGTGGTGTAAGTTGGCCCCTCTATTGGCAAGTGGGCGGGTCGAGCACCACGGCTTGGGTGACTGCGACTGACTACACCAACGCTGAGTTGCTTTGGTACACCTACAAACGCCCACTCTATGACTTTGACGCCGCGACCGACAACCCTGACATGCCCGCCGGTTGGGGACGGTTTTTGATCTACCGACTGGCGCACGACATTTCGAGTGATTACGGCTTGCCACTAGAAGAGCGTGCATGGCTCAGGAGCATTTACAAGGAAGCTTACGAGAACCTATTCCCGTCCAAGCGGGCCGTGACCACGAAGGAAACCCGAAAGGTTCAGTGGTATTAAGTCGTGCCCTTTACCCTTCAACAAGCCCTTGACCCAGAAGCCCGCGCGGGGGAAGTCCTGGCACGCGAGGGTTCTGTATTTGGTGAAGCCTCTCAGTTTAATCCAACTGAGTTGGTGAATCCGCTTGGGTTTGCTGCTGGACGCATTGGTCAAGCCTCAGATCGTGCTCTGGTCAACCTCCTCAAACGCTTTCCCCGGTTATACAATGCCGCTGAGGCCGTACCACAAGAGATTCGATTGTTGATTGGCGGGCTTAAAAACAAACTAGGACAACGAGACATACAGCCAATGTTTAAAAGTCCAAGTCGAATGGGTGCGCAAGGGCAACTTGACATGCCGATCTTTGCGGAGTCCTTGGCTGAACGGGCGCGGTTGCAGCGCGAACTGCCCATCGACGTTGTGGTCAACCCAACCTTAGTGGGTGAAGGAGCAAACCGCGTTAATCCATTTGCCCAAGTTGGTGACGCTTTTGGAGCCACAATTCACGAAACAACGCATGGCGTGCTTACGGCTCGTGGTGTGAGCGAAGGCACAAAAGCGGGTTTGGCAAGACGCTTGAAGGATTTGCTCCCCGAGTATGCCCAAGCGGGTTTATATGGAAAAGGTAGCGTTTATACACCTGATAAAGTCAATGAAGAAATCATCGCTCGTTCCCTAGAAGCTGTTGCACTTGCCCGGCAATACCCCGAGCATTATCCGGCTGAAACACTTTCAAAACTGTTACAAGAAGTCAATCGTAGTGTGCTACCTGTGCTGGAAGGGCGCACACCCATGTTAGGACGTTAAAGGAGATCAACCATGGCTGTTTCTCAAATAGACCTATCACCCCCAAGTGGCGCTAAGCTATATCACAACACCGACTTGGATGGGACCGCGAGCGCAGTCAAATCAAGCGCGGCCACCCTTTACGCGGTCATAATCGACAACACGGCCAACTCCGCCGTGGAGTATGTCAAATTTTGGGACATCGCCTCGGGTAGTGCCACGGTCGGCACGCTTGCACCCGACTGGATATTCAAAATTGCCGCAGCGGTCAAAAAGACCATCACCATCCCCGAGGGCATGGCTTTTGCGACGGCACTCACCGCTGCGTGTGTGACCACGGCGGGCACGGCTGGCACGACCAATCCAACCGCTGATGTGGTGGTTGATATTGTGTACAGTTGAAGCTTCTTTGTAAATTATTAAGTTGCGGTAAGTTTATCCCTAGTTATCATAAACGCCGCAAATAAGGCAATCACGCATGAAAATCTTTCCAGACTTCCTAGACGACAAAACCCCCGACGAGGAGTTCAACAAGGCACCCGACTTTGTGGATGAGATTCCCACGAGTGACAGTATTCGCGCCGTGGGTGGTGCTTCCCTCACCACGGTTGTTGCCGAGGACCAGGACGGCACTGACGTTAGCTCCTCAATGGTGTTGAGTAAGGCCGTCTCGGGCACCACGCTCAAGGCACACCTCAAGATGCCCGCTGGCGAGAACACTTACTTGGTCACTTACACGGCCCAAATGACCAACAGCGCCGAGGTTTTCAAAAAGTACCAAATCGTGAAGGTAAGAACACCAAAGGCGATATAATGCCCGCTCGACCGTTTCCCATACAACACTTCCTTGGCATGGACCAGAATGCCATACCGGGGGCTGACCCGCGCTACACCCGTGACCTGGATGGTGTACAGCCACGATTCGGGCGATTGCTTGGCATGGGCGGCACGGACGAACTGCGTGACATTACTACTGCCTTCACTACTACGCCCACTATTGGACTATACCCTCACATTGCTGTCACTTTGACATCCAAATTGACGCGCATGAGTCCAACAGCGTTTGAGTGGTTGGACACTTCTAGTGATGTTTGGACGGACGTTACTGGAACTGCCTTGACTGGTGCGAGTACCGACCGCCCGCAGTACGACATGATAAGCACCTCGCTTATTTTTACCAATGAAGGGAATGATAGGCCACGAAAATGGACAGGCTCAGGAAATACGGCAGTCCTTGGCGGGACACCCCCGTTTGCGAAGGCCCTTGCCTCTTATGTCGGGTTCGTTCTGCTTGGCAATGTGTCAGACGATGGCACTTTTACCGACGTAACCGATGGCGCTATTACTGGTCGCTACTCCGACGATTGGGATAATGATTGGACACTTTGTAATGGTAACGAGATCATCCTCGATGAAACCCCCGGCGAGATACTAGCCATTAAGGTGTTTGGACGCGACTCGATCTGGTTCAAGTCCGATGGGTTGGTGAACGTGCGGTGGACGGGCACGGGTATACGATTCATACAAAATCGCATCAACTTTGCCAAGGGCATCGTTGCGCCGCTCAGCGCCCAAGTCACCGAGGCAGGCGTGTTCTTCCTTAGCACTGACCTAGAGTTGTGTGTAACGGACGGCCAGCAAGTTAAAGTGCTTCCCCCGCGAGTGCAGCGCAAACTCCAGGAAACCCTAGACGTAACCAAGGCCTTGCGTGTCGTTGGAGTCGTAGTCGGCAATGAAGAAACATATAACCTATTCTATCCAACCTCCACCGCTGATACCTATAATCGTGGTCGCATTTGCTATAATTTTCGCACTGGTGAGTTTTGGCATCGCACTTATTCAGGTCATCAAATTGTTAGAGCAACTACCTGGCGTCAAAACAATACCACTGATGAGTTTTTGGTAGCCGCTGCGAGTGACGATATTGTGTACCAACTCGACACGACTGATATAGATGACAACGGCACTAAGGTTGCGCGATATTACACTACCGATTCCCTCAACTTTGGTGCACCCGTCGAGAAGTATTACCGTGGCATGGAACTAACCTTCAAGCGGGCACAAGACGTGACGGTGAAGGTGAGTGTTGCAAAGGATGACAGTGACCAATTTTTGTATGAGCAGTCATTCTCACTCAAAGGCGTGCAAGGACGTACTGACGTGATTGTAGAGTACCGACCGCCTCAACCACTTAAGGGATGGAACTTCAATACCAAAGTGCGCTTTTTTCACGACGGCACCACCAATAAGGGTGAGTTGATTAACGCTCTGGCCTGGTGGGAGCCTGTTGTTGAGGAAAAGCGTGAACGACGCGACGAGACGGTTGATGCTGTGATGTAATGGCTCTCTTAAACGATTTAGCACTAAGCAGTTTCGAAGGGCGATTGCGCCTTCGTTCTGAGCCTACGTCCGGGCTTGGCGATGTGGAGCTTAATGAAGTTACAGCACCCGGAACACCAGCAGCCAATCGCATACGTCTCTATGCTAAGGATCAATCCGCTGTTAGCGCCTTGTTTTATAAAAACGATGCTGGCACTGAGATCAACCTGAGTGGTAGTCTAACAGGCACAGGTGTTGCTAATCGAATAGCGTTTTGGAGTGACACTACTGTACTCAGCAGCGATGCCGACCTAACTTTTCTCACTGATACGCTCACAGCCACCAAGGTTGTGGTGTCCAACGCTAACACAGCCGGAAGTGTGTTATTCGCGAGTGCAACTGGGATTACACAGGACAATGCTAGTTTTTTCTATGTAGATGCCGACAATGATCTTGTGCTTGGAAGTACATCGGTTCCAGACGCACTTATCAAAGGTCGTGGCCTTTATGTGGCTAGAGCGGGTAGCCAAGCGGCTTGTACTTTGTTTAGCCACGGCAATACAGGACTACAGGGCAATTTCAATGCTGTAATACCACGCGGCACTTTAGCGGTTCCTACGGCTACACAATCAGGTGATGGTATTGGTTTTTTAGTTAGTGGTCACGATAATTCAGCCTACACCACGCAAGCACCAGCCGCAATTTTTTTAGTCGCGGCTGAGGCTTGGACTTCTATCGCACATGGTTCTGATATTCGACTAGGCACAACCGCACTTGGGGCCACAAGTCGGGGTGAACGCTTTCGGATAGGCCCAAGTGGTCAGTGGGGCATAGGTGGTGCAACTTACGGCACGGCGGCTCAATACTTCAGGTCGGCTGGTGCTGCGGCTGCTCCAACCTGGGCCACGATTGCCGCAAGTGAGGTTGGCAGTGGGACAGCACTCACCAAAACTGATGATACCAACGTCACGCTCACACTTGGAGGTACACCCACAACTGCACTGCTTGCCGCCGCTTCGATTACAGCAGGTTGGACTGGCACACTTGGGGTGGCTCGTGGCGGGACGAACCTAGCCAGTTATGCAGTAGGCGACTTGCTCTATGCCAGTGGCGCTACAACACTAGCCAAGCTTGCTGATGTAGCAGCAGGCGCTTACTTGAGAAGTGGTGGATTAACTACAGCACCGCTTTGGAGCACCTTGATCCTACCCAACTCAGCTACAGTCAATTACATTCCAATTGCCACAGGAGCAAATACTTGGGGTGAATCAGCTAGTTTAAGATTCGATGGAACTTCGTTGGCTTTGGGTGGAGCTATTGATGCCAACTCTCAATTTGTACTTAAGGGTTCTTATACACCCGCAGCAGGTTTAGCAGTTGGGATGTACCAGCAAACAACCATAAATGGAATAGCTGGATCAAGTATTGTTGGAAGCTACTTTGTGCCAACCATAGTCGAAGCAGGAAGTGGCAATCATGGGGTTATCAACATTTGCCGGTATGAGGGAACAATAACGCCCGGTGCAGGAACTTGTACAAATTTAGCAGTAGTAGAAGTGGTAAATATAGCTGCTGGTTCTGGGACCACAAATGCAACGACGCTGAAAGTTACTGGTGAATCAAGCGGGGCATCAAATAACTATGCCCTTTGGGTGACATCAGGTAAAAGTAGGTTTGGCGGCAATTTGATGTTTGATACAGATGGAGTGGGCGCTGGTACAGCTTCGCTTGGAACGTTGAATTGCCCCGCTATTACACTTACTGCACCTTATACGTGGATTACAGCCCTGAGTAGCGATGGTTCAACAGTTTACATGCCAGCATGGAAATAAGGAGGTAAAATGCCGATAACCTATGAGGATGTTTTACAGGTTGAGCTTGGCCTACTTGAGCGTGCGCTAAAGGCTGAAGCTGAGGTAGCTAGACTCACAGCTAGAGTCAAGGAGTTAGAGTCGCAACTACCCAAAGTTGAGAAAAAGGACGCCTAGTGGCCGCAATCACTGACTTGGCCGTTGAGAGCACCGCCCCAACCGTTGTTGAGGTTGACTGGACCGACAATGGTGAGGTGAATACACTTTATCGTGCTCCCTTTGGTGATGCTTATTCAAGCTTAGCCACGGTCACGGGCCTAGCGACCTACTCGAACACCACGGCTGTTGCCGCTACTCGTTATCAATACAAGATCACAAGCGGCGTTTCGGGTGATTCCAACGTTGATGATGTGGTAGCCCAAACATGTACCACTGACACCAAAGAACCTGAGGATTTAACCTTGCCATCGTTCGACGGTGACGAACAACAGGACGATTTGCTCAACCAGATGGCCCGCGACCTGGAGTCATTTGTCAACATTCGACTAATGGGCGCTGACCCGTGTGAGATTTGCCCGAGTAATGGTGCCATCACGATTGATTGCTCTCGATGTACTGATTTCAATGTGAATGTTACAGAAGACATTAACTCAATCTCGATGGTGAATTGTGGTCGTGGTGGAGGTGGAGGTGGTGCTATTAACTTTCAAATACCACCCAACACTAACCGTAAAATATGTGGCTTTCATCAATCTTTTGGTTTTGAGGGTGGCGAATGTTCTTCTGTGTTTGGTGATGGAGGGGTAAATGGTGGTACTCTTGGCAAAGTATGCCGTACTGCATATTTAGTAATAGGTCCTTTAGGCCATCTAGTGGCAATACCAGGAGGCACCAGTTGTGGTAAATTGGTAGGTGGACTAGGAACAGGTGGCGGAGGCGGTGGTGCAGCGTGTGACTGCTTACCGACAACGGTGGGACAATTAACCTTAGCGTGTTGCACGACCGATTGTAGCCTGACGTGTGCAACCACGAAATCACTCAAGCTTATTGCTTGTGGCGGGATGCCTTTCACGATTGGTAAGGCTTATACATGGGCGGTGACTGGTGGGTTGACGATGGTAGTTAGTACAAACGGACGCAGCGCCACCATCACGCCGCCGACAAATAGTGGCTCAGGCGTGAGTGGTAATGCCTACCGAAGTTGCGGTCAACGAGTGTCGGACATCGCAGCTTGCAACGTTGGGATTGAGTTGGGTGGAGCACATTATGGCTGTAATGACCAATTCCTCACCGGGTCGAGCGGCGCTCAATGTGGAAGCTTGGGGACAACGACTTACATGTGTTGCGGTGGTACACCTTCACCATGTACAACCTGCACTCTGCCTTCCTGTGGCGCAACAGGTGCCCCAGGTGAGTATGTTCAAGCACACCCAGGCGCAGGTGAGACAGCAGACTTGCGAACAGCACAGATGATTACGGATGGCTGCAACCCCTGTGGTTTAGCCGTGGATGGCAAAGTTGTCACTGTAACAGACGCCCTCGGGGTGTCCGTGAGCAAGACGCTACAAACATGATTACCCTACGCGATTTAAACGGCAGCGAACGCCAAGTCCCCGATGGACAGCCATATATTAAAAAGCCCACTGAGGAAGTCATCAAGGGTAGTGGTGGCTCGCACGAGGAAAACCGAGTACTCGACACATTGGGTAAAATTGCCCAATCGAAAGGGCTTCAAGTGGGTGATATGGTTGCCCGCCTAACGCACGCTTTCGGGATTCCGCCCTGTTCCCGATGTGAGCAGCGCCGACAGGTGCTCAACAAAATTGCCGAACAAGGAGTGCTCAAAACGCTCCAACTTTTGAAGGAGATACACTAATGCCTCAATATGTTTCAGGCGTATATGATCCTGTTCCGGGTAATCGTCCTGCTCAAGGTGGTGGCGGAATCCCAGGCGCTCCTGACATGGGTGGTTTCACGGGCATGACTTATCTGCCACCCGAAAAACAGCAAGCCTTTGCCACACTGAACCAATTCCTGCAAGACCCGCTGCAAAACATTAGCAATCGCATGGGGCCACTCTTGCGGTCGTTGGTTCCTAGTGAACAAGCAGCCAGGCAAGGGTATTTGGATGTTGGTAGGCGAGCCGGTGGACTTCGCAGCGGTGCGTTTGCCCAGGGAGCTAGGCAACTTGAGGGTGATATATTCGGGCGACGGGCTGAAACGGCCACACGAGCCAGCCTTGGGGCACTTGCGCCCATCCTTGGCGGGTATCAAACGGCCTTGACTGGCATACCAGCCTTGGAGCGCAGGCAGGAAATACTTCCAACCAATGTTGGTGGTCGTGGCGGTGGCTCCGACTTTGGCGGTTTTGGGTTTGGGTTCTCGCCTGAGTCCCAACGAGTAGCGGAAGGAATACGTCAACAGCAAGAAGCCGAACGACGCAGATTGGCCGCTATTCCAAGTGGTCCACGATATGGTACGGGTGACTTTAGCGGAACCGGCGGCTCAACTTATTTTGACCCCACCAACTTTGGTGGGCTTACTCCCGGCGGAACCGTCGAGCCTTATCCTTGGCTAGACTTTGGTGAAAGCCCCTTGGGTAATGTCGGTGGAGATTTGAGCGGTAATTTCGACTTCTCCGGTGGAGAGTACGACTTTGACTTTGGCGGTGGGGGCTCTGTGTTTCAACCCGGCATATACGATTAAGGAGTTAGCATGGCAACACTACAAGACTTATTAGAGGGCGAAACGGCCACGGTGAACCCCAACCCAGCCTTGCGAACTAGTGCCGGACTTGAGGTTTATGGTGGTGGCCGTGGCGGAGCCATTAGAGCAAATGATGTTCAGGAACTGATAAACTACTTCCGCGCCAATCCCGAAGTCACAAAGAGCATGGAGGAACTTCGCCAGGCGCGCGCCGAGCGTGCCATACAACAGGAAATGGAGCTAACCCGGCGTGCCTTGCTTGGCGACCAACGAGCCGCTGCCGAA
>ERZ1292632.967-Hain-H43-01um-R2-967-length-30383-cov-10_pt1 | contig 30383 bp, 41 predicted proteins | sample MGYA00564407_ERZ1292632 | MGnify/ENA primary metagenome ERZ1292632 (study PRJEB36523, sample SAMEA6512637) | groundwater metagenome | collected 2019-01-08 | study: AquaDiva: Metagenomics assemblies of 32 groundwater samples | reverse complement strand
GATGGGTGGGATATATGAGCAATGCCAGGTTCGATGCAAGGTTCGCTTCGTGGAGGTAAAATAATGAGCGGTGGTCATTGTGATGATTGTGGAACGGTGGGACCGACTATATCGTTAAAGGTTGGCCGTGGCCCTGCTGGACCGCGGCTATGCCGGAAATGCTTCAACGCCAGGACCGATAGGGTCGATAAATTGCTGGCCCGGGAAATTGAGGGGAGACGGATACAAAGAGCGGTAGAGGCGGCGAGGAGGAAAGATGCCAATTGATGGTTATCCCACCACAGAGGAGTTAGAGAAGGTAGTGAGCTGGCCCCACACTGATCCCTGGGGCCTAGTGGATTACCTGAAGAATATCTGGTGGTATCCCGAAAGGCAGATACGGACAGGCCCGGCCTGGGTAGAGCTATCCACCGCGGGGTGGAGCGGGAATGAGGACATTATTGAAGCCCTGAAGAAGAATGGCTTCTGGTTCCTTTATTGGGAGAAGTCTGAAAGGGGCGGCCACTATAGATTTGAGGGGCTCCCGAAAGAAATAGATAAAATGAAGTAACCTATGCCCTAACTGTCCTTTTATGTGAAGTGGGGAGGATGCCATGAAACAGTCCTGGATTGATGCCAGCAAGGAGCTGGCCGAGGTAATGAAGGAGAGGGGGCTAGCACAAGCCCGTGAGCTAGACAGTCTAAGGAAAAGAGGAGGAGAAACACCATGGTAACCAAAATGAAAACGAAACGAAACTTGCCTTGTATTAGTGGCTATGATGGCAAGATGATTCACCTTGTGCCAACTGGCCAGCCTGATTCGCCCTACGGGAAGGCTCTTTGCGGGTTCAGGTCACCGGGCTATAAGGGCTGGAACTATGCTTCTTGGAAACTTGGCTTTCCAGAATGCCAAAGATGTAAAGGAAGGGAAGCTACGCTGGAGGCTATGATGGCAGCTCAACCAAAAGGGATGGGTTTTGCATAAATGAGGTCAGAATGACTTGGCAGATAATCCCGGGCCATGTCCTGAATGTCCTGGCTGAGATGGAGCCTGAAAGCGTGCATCTATGCGTAACCTCCCCGCCGTACTGGGGTCTCCGTGACTATGGGTTGGAGCCGCAGGTATGGGGGGGGCAGAAGGATTGTCAGCATGATTGGGGCACTGAAAAAATACTGAAAGCTGGTACGCATGAAAGTTGGTTGGATTACATGACCGATGGATTGTCAAGAGGCAATCCAGAAAATAAAAGAAATAAAATAGCATCCCAAGGCCAATTCTGCTCCCTCTGTGGGGCTTGGCTGGGGTCCCTAGGGTTGGAGCCCACGCCAGAGCTTTACCTTGCCCATATGGTTGAGGTCATGCAGGCGGTAAAGCGGGTGATGCGGAAGGATGGTTGCTGCTTCATTAACATCGGGGACTCAATGTGGGGTGGCAAAGGTCAGAGTAGTCAAGCTTGGTTAGGACAGAATCTTGAGAGGACAACTTTACAAAAGGCTTATCACCATCTTGCAGGTAAGGGTGAAACGAGACCTTCAGATGGCAAGCATCCCATTCTCAAGCCCGGCGACCTCTGCCTTATCCCTGAGCAGCTGGTAATAGCTTTGCAAAAGGATGGGTGGTACATCCGCTCAGTCATCATCTGGGCCAAGGGCCGGGAAGGCGATATTGAGGAGTGCGGGCCAGGGAGTGTAATGCCGGAGAGTGTGAATGGGGTTTCTTGGCAAAGACATAAAGTTAAGATTGGAAAAAAGGCTTTGCAAAACGGCGGATGTAAAACTTGGCAGGAATACGCAGGCCGGGAGATGGACCTAACAGGATGGACTGACTGTCCCGGCTGCCCGAAATGTTTGTCTAACGATGGCCTTGTCCTCCGCTGGGGTTCCTGGAGACCGACCAGGGCCTTTGAGTATATCTACATGTTGACCAAGAGCGCAAAGTACTGGGCCGACGGGGAAGGAGTAAGGCAATTTACAATCAATAGAGATTGGTCGCAAACAGGTGGGAATATCATGGGCAAAGGATTACATAAGTATTCCAATGGCTTTAGAGATTTAGAGGAAGGAAGACAAGAGACTGCCCGTTATGGTCGCAACCTCCGTAACGTCTGGCTGATAAATCCCGAATCTGCAACCTGGGCCTTCTGCAAAGCCTGTGGGCAATTCTTTGAGTCGCCCAGATTCCAGGAGGCCGACCCCGGCCAGCCAGAGATGTTTGAAGGGGCCGGGGTAGGCGGCTTGCGAATGAAAGATGGCAAGCGGCAATGCTCTTGCGGGGCTACCGATGGCTGGGTGGACCATTTCGCGACTTTCAGTTCCGAGATGGTGGAGCTCTGTATAAAGGCCGGGAGTCCAGAGAAGGTATGTAGTAAATGTGGGCAGGGGTGGGCTAGGGTGATTGAAAGGAGCCAACTAAAGGTTACAAGTGAACGGGGGCAATATAGTTATCAGAGTCAGATAGCAAATAATGGTTTCAATTATGCAGGAGCGTGGCTTGGTGAACCTGGCAAAAGTTATGAGCAAACCACCCTTGGCTTCCGTCCCACCTGTACCTGCAACGCCGACAGCACGCCGGCCACAGTGTTAGACATCTTTGCGGGTAGCGGAGTTACGCTCTTGACTGCTCTTAAGCTAGGACGCCGGGCCCTGGGCATAGAGCTTTCGCCTGATTACGTCAGGCTGGCCCGGGCCAGGATCGAGCATGCGCTGAATAAGGGGAGTGATGACTAACTGGTTGCCGCTGTTCAAACTTGGAAGACGTGGAGATCCATGAAAATCTCATTTTTTGTTCAGGGCATCCCTAAGCCGCACGGAATAGGAGCCCGGGCCATAGTCAGCAAGAAATTTGGCCGTCCAATTGCCCTCGTTTATGACCAGTCGCATGGCCGCGACTGGAAACGGACGGTGCGGGCTGAGGCTGAGAAGCACAAGCCGGCAACTTTGTTGGCCGGGCCAATCAATCTGAGCCTTACGTTCTACATGCCTGTAGTAAAATCTTTCAGCAAGAAGCGGAAAGCCAAAATCGAAGCTGGGGAAATCATCCTGCATGAAAAGAAACCCGACCGGACCGCTCTGCTAAGAGCCGTTGAGGATGCTCTTACTGGCATCATCTGGCGGGATGACAGCCAGGTAGCCGATGGTCCGGTCCGGAAACAGTATGGCGATCCTCCTGGTTGCCTGGTGGAGGTGGAGACAATAGAATGAATAAATATTTAAGCTTTTCATCGCCTGAAGTGCGTTATAAGGAGATCCTGTACGGTTTTATTTGGAAGGGTCTGAAGGTTGAGCGAGCAATGGAAGAGAAGGGATACTTGCTACTTTTACTACAGCGTGGGAAATATCTACATGAGGTAACGGTTTCACCATCCGGGCGGAAAGTAAAAATCCAGCTGGTTAAGGGAAAGACAAATGTTTAGCACGGCTGAAATGGCTATGGCATTTTTCCTCGGGATGCTGGCAGGGAGTTCTTTGCTCTTTGCCATTTTAAATATTATGCAAAGGAAACCATGAAGACATGTAATCCCTGCTCTCATTGCAAAACCGGGAGTCTGACCATTAGCTTTGACGAACTTGGCCAGCCTGACGGGAAATACGTCTGCCTCCAATGTGGCCAGCGGTTTCCTGTGGTGAAGCCAAAACCAATATGCCTCCAGTTGAAAACTTTATGCCCAGCCTGTCAGGAGAAGATTAGAGTTATCCGGCGGCGGTATAACAACATATATTATTGGGCTCATCGAGAAAAGCTGCTCAAGAAACAAAGAGAATACAATGCCGCCAACCCAGATAAAAATAAAGCCTGGAAACGGACCTATCAGCAGAAGTGCAAACAGGCTCAAGTCCAGCTTACCCCAAAATATAAAAAGCCCAAGCGAAAATTAAAAGCTAACTCCGTAGAGGAGCGAAAGGAACACCGACGTCTCTATCTGCGGGAGTATGCGCGCCAGCGCTACCATGATAAGGTCAAACCGAGGAAATTGGAGAGAAAAGTAAATGCGCTGAGGGATTATGATGCTCCGGTATCGTAAAATTCATGTGAAGATGTGGGGAGATGAAAAATTCAGAGCATTGACGAAGCCGCGTCCTAATGGTCAAAGCCTTTGGCTATTTCTATTAACTGGTTCCCATACTGGCCCGCTGCCGGGTCTCTTTTCTGCTGGGCAAGCCGCCCTGGCGGAGGCAATTGGCTGGTCACTGAAAGGCTTTACCAAAGCCTTTCAGGAAGTCTTAGCGAAGGGTATGGCAAAGGTTGATTGGAAGGCTCGTTTAGTCTTTGTCCCGAAGGCTATTTTTTACAATCCCCCCGAAAACCCGAATGTTGCCAAGAGCTGGCGAAACGTATTTGATGAGTTGCCCGAATGTCCACTAAAACACGAAGCATTTCAAATAGTTAAAGGCTTCTTGGAAGGCTTAGGGGAAGCCTTTGGGGAAGCCTTTGCCAAAGACTTGCCGAAGGGTTTGGCAAATCAAGAGCAGGAGCAGGAGCAAGAGCAGGAGCAAGAGAAAGACTTTTCCCCAGAAGCAGAAAAAAACCCTGCTTCTGGGGCTACCGAAACTTCGGTCGGCATTGATCCAACTATTCAGGCAATCCTAAAGGAAAGCATCAATTTCAAATCCTTGGCAAATCCAAAATATGAAAAATTTTGGGATGCCGTTATTATCGCTTATTGCGAACCCTACTCATGGTTCGATTTAGACGATGATCTCCGGCGGGCTGATGCGTGGATAGTGTCCAATCCCGCTAAGGCGCCTAAGAGCCAGCTTACTCGGTTCCTCCGTAATTGGTTTGACCGGACGATTGAAAGGAAAAGAAAAAATGGGCAAGCGAAAACCTGCACCCACTCCCCCCACTCCTGATTCGAGAGACAGGGAGACGTGTTCCATCTGTGGCAACCTACTCGATAAGCAAACTTTCTGCCAGCAATGCGGTGGCTACCTCCACCCACCAAAGCTCTCCTGCCCGAAATGCTTCGGGCCTTTGGATATTGAGGGTAAGTGCTTTACCTGTCTGGATTTTATGGGACCATACTTCGTCCGCCGACCTGATGGCCTCTATGAGGCTCGCCCCAAAACAGAGCGGGCTGATCCCGCGATGGAAGCAGAAGCCTCCAGGCTTCTTGCTGCCATTCTTGATAGGATGTATAATGGGCATGAAGGCAAGGCGCGGCTGCAGGAACGCTTCCAGGAGCTTGACCGGAAATGGCCAGGATGTGGCTGGGGTTCTAAATTATGAATGGAGAAAATAAACATGCCAGTCATTTACGAACCCAGCCTACTACCTCTGAAAATTTCGCTTGACAAAGATTATAATTGCTGCTAAGCGGTAGTTAATGGCCAAGCAACAGCAGCACTTCGGCGAAGAGGAGTTCTTTGGCGATAAGGTCTGGGGAACGGTAATCAAAAATGGTTAAGCTAACCAAAGCAGGGAAGATTGCTAAACGCCCGGCAAGTCTGGGAAGTAGTAATGCATTGATTTTTGGCAGCCAAAAAAAAGCTGATTACTTAGAGCTCCTCCAGGAAGGCGGGTGGCGGGTGGCCTCGGCGAAGGCCATAGGGCTCAATTACGAAACCATCCGGCTGCATATCGTAAAAGACAAGGTTTTCAGAAAGGCAGTTGAGGATGCTGAAGCAGCGGGCAAGAGGGCCAAAGTTGAGCGGTTGGAGATCGCGCTCCAGATGGCCGGGGAGTCCGGCAACATGACTGCCATTATTTTTGCTTTGCAAAATCTTGACCCGGAGAACTGGAAAGACCGCCGCAATGTCAATGCTACTCTCCAGACGCCGGATGGGAAGCCTTTGCAAGTCTGCGTCTATCTCCCTGAGAATCAGCGAGGGGCGAAATGAAGTACGCCTATGCCGCGAAGGCCATTAGCATCTTGAGGAAAAAGGAGCAGGGGGGTAGGGGGGTAGAGAAAAAAGGAGCAGGGGGGTTTAGGGGGGATGGAAATATCATTGCCATCCGCCCCCAGACCAAGCAAGAGAAATTCTTGGCCAGCCCTGCTGACATCGTAATCTTTGGGGGTGCAGCTGGCGGCGGGAAGACCTGGGCGTTGCTGATGGAGCCGTTGCGACACGTAGCGAATCCGAAATTCACGGCGGTCATCTTCAGACGGAGCTATCCCCAGATTAGGCAAGAGGGCGGCTTGTGGGATACCGCGGCTGAGATATATCCGGCCTTGGGCGCGAAGGCAAATATGGGGACTTTGGAATATCGGTTCCCGTCTGGCGCAACTGTCAGGTTCTGCCATCTCCAGGATGAGCAGACGATTTACGATTGGGACGGGGCGCAAGTTCCTCTTATCTGCTGGGATCAGCTTGAGCAGTTTACATGGCGGCAATTTATTTATCTGCTCCGCTCGAATCGAAGCATGTGTGGGGTAACGCCTTATCTTCGGGCAACATGCAACCCTGAGCCAGATGGATGGCTCAGGCGATTCATTGGCTGGTGGCTGAATGATGATACTGGATTGCCGATTGAAGAGAGGGCCGGGCAAATAAGATATTTCCGGCTGGTGAATGATGAGGCGGTCTGGACTGATGAGCCGGGAGAGGATAGCAAGACCGTAACCTTCATTCCCAGTCGGCTTGAGGATAATATAATTCTGCTGGAGAAAAATCCGGAGTACAAGGCCAGCCTGATGAACCTCAATCGGGTTGATAGAGAACGGCTCTATGGGGGGAACTGGAACATCCGGCCCTCGGCGGGGAATTTCTTTCGGCGGGAATGGTTTGAGGTCGTAGGGGAAATGCCGGCTGACGTGACGGCCATTGCTCGGTACTGGGATCGAGCGGGCACGAAGCCGCATCCGGGCAACCCAGACCCGGACTGGACATCAGGGACGCTGATTGCCCGGGCTCGGTCCGGGTATTTCTTTATCTGCGACCGGGCACATGTGAGAGACAATCCTGGAGGGGTGGAGGTCTTCATTCGCAACATCGCCAGCCAGGATGGGCCAGAAGTCGAGGTAGGTCTGGAGGTTGATCCTGGCCAGGCTGGGAAGATGGAGGCCGGCTACCTGGCGAGGCAGTTGGCAGGCTATCGGGTAAGGCTGATGCCGAAGACAATAAACAAGGAAGTCTGGGCAAAGCCGCTATCAGCCCAGGCCGAAGCGGGGAACGTGAAGCTGGTGCGGGGTGCATGGAATGATTCATTCCTTCGGGAGCTGGAGGCTTTCCCCGAGGGCGGCCATGATGATGATGTTGACAGCGCCAGTGGGGCGTTTCACATGGTGGCGGCGGTCAAGCGATGGCAGCCGGCGGGCTGGGAGCAGAGGAAACAAAAGCCAGTGATGAGGGAACAAGGCGAAGAGGCTTTCTTCCTGATCGGGGGCGGGTTATGAATTTCCTGGCCAAGGCATTTAGTGCAGCCTCATTCAAGCTCCGGGAGATGGTGCATTCTGGCCGCGGGTATCTAAGCCTTCTCCTGTTGCCCCGGACCAAGTGGGATTACGAGAAAGATTTGGACAAGGGCACGGGATCGAGCGTTGTCACGGGGCCGCTGCAATGGGTTCAGCGGGCATTCCCGGAGGCGGAGTTGGTAATCACAAAGCAACTGAAAGACGAACAAGAGAAGGTTCCTGGCCATCCCCTACTCAGGCTGATCGAGAGGCCGAACCCATTCTATGGCTCTGATGTGCTCTGGCAGGCAACTCTCTTTAGCTGGTATCTCGCTGGGAACGCCTACTGGATGAAGGTCAGGAATGAGGCGACTGATCAAATTGTGCAGCTCTGGTGGATTCCCCACTGGCAGATTAAGCCGGTCTTCCCGACTGGCTCAGAGACAACTGTTTACATCAGCGAGTACGAGTACAAGCCTGGTGCCATAGTTCAGAAAATCCCTACTGGAGACATTGTCCATTTCCGGCACTCGATTGACCCGAATAACCTTCGGCTGGGCATCTCACCGCTGAGGGGCGTCTTGAGAGACATCTGGTGCGATGATGAGGCTGGCAACTGGATTGGGTCGCTGCTTCGTAACTCGGGCGTGCCGGGAATTGTCATCTCGCCAGATAGCGACACTGCTCCCATGCAAGGAGACGTTGATTCGGTCAAGGAATATTTCAAGGAGATGTTTACGAGGGACCGCCGCGGGGAGCCGCTAGTCCTGGGGGCCAAGACAAAGGTTGAGCAATTCGGGTTTGATCCTAAGCGGATGGATTTGACAGTAATTCGCAATACGGCAGAGGAGCGGGTCTGCGCTGCGATAGGGATTCCGGCGGCGGTGGTTGGATTTGGGACCGGGCTGGAGGCTACTAAAGTCGGTGCCACCATGACGGAGATGAGGAAGCTGGCATGGGTCAATGGCATCATTCCGTTGCAGAAGCAACTGGCGGGAGAGTTGCAGAGGAGCCTCTTGCCGGATTTCGAGCGGAACCTTGAAGGGTTGAAGATTAGCTTCGACACTATCAATGTGGCGGCTTTGCAGGAGGATCGGAACGCCATTTTCACCAGGGCTGATGCTGCGGTACGGGGCGGATGGTTGACGGTAGGCCAGGCGAAGCGGATGGTGGGGATGGTTGCTGAGCCGAGTGATGAAATCTATCTCCGCAGCATTGCGACAGCGGAGGTTCCGGTGGTTAGCCGGGCGCCGGCGAAGGTATTGGCGCTGGTTAAGGCCGATGATGGCTTGCTGCCGGCAGCGAGGCGGGCGGTTAGCCAGGCACCCAGAGCGAGGCCGACCCGAGCGCACATTGGAGCCATGAGGTTGATGGAACGGATGGGGAAGGTTCTATCGGATAAATTCGCCGGGGATTTGGAGAAACAGTTTACGAGCTTAGGCCAGGTGGCAGCTCGCCTGGCCAGAGAGGCGATGGAGGGGAAGCAGGTTACAGCTCAGGATGATGCGTTAATAAGGCAAATCCTTGAAGGTCTCGGCATGGAGGCAAGGGAGGCTCGGTTTGCGAGGTTATATAATTCTTTCTTTGCTGAGGTCGGGAGGCAGACGTTTGAGGGAATGAATACGGCTTTTGGGCTCTCGACCGATTTGCCGGACCCGGCGGCCTTGAGGATTTTAGACAATGCTGGCCGGAGGGCCGGGCTCGTTGACTTGACGGCTCAGACTAGGGATACCATGTTCGAGACCATCTCCGCGGCACGGGCTGAGGGGCTGGGGCCGCCGGCAATAGCAAGGCGAATCAGGGAGGATATCCCGGCCGGGCCTTGGAGAGATAGCAATACCAGGGCGAGGGTCATATCGCGGACGGAGACCAAGTTTGCGCAAAACTTGAGCACGGTGGAATATGCCAAGGCAAATGAAGTCCGGTATGCGATGGTCTTCGATGCGAGGGGCGGGCCGACCGATGAGGAATGCGAAGCCCTGGACGGGCTGATTGTTGATTTAGACACGGCGGAGATGTTGGCTTCTGAGGAGCATCCAAACGGGACCCGGAGCTTTACGCCGTGGTTTGCCGCATTGGAGGAGGTAGCATGATGGAGTATAAAATTGGTTTGGGAGAGGTCAAGGAGTTATCAGAGAAGGGGGAGGGGGCGGCAGTCATCGCAACGCTTAATGTGATTGACAAGGACGGAGACGTAACGGTGCCGGGGGCATTCGGGGATCAAATGGTTTCCATGGTGCCGGCGCATGACTGGCGGGCAGCTCCGATAGGGAAGGCCCGGGTCTATGAGATTGGCGATAAGGCCATTGCGGATTTCCGGCTCAATCTCAAGACCCAGGGCGGGCTCGACTGGTATAGTGCCTTGAGGTTTGATCTTGACCACCCTCCGGCCAAGCAGCAATACAGTTATGGCTTTACACCAGTTGAAACAGCCAACGGGGAATTTGATGAGAGACAGGTTAGGTTCCTCAAGCAGCTAGAAGTTCATGAGGTCAGCCCTGTACTTCTTGGTGCTGGGGTTGATACCGGGACGCTGGGATTGAAGGAGAGGAAGGCAGCGACGCCGAGGCACAGCACGGCGACTGATACCGGCGTCTGGGATGGGCCAGCGAATGAGAGGCGGGTCGAGGCTGGGCCCGGGCTTACCAGGAATGGGCCGAAGATTTACGCGTGGCGTGATCCCGATGGTGACCCAGAGACGAAGGCGGCATGGAAATTCATTCATCATTTCGTGGGGGGGGATGGCAGTCCGGGGGCTGCCAGCATGAGGGCTTGCAGCTTAGGGATTGGTATCCTCAATGGGGCCCGGGGCGGGACGGTCATCCCGACTGCTGATCGGGCTGGGGTGCATAGGCACTTGGCCGGGCACATGACGGATGGCGATATGGAGCCGCCGGAATTGAGGGAGGCTGACGAAGAGGTATCGGTCAAGTTAGCTGATGAAATCGGGTGGCTCCTCTGGGACGTGGAGGCGACCCTGGCCAGGGTAGAGGAGGTCCGGGGACTCAGGGCTAAGGACTGCCGGGACATTGCAGCGGCGAGGAAGGGGCAGCTGGCGGAGATGGACAGGCTCTTGAAGACGCTGGATGCGATGTTGAGGGAGCCGAGCCTGGAGGCTGGGGCGGTAGGAGCAACACTCAAGTTTTTGCAGCTCAGGAAGAAAAGGCTTGACATGATGGCCGGGGCCTGATAGGCTGGCCCCGAAAATCCAATCATAGATTCCCACCTGGAGTGCAGGCCGCCGGAGGGGGGAACGGAAAGTCTGAGGTAACTCAGGCTATGATTCTCACCAAAGGAGGGCGGCGCAATGACGCTAAAGGAAGCAAGGGAGAGGTTAGAGGAGAAGCAGAAGGCCTTGGCGGCCATCTTTGAGCAGGCCAAGACCGAGAGCGGCGAGTACGACTTTGACCGGGTCAAGTCGTTGGAGGGCACAACCACGGCCAAGTTGGAGAAGGTCCATCAGATGGAGGCCGAGCTGAACGCCTTGTACGACGAGGCGGAGAAGATGGCCAAGGCGCAGGAGGGCTGGAAGCGGTTTGGCGAGAGGAGCCAGGAGCCCAGGCCGATAATCATTCCTGGCAGCGGTGGCCCGCCTGAGGCGAAAAGCCTTGGGCGGCTGATCGTGGAGTCGAAGGCTTATAGGGATTATCGCCAGTTTGGCGTGCCTGGCAGCTCTGAGATTCCCGAGTTTGGGTTGAGGGAGCTAAAGACACTCTTCCAGACCGGGGCAGGGTGGGCGCCGGAGTCGGTGCGGTTGCCTGGGTTTGTTGAGGCAGTAACGAGGCCCATTCAGGTGCTGGACATCATTCCGACTGGGCAGACCGGGCAGGCGGCGGTGGTGTACATGGAGGAGACGACCCGGACCCATGCCGCGGCTGAGAAGGCTGAAGGCGGCACCTATGCCGAGAGCACGTTTGCCCTGACTGAGCAATCGAGTACGGTCAGGAAAATCACCGACAGCGTGCCGGTCACCGATGAGCAGCTTGAGGACGTAGCCCAGGCTGAGAGCTACCTGAATGGGCGGTTGACGATTGGGCTTCGGCAGAAGCTCGATGGTCAGATCCTGGTTGGCGACGGCATTGCGCCTAACCTACTCGGGATTTTGAATGGCGCCAGCATCCAGACCCAGGCCAAGGGCACTGACCCGGTGCCGGACGCCGTGTATAAGGCCATGACGAAATTACGAGTGACCGGGCGGGTCATTCCGACACACGTCATCATGCACCCGAACGACTGGCAGGATATTAGGCTCCTGAGAACGGCTGATGGCATCTACATCTGGGGGAGTCCCTCGGAGGCCGGGATTGAGCGAATCTGGGGTCTGCCTGTCGTGCAGAGCGATGCGGAGACTGAGAATACCGGGCTGGTTGGCTCCTTTACGCCAGCGTGGGTCATGTTGTTTGAGCGGCGTGGGATCGAGGTCGAGGTCGGCTACACCGGGACTCAGTTTGTTGAGGGGAAGAAGACGATTCGGGGGAGTCTCCGGGCGGCCTTCGTCATGTTCCGGCAGGCGGCCTTCTGCACCGTCACGGGAATTTAGAAACCTATCACCCCACGGGAGGTTTGAGCGATGGGAAATATCGAAGGGCTAAACATAGCGGGGAGCCTCCGGCGGACCTGGAGGAATGCCGGGGCTCCGGTTGATGGCGTGGCCGGGACGTATGCGGGGATCGCGGAGAAGGGCGACCTGCTGATTGATTCGACTAACGCCAACCTGTATCAAAACACCGGCACCCAGGCGAGCCCGGTCTGGACTCAGATTAGCGCGGGCGGCGTGACGTACGGCCTGGTTGGTGAGATGGCGGCGGCTGGGACTGGAACCGGCAATACAGTCGGGATCGTGGCCAAGGCCTCCAGGGTTGACCACGTCCACGCCTTGGGAGCCCATGACCACAGCGATGCCACGAAGGGAAGTGCGATAGTCCTGGCGGCCATTGGCGCCGGGATGTTTACGGCTGATGCTGCTGGCCGGGGCAAATTCGCTGACGGGTTTGTGGATACTACTCGGGCGGTGGCTGGGCTATTGGCGGCAAGCGCGGCTGGCCGGGCGTTGGTGGCCACGAACTTTTTCGATGCGGCTACGGCGGCTGACAAATTCGCGGATAGTTCCATCCCCGGGGCGAAAGTGAATTTCAGCTTTGGCGTCACCCCGACGGCGATAGTGCCGGATGCGACTGGGGCGGAGGGGACATCGGGCAGCGTGGCCAGGGCTGACCATACCCACGCCATAGTCGCGGCCACGCCTTCAGCCACCAACTCATTGGCGGCGGCTGCGGCTGAAGGGGCAAGCACCAGCTTCTTGAGAGCCGATGCGGTATTCCTGGCACGGCTCGCTAACAACGTATTTTTCACGGGCCGCAACTTCGCCGATGCCGCCAACACCAACGCCTGGAAGATTAATACCGCTGATTACTTCGAGTTTGGTACGCCCGTGGAGCTGGGGACTCTTTATATCCAGCAGGGCACCAACCCGGCGGCTTCGGGCGTAGTCAGGGTCCCGAATAACGTGGTACTCGGAGCTGGCCGCAATGCGGCTAATGGTGCCGATATTTCCATGTTTAAAGTCAATGCCTCGGACAACATAGAGGCCGGGGCGGGGATTAACCTAGCCACGTTTTTTGTGAGGCAGGGAACGAATCCAGCGACCGCCGGAATCGTCAGGGCTCCGAACAATGTTGTGATCCTGGCTGGCCGGAATGCCGCGAATGGTGCTGACGTAAACGTTGTCAAGATTAACGCCTCGGACCTGATTGAATTCGGTGCGAGCCTGGCGGCCTTTACGCTGGGCGGGGTAATAACGGCTACTGGTCAGGCTGTCTCCTGGGGAGCTATTCCGGCCAGCGCTGGGAATCTCCGCTTTGCGAATGATGCAGCTATCGGGGCGGCCAGGAATGCAGCCAATGCCGCCGATATCAACCTCTGGAAGGTCAATGCCTCAGATGATTACGAGGCGGCGGCGGACGTAAACATGGCTGGGAATACCATCTTTGGAAACACCACGGCTGCCGGAGTCCTAGTCCTATCATCTACGATCAATGCCACGAAGGGCTATGTACGAATGGCCGATGGCGAGCTTGCTTTACAGATAGGCGGGGCGGCGGCTCGGGCGACTCCCGGGACTGATAGCATCTCGCTCTTCAATGGCGTGGCTCCGGCTGGGGCGTTGGTGAATGGAGTAAGTCTCTACAGTTCCGGCGGGGAATTTTATGCGATGGATGCGGCTGGGAATGCCACGTTGAATTCGCCCCATACTCCGGATGGCGATTTCATCATCCATTCGTTCAGCGTAGTCAAGGGGAAGACGGTCAGGATTCACCTGGAGAAACTGATTAGGCTTCTGGCTGTCACGTTGCCCCCGGCTGCCATTGCTGGTTTAATCGAGGAGCACGTTGGCATGAGATACAACCACGAAATCCATTAGGAGGGAGAGATGGAATTGAATCTAGCTGCGAAGCTCAGGCAAGCAAGGCAGAACGTTGATGGTCTCCAGGGCAAGCTGGCGGTTATCCAGCAGCAGGCAGCCCAGACCAACGAGCTGATGGTCAAGTGGACGGGCATCCTGGAATATCTGGAGAGCCTGGAGAGGGATGAAATGAAGCCGCCGGAGGTTGCTGAGGGCAGCGGCGATGGTGAGGCTGAGGCTCAAAAAAAAATCATACCCCTCCACGGCGAAAAGGGAAACGGAGAGGGAAAGCCCGAAGGAGAACCTGAGGGTGTGGCTTAGGAGAAATAGCTATGGGACTCTCAGAGCCCTTGACAGTTTCGGAGGTGTTAGCAAGCACCAATAATTATGTAGCCCTCGGCGCCGTTGATACCGGGACCGGGCGCTCCCTAGTCTATACGCTCAAGGTGGCTACCAATAACCTGCTCTGGACGGTCTATGGAGCTAACGTCTCGGATTACAGCGATGAGGTTGTTGTCCAGGCTGAGGCTCAGGTTAATGCCGGAGCAGTGGGGAGCTACTCCACGACCCAGGCGGTATATCGCTACTACCGGGCCAAGATTAAGGCGGCGGTGGCTGATGCCCAGGGGACGGCTACCATCAACGGGCTGGTCAAGGGCTGAAAGGAAAAGAGATGGCTGATGAATGTAAACATCCCGCCTATGCGCTCATAGACGGGGACCTTAAATGTGTGGGCTGCGGGGCTCCTTCTCCCTCTCCGAAGTGGCGGGAGAATGTATTTGGCAGGAAGGTGGTTGAGCAATCGGAGACTGAAAACAAGGGTCGGTTCTGGCCCAGCGAGAGCAAGCGCATCTCACCGCCTCGGGGGCCGGCGGGGAAGTTCAGCAAGCGATAAGGGGGTCTGAATGAGCAAAAGCGATGTGTTTGAAAACGATTTAATGAAGCTCCTCTTTAACAATGTTGATATTGCCAGCATTGGTGATGCTGGCGGATTAAGAGGAAGCGTAGCCGCTGGAAATTTTTGGCTATCGCTCCATACTGCTGATCCCGCCGAAGCTGGGACGGCCATAACGAATGAGACGGCCTATACCGGGTATGCCCGCCAAGCTGTCGCTCGGAGCGGAGCTGGGTTTGTAGTTACTGGCAACTCGGTATCGCCAGCGGCGAATGTAGATTTCCCAGAATGCACGGCGGCGCCCGGCGGTGCGATTACGCATTTCGGGGTCGTCAATACCGCCTCGGGAGCGGGCAAGCTGCTATACAGTGGGACGGTGACTCCTAACATTGCAATGGCCATCGGAGTTATTCCGCGGATAAAGAGCACTAGCACGGTTACTGAGGATTGAGCCTGTGACCAGGACTGCACTGGTGGACATTTCCAAATCCATTTTGAAAGTCCTGGAAGTAGATTGGGATGGAGAGCGGCTTGTCCTCAAGGGCGGATGTAAACGTTGCGGGAAATGCTGCCAGATACAAATCCCTCCCTGTGAGCATCTAATTTTTGATTCTCGGGAGTATGAAGGCGGACCTCTCTTAGCTTCCTGTGCTCTGCAGTACCAGAAGCCAGTGCGGTGTGCCATCGAGCCATTGCCTACCGACCCGTACCCGGAGGGGTGCGGATTCCGCTGGGAGCCGAAAGGATGAAGCTGAGGACGGCATTGGCATTAGGATTCTGGCCGATAGCTGGCGGCGGTGGCGGTACTTATACGCCTAAGCAGCAGAACTGGCGATGGTATGCGGATGATGGAGCCGAGCCGACAGCGGCCTTAGCGAATGAGAATACCCGGCCAACCCTCGATAACGAAAACATCATCCGGCTCAGGGTCTGCATTGCGGAGACGGGCGGGAAGGCCGATAGTGCCGTCACCATCAGCCTTGAATATTCCATTGATGACGTAACCTTCGTGGCCTTCGGAGCGGGGAACCATTGGGACTATGCCAACGGGCAGGCTACCAAGGGGCAGGCAGTTACGACCTTCAAGCTGACCGATGCCACCACGAAGAATGAATACTGCGAGTCAGGCGCCAACGTTGTTGCCATCGGGGCCAGCTCGACTAATGAGTTAGACATTGCCATCGCTCCGGTGGTGGGAAACTATAACCCGAGCCGTAAATACTATTTCAGAGTTTTGGGAGATGGAACGGCCATTCCGCTGAACACGGGCGAGACCCACCCCCAAGTAGTAGCTCCTGGGGCAGTTGGCTCAGCCAGTGGTTCTGGGGCAGCCTCCGGCACCAGCGGAGCGGTTGCTGGGAGTTCAGGCAGCGCTTCTGGCCTGGCTTCGATTTCTGGGGTTGCAGCAGCTTTCTTCTCAAGTATCGGCAGCGCCATTGGCCAGGCCGCCTCAGCGGTTGCTGCCGCGATTCTCTTTGCTGGGGTAGCGGCCTCTGCTGGGTTAGGGGATGCCCAGGCAGTGGCGGCGGCGATATTTGCTGGGCAGGGTTCCTCTGCTGGGGTGGCCTCTGATGCTGTCGTCAGTGGGGCCACTGCCGGCTCAGTTGGTTCCGCGGCTGGGCTTGCCTCTGATTCAGTCATTGGCGGCGCCACGGCTGGGTCGGTAGGGTCGGCTGCTGGGCTTGCCTCTGATGCGGTCGTTGGTGGTGCGACTGCCAGCTCGATAGGTGCCTCTGATGGTGTAGCTTCTGATTCCGTTGTCAGCGGGGCTACGGCTGGGTCGGTGGGATCGGCTGCCGGGGCTGCCTCTGATTCAGTCGCCAGCGCTGCCATTGCTGCGGCTGTCGGTGATGGCGCAGGGGTCGGGGTCACTTCAGGGATTGGCGCTGCAATTATCGAGGCTACTGGGGCCGCCTCTGGCATTGGAGCGGCGGCAGCAGACTCCGTGATTGTCTTGCCGGCAGTCGGGGCAAGTGCGGGGGCTGGTGAGGCCCTGGGCCAGGGGGAGGATGCTGGAGGTTCCGTTGGGACGGCAAGCGGGGCAGCGACAGTCAATGGCATCGGGGCCTCGATAACTGCTGGGCAAGGTGTCTCCCCAGGGCTGGCATCTGTCTCTGGTATCGGAGGTTCGACAGCCCAGGCAGAGGGAATAGCGGCAGGCCAGGGCTCGGCTAGCGGGATAGGGGCCTTAACATTAGGCGCTTTAGGCGAGGCGGCTGGCCAGGCTGAGGCTTTGGGCATTGGAGCCAAAAGAGTTGCGTCTCCCGGCAGTGCTATAGGAGAGGCTTCTGGCTCTGGAATAGGGGCGGCTATCTTCGCTGCTATCGGCGCAAGCTCAGGCGTAGCGGCCAGTGCGGTTGAAGGCGTCCCGGTAGGTCGGGGAACGATTGCTCTTGTGGTTGCGTTGGATGGCAGCCAAGTGGCGGCAAATGCCGGAGTGGGAAGCATTGCTCTTGCGCCTACTCTGGTTGGCAGCCAGGCACAAATACAGGCAGGCCAAGGGAGCATTACGATTACTTCTGAGGAACTCGGAGAGGCGGCCTAATGGACGTTTACGATATTGGCGACCTGATAAAGCTGACGGCGACATTTAAAAATTCCGGCGGCACGCCTACCGACCCGACTACCATCACGTTGAGAGTTACCGACCCGGTGGCCACCACCTCAGTCTATACCTATGCCCTGGCGCAGGTAACGAAAGAATCGGCTGGGGTTTATAGCAAATCCATTACTCCGGCCAGCTCGGGATACTGGCATTACCGCTGGGAAGGGACCGGGGCAGTCGAGCAGGTTGAGCAGGGACTATTTTTTATCAAGGTCTCCTCGGCAACGCTGGTGGCTGGGGCCATTACTCCGGCCATCCTCAAGGAGCATGTCGAGACTGACCTGAGCGATGCCGGCTTGCAGAAATTGATTGATGACGCTGTGGCCGAGATCAATAACCGCTTCGGGGCTGACGGGGCGGCGGTGACAGAGGAATATTTCATGGGTGAGGAGACGGAGCAGGTCGGGAGACGGCGGCTTTTCCTCAAGCGGCCCATAGGGACTCTGACATCGGTCAAGGAGGGGCCAACTCTGGTGGCGGCTGACCTGACTACGCTGGTTGAGAATACCGACTTTTTCCAGATGATGAGAGGGAAGGCTCTGGAGAAGATTGGCGGCGACTGGCAGAAGTGGGTCCAGGTCATCCATACGCCGGCCTCGGATCAGGCCCGGAGGCACCGGGTCATCATTGACTTATGCAAGCTGGCCCTCCAGTACAATGCCCTTTCCGCTGAGGGAGTCGGGGACTGGCGGGGGAGCCATGTGGACTACCAGGCGGAGCGGGAGAAGCTCCTGACTGGCCTCGCATCGGGGGGTAGAATTTATGCCTGAATCGCTCCAGGATGGGCAATGCTGATGGGGGAAGTTGGGCGGCATGATTTATCCTCTGGCGGCGGAACTCCCAGCGTGGCCTCCCCTGGCCCCAGGGCGGGGGGAAATTGAATGCCTCCGAGGCAGGCCATGACCATGAGGGCGGATGTGCAGAATAACACAGCGACCGGGGCTGATAGTTATGGTCAGCCTGATATTCCGGTTTGGGCGGTGAAGGCAACGGTGGCGTGCCTGGTCTGGACAAAGGTGAGGCGGGAGGTAATTGATGGGGATAAGACGGCCTTGGTGGAGGACATCAGGGCCATCATCCCGGCCGATGCAGCGGTTGTCGAGGCTGACCGGATTAGCAACGTCAAGGATCGGGCAGGTACGGTTCTATTTGCCGGGCCTCTGGCGATAGATACGATTCAGAAGCGGCGAGACCATTTGGAACTCGCCTTGAGGCGGGTCCAGAGCTAAGGAGGGCAATATGGCAGATGTAAGGAAGGCAATTCAGCAAGTGGTGAGGGCGGGATTAGCGGCTACTTATCATGCCGACTTGACTACGACAGATACGTTTCTAGTCAGGAACAATGGCCACGTGATTTTACATTTTAAGAAGACCGGGGCGGGAGCCTGCACGGTGACGATTCTCAATCCACTGGCCGGAGGGCTGGTTGATGGGTTGGTGGTTACGAACCGGACTATCTCCGTTCCGGCGACTACTGGGGATAGGTTCGTCGGGCCGTTCCCGCCGCACGTGTACAACGATGCCAATGGGGACGTTAGATTTACTCTCAGCGAGGTTACCGGGCTGACGGGAGCGATTCTGGGAGTTGACTAGTGAGCCTGAAGTGGCATGGACGTGAGGTGATGCAGGCGGTAGTAAATGCAGCCATTGCGGGTGTTGACCAGACGATGGCCGATTGCGTAATCCATGCCAAAGGCAATCATCCTTGGAGGAATCGGACTACGACTCTGGAGGGCTCGCTAAGGATAGTGAGGCCGGCTAGGCAAGAGGGGCAAAGAGTAGCCGGCCTATGGGGCAGCATAATGGTCAAGTACGCCATCTTCCTGGAGCTGGGCACCAGCAAGATGAGGCCTTATCCCTATCTCAGGCCGGCGGCGGATAGCGAATACCCGAGGCTCGCTCGCAATATCAGAGACGCCTTTGAAGGCCGGGGGAGGAAAGTCAGGGCTGTGACGGTAACGCTCAGAGGTGGGCAGGTGATAAGAGGGTTCAGGCTGGTATGATAGTTGACGGGTTGAAGGCGATTGTGGACATCCTCAAGGCTGATACTGACATCGTGGCATTGGTGGGGACTCGGGTATTTGGAGTAGAGCTTCCCCAGGCGGAGGCGGCCTCCATGCCCAGGAAGGCCATCGTTGTGCAGCCATCCGGCGGCGGCGTCTTCTCGGTGGGGAGCAGGGATTTGATTGAGCACTCGGACATGAGGGTTGATATTTTCTGTTACGGCGAGACCGTCTTTGAGGCTGAGAAGGTCAGGCGGGAAGTGTACGATACGCTGAAGACCCTGGGGAGGACGATCATCAACACGGTGCTGGTGCACTGGATCAACCCGGCCGGGGGACTCTTATCGCTGAGAGACCCGGATACTCAATGGCCGGTGCAGTTTCAGAGCTGGCAGATGTTTTACTCGGAGAGGGCAGTTAGCTAACAAAAGGAGGGTAAGATATGCCGACACCTTTAGAGATCGTGGCCGTCCCATTCGAGGTATGGGTCGGGCCTATTGGGGAGGCGTTCCCGGCGATAAATGCAACCCCGGCCGGGAACTGGGTAAAGCTGGGGACTCGGGGGGCTCTAAACATCAGAGAGCCGGGCGTTACCGTTTCCCACGGACAGACAGTTGAGCTAGTGCGGATGTCCGGGGATACGTTGCCAATCAAGGCATTCCGGACGGAAGAGGACATCAGGATTTCGTTTACGCTTTCGGATCTAACGCTGGAGAATTACAACCGGGCCGTCAACATGGGCAGCGTGACGGATACCGCGGCTGGGTCTGGGGTAGCTGGGCACCGGGCGATTGACCTGCGGCAGGGGCTTGACGTTGAGCAGCGGGCGCTCCTCATCCGCGGGGCCAACGCTTCCCCTTATCTGGCCAGTACCAATGTCCAATATGAGGTTCCGGTGGCCGTCCAGGTCGGGACTCCTTCTGCTGTTTACAGCAAGGGGGAACCTGTTGGTCTGGAGATGGAGTGGGCCATTCTGGTTGATCTCAATGCTGCCACGGCAGCGAAGAGGGCTGGTGTGCTCAGGATGATGGACGAGAACCCGACCTAACAGCCATGAATAATTCGGAGCGGCTAGCGGAGCTTAAGGGCAAGGCTGCTTACCACAAAGGCCAGGTGCGGACCCATCGCCGCCTATTGCGGGTGGCAATGGCAGAGGTAAGGGACTTCGAAGCCCGTCTCGCCGAGATGGGAATCGAGTTGGTAATTGGAAACGGCGGAGGTGAAAATCATGGCCGAGATATTGCTAGACCTGAAGACGCTCATAGTCCGGGACAAAATAAAGATTGATGAGGTGGAATATGAGCTGAGGAACCTTGATGAACTGAGCCTGCTGGATGCTGAGGAGCTCCAGGTCGGGGGCCAGAAGCTTCAGTCTGGAAAGGCCTCAGAAATGGCACAATGGCTCAAGCGGCTGACCAGCATTGTAATCGTTGCCCTCCCTGATGAGGTAGCCAATCGGCTATCGGATACCCAGAGGATAAAGATTCTAGAGGTTTTTATGAAACTCTCCCGGCTGGCAATTCCGGGGCCGGGGGAGAGGAAGCCGATGTTGGGGAGACGCTTGCGACCCTCCAAAGGTTCTACGGGGGCGACCCCGCAGGCTGGTTAAGGATGCCGCTTGCGCTGGTCAGGGCCTATCTAGGGGGGATGGAGACGGTTAGGGCCCGGGAGACACTAAGCTTAGTAACTGCTGTTGCTTTAGGGACGGGCTCCCTCAAAAGACATGAAGCCTCCAGGCTGATGAGCAGCTTAGAGAGGGCGGCCAGCGGAACGGGCAAGAGGATAATAGAGCCAGTTGGCCCGGCATCGTTGGCAGCGATGGGGATAGCGATAGAGGTAGAAAAGGTCAAGAGAGATGAGTGAAAAATTAGGGGAAGCAGTCTTACAGCTTTCGACTGATGGCGGTGCCCTTGAAAAAGGTATAAAACATGCCCACGCTCAGGCAAAGGGGTTAGGCGAAGCCTTCAAACAGATGGGACACATGGCCGGGTTTCAGCTTCAGATGGCGGGCATGAATATAGCCATGTTGACGGCCCCCTTAGTTGCTGGGATTGGCTTAACCGTCAAGGCTGCCTCTGATTTTGAGAGTGCCTTTGCCGGCGTGAGGAAGACCGTTGAGGCAAATGAGGTCGAATTTGCCCACCTCTCGGAGAGCATCAGGGCGATGGCGAAGGAACTGCCAGCCTCTACGACTGAAATCGCGAAGGTAGTTCAGGAGGCGGGACAATTAGGTATCCAGACAGAGCACTTAATGAGTTTTAGCCGCGTAATGATTGACCTTGGCGTAAGCACTGATTTGGGCGCGGAGCAGGCGGCGATGGCCCTAGCCCGTTTGGCTAACATTACCCAGATGCCTCAAGACCAGTTTGACAGACTCGGTGCGACCGTGGTTGACCTCGGCAATAAGTTGGCGGCTACCGAGACCGAAATTGTTGAAATGGGGATGCGCATCGCCGGTGCCGGGAAGGTGGTTGGTTTGACGGAGGCACAGATTTTGGCCTTTGCCGGGGCCTTATCATCAGTCGGCATTCAGGCTGAGATGGGAGGCAGCGCCATCTCCAGAGTGTTCATCAAGCTGGCGAATGCCGTCGCCACTGGCGGCGAAAGCCTACAAGCTTTTGCCGGGGTTGCTCGGATGTCAGCAGCCGAATTCGCGGCGGCGTTCAAAAGCGACCCCGCGGAGGCGATTATTACATTCATCGAGGGCTTGGGCCGGATGCAGAAAGCGGGCGAGAATGTCTTTGCCGTCCTGGACTCCCTGGAACTGTCCGAGATCCGGGTCAGAGATGCGATGTTGCGGGCATCCGGCGCCGGGGATTTATTCAGGCAAAGCCTAGAAATTGGCAATAAAGCTTGGCAAGACAATACCGCTTTGACAACGGAGGCGGGAAGGCGGTATGAGACTTTTGCCAGCCAGTTGACAGTCCTGAAAAACAGAATAATGGACGTAGCAAACACAGCCGGGAAATCGCTTCTGCCGGTCATCATTGGCCTGGTCAAGGATGGCGATTTTCTCATAGCCGCAGCGGACCGGATGGCAAAGAGCTTCGCAGCCCTGCCGCAAGAACTCAGGCTGGTAGCCATCGGGCTCGTAGCGGTCACTGCGGCGCTTGGGCCGCTTATAATTGTAGCTGGCTTACTAGTCGGTTCTCTGATGACTCTCAAACCGATTCTGATTGGGCTGCTGGGGACATTATCGGCTGCGGCTGTCCCCATTGCAGCGGTAGTTGCTGGCCTTGCGCTTATGGTGGCGTACTGGGATGGAATCGCCATAGCAGCGGAAAGGGCTTATAACGCCACCAGGAAATTTTTCGGGATGAAAGTCGAGAAGGCCTCGGACGTTGCAGCTCGGCTGGAGGCTGACCGCAAGGCATTAGACGAATACGGCAAAGCTTTAAACACTTTACTAGTATCCCCGGTATTCCCTCAGCAAAAAGTCCTTGCGCCATATGCAGAACGGCTGGCTGAGGCCCTCAAGAAGGTCAATGAGGCGGCTGATGCAGATGCTCTCCGGGCGTATGGGCAGGAGTTAGCTAAACTCTCCCCGACTGAGCAGCAAATAACTTTTGCCCACCAGCTCGCGGAGGGAATTTTGGCAGAGGGAGAGGCAGCTCGGAAAGCAGCGTTAGGGCCACCTCTTCTAGCTGATGAAATAGACAAGCTGACGAAATCAATGGAGGAGATGAACAAGGTTCTGGCGGCGCCTGACAAGATAGCCAACTACCAAAAAGTCATAGCTCTCCATGCCGAGCTAAAACAGAAATATGAGGATACGCTTGACCCACTGAAGAAGCTAAGAGAGGAACAAGAACGCTTGGCCAAAGAGGCTGAGAAGGTGGCAAAGGCGGTAGAAAAACAAGCTGAGGCATTTAAAAAACAGGCCGATGCCATCGCTGCCGATCTTATTCCTGAGCAAGATGAGCTATTTGAGAATACGGAGTTGCTTATCGAGGTTCAAAATAGGCTCATGGATGCATGGGTAAAAGGAGCCATCGGAATTTATGATTACGAGAAAGCTCTGGCTAACTTGCAGAACCGTTACCTCGGGCTAGGCCAGGCGACAGAAGAGGCGGCACCTAAAATCGAGGTAGTAACCGAAGCTCAGGAAGAGCTAGCCGATGCCACGAAGAAAGTCGGCATCCAATTTGGGCAAATCATTGGGCTAGTCCCGGGCATGGCTACGGACATGGAGCAGCTAGCGGACATTACCAAAAAGGAGATTTTGAACCTGCTTAATCTGGAGGACGTTCTGAAAGCCGTGCCCTGGATTGGTGGCGCATGGCGGTTCCAGATGGGCGTGGCGATGAGGACGTTATTTGGCCAGACCCAGGCGATGGCCCAAAGAATAGGAATCGCTGAATCGCTGAGCCGGGCCTGGGTTCCTGGGGCGGCCCCAGTGACTGAGAGGGCTCTTGTCCAAGGGGCCGGGCAGGCGGCAGGGAACCAATTTACCTTTACGGCTAACATCCGAGCTTTCGACGGCCAGGATGTCGAGCGCGTAACCAGGGAGCAGATCATCCCGCAGTTCCAAGCTTGGGTGCAGCGGGGCGGGAGGATAGCGTAATGTTCCGAGGCTTGCCGAAGGCGATTAGGGACTCGATAGTTTTCTGGGCGCCACTGCGCCGCGACCTGTTATTTAAGGGGACAGGGAGCGCGACTTTCTCGCGGGCCTCGGTAGGCCGCTATCTTGGCCAGGGCGATGGCCTTGAGAAACAGGCAGCTATTGACGTAGCCCGGTATGAGACGGATGGAATCCTGCTAGAGCCGGCCCGGACGAATAAGGCATTTGGGACGCTTACCGATGCGGCATGGGTAAAGACAAGTCTTACAGTTACGCCGAGCGGAACGTATGGGCCTGATGGAGTCCTGGGGGCTTACTTGTTGACAGCAATGGCAGCCAACGGCCAGATGATTCAGGATCTCGGTGTCCTGGCCTCGCAAGGATGGCTCCATTCTTGGTGGCTGAAGAGGAAAAGTGGGACTGGGGCTATTAAGATGACGCTTAATGGCGGGGCAACCTGGGCAACGGTAGTTGTAGGATCGAGTTGGAGCCGCCTCTGGCATACCCAGACGCTAATAGACCCGGATATAGGATTGCAGATTGCTACCAGCGGGGATGAAGTCTGGGCATGGCAGCCACAGTGCGAATGGCCTATTGTGGCCACCTGGGAGACGAAGCCTTCCAGTACGATTGTCACAGGGATCGCCGAGGCTACACGGAGCCGAGACATCTTGACATTTCCGGGAGCAAATTTTACGAATTACGAAGGGACGATTGTCTTGGTAGTAACCTACCGCGATATTTTGGCGGCAGCAGGCGGCGACCCTATCCTGATGTCCATTGCTGATGGGACGTCCAATAACAGGATTAACATCCAGGCGATTAGTGGGTTGTATCCCTATATCGCAGTGGTAAAGGACGGCGTTTGGCAGGTCGCGATTCAGGCGTCGGGGGACGACTTTGCGGCTGGCGTGCCAAAAGTCTTAGCGGCGACGTACCGCGAGAATGAATTTATCCTCTACAGTTCGGGGATAGCGAGAGGGCAAGACTTAGCAGGATCGCCCCCTATTGGCTTGACGGTAATCCGGGTGGGAGCCTATTCTGACGCAAATTACGAATCCCTGGCTGATATAAGAGATGTCATCCTTTTCAATCGGGCCTTGACTGCCGCGGAGATAGCGACCTTATCGAGTAGGCTGGCTGGCCTCCCCCCTGGGCCGATAGCGTTTTTGAGCGGGACTAGTCTATGGGCGCCGGGAGAAGCCTTGGTCTTCCCTCACGTCAGGACATTCCAGCGGGACCAGGTAGAGGGGAAGACAGACTCCGGAAAATTCTATGTCTATGACAAGGGCGGCGAGAGGAGAGTCTTTGATTTGGCGATGGTCTTGGCTCAGGCTGACAAGGATGAGCTTGATACCTTTATCCGGTCAACCTCGGTCTATGCGAAGAACACGTTTACGTACTATGACGAGGATGGTCTTAACCATACAGTGAGGCTTATCGGGGCAGACCTCCAGGGGAGAGAGACGTCCCCTGGTAAGGTCGAAATTGGATTGTCTCTGAGGGAGGAATTATGAAAAAGATTTTGAAGTCTCAATTTGGGATTGCTCCATTGGCACTATTGGCTCTTATCCTGTTGCCGATTCTGGCTGCTATTGAGTTCGGCCAGTACGAAGTGCCAGTGGGGGTTAATGAAATTCGGAAAGTACAGAAACATACGGGCTACACGGCAATTTCATGGAACCAGATAAAGCGGGAGGCTTACGCCAAACGGAATCAGATGACGCCCCAGGAGGTTGAGGATTCTATTGCCTTTGATCGTTGGCTGACGCCTCTGGTAGAGAGCCTGAAGATGAAGGCTGAAATAGTAGAGTTCCACCGAAAACAGAGAGACCTTTTAGCCTGGCAGGCGGTTGCTACCGACATCAGGAAGATAATTGAGAACGAGGGAAGGAAATTTTGAAGACATTGACGGCCGGCTTCTTGGCCGAGATGGTGAAGGTGGGGGCAGCTCCCATCAACGTCCTGGAGATTGATTTCCCGGCACCCACAGGCACCAAATACTATTCGGACAAGGCTCGCACTATCGGGGCTAACACCTATGTCGGGATGGTGGCAAAGTGGCCGGATAGAGTCACCATGCGGGTCAGTGATGACCCCAGGACGCCGGACATAGGAGACCTTACCATCGTCTTAGTTAATTCCCAGGCCACTCCCGAGAGCGACATCTTCAATACCATCAATCCGGAGGGGAGCGTGGCCCGGCTCTATCAGACTTTTGATGGTCTGACACTGGCCGATCGGGATCTGATGTTCAAAGGTACAGTTGGCGGAGTCGAATGGGACGAGGCGGAGTTGAGGATTACCATCATCTCGGGGATTGCCAAGGATAAGGTGCTGGGGACCAGGGTCAAGGCTGCTGATTATGCCGCGGCTGACCCTGATGAAATTGGGAAGATCAAGCCCCTAGTCTGGGGTGCGGTAAAGAACGCCCGGTCCCTGGCCGTTGCCATCGGGGCATTTGATTTATTGCGGGCTGATGTGGCGGCTGCGGCCACGACCGTTACGCTCTCCGATGCTTCCCGGTTCCCCAGTTCTGGAAATGCTTTAATCGGGACTGATACCTTTGCCTATACTGGGAAAACAGGGAATGACCTTACTGGATGTTCTGGCGTCCTGGCTCACAAAAAGGGGGATATGGTCTGGGAGAGCAGGACAACTTACGATTTCCTGATGGCCGGCCATGCAGTCAAACAGGTTGACGCCGTGCGGGTCAATGGGCTTTTAGTCCCGGCAGCAGATTATACGATTGACCTGCCCAATGGCCTGATAAAATTCTCGGTCCAGCCGATCAGCGAATTTTTGAGCGAGCATCTTCATAACGTAGCTGGCACAGGCGGAAGTACGCTAAAGCAATTCCCTATAAGTACTACACCAAGCATCCCGACTTGGATTGATGGGATAGATGATACCCATGCGGCAATTATAGGCGAATTTACAATCAATTTCCCTAATACGGATTATGGCGGGACAATAAGCGCTGCGTATTATTGGATTTTGCATAATGGAGCCACGGCCCGGACATTTAGGGTAAATGAGGCAGCCGGGCGGTCTCTCGGAACCTCGGCAACATGGGCTGGCGGGGCCTTCAAATGGCAGAGGTTTGCAGACCCTACCCCAGCATCGTTCACCTGGGCTGACGATATTTACTGCAATTCCAGCCCTGCGCCTGGAATTGATATCGCAGAAGTTTACCGTGAAGTTGAGTACATTGGTGGCTTGACTGAAATTAGCAAACAAGTACCCGGCCTGGACTTCTGGCGGGGCGCAGTCGTAACCTGGGACGGCCAGGGCCGGAAAGATGATGCTTCCGGCACTATCACGGGGACGGCCAATGCTTTGATTGAGAGGCCGGACCACGTCATCAAGGACATCTTGGTAAATCTGCTGAGCTACGTCAGTGCGGATATAGACGCCACCAGTTTTAATGATGCTGGCACCCAGTACGGGGCAACGTACAAATTCGCCGGCGTCTATAATCAGCAGATGCAGGCCAGGGATTTCTTGGCGGCTTTGGCATTACAGGCCCGGGCCTGGTTCTGGTGGGACGGCGGTGGCAAGGCCCACCTGACTTACCGCCGCACCTCCAAGGCCGCTGACGATACGATAAATAATACCGAGGTTGTGGATGGGTCGCTCTCCCTGGCTCGGCGGCAGTTTGAGGACGTGCGGAACCGGATAAACGTCCACTATGATTTCGATTGGGAGCAGGAGCAGGGCCGGGAACTCATCCAGGATACCCACGATCCCGACCGGATCGAGCAGGAGACGCCCTTCAAGGCTTCAGTCATTTCGGAGGATGCAACGAGCCAAACAAACTATGGGCTCAAAGAGCGGAGTTACTTCTTCCCCTTCGTGCCTTCAGGTAACTCTGCAATGGCGCAAGACCTAGCCGATTTCTACAAGACGGTCCTGAAAGACCCAAAGCTCCAGGCCAGTTTCAGAACCCATCTCCCCTATTACGACATTGAGCGTGGCGACTGGTTTTCGCTGACCTATTCGCATTTTGGGTTGACTGCTAAAGGATTGGAGATAGCTGGCGTCTCATATATCCTGGGTTCGGTCCAGGGGAGGCGAGCTGACCAGGTAGAGTTCGAGGGGGAGGAGAGGACGCTAATATAAAATCTGACGGGGAATAATATGGTCTGGGAACTAGGTGCAGCAGGCGGGGGAGTTGGAGCCTTGATGTTAGGTCTCCTGATAAAGCGCTTTATCAACAGCGTTGATAAGGCCCAGACCAGAGAGGAATGTAGCCGCATCCATGCGGTTGTTACCCGAGAGTTGACAGAAATCAAAGAATCCTTAAGGGATTCTCGCCGCGAACATCGAGAAGATATGCAGCGAATCTTTGAGAGGATGGGGAAATGACCTGCCCGAAGTGCGGTGTGGAGATGAAGGAGATTGATTCGCTAGGCGTCAAGGTTCTCCGGTGCCCGGGCTGTCATTTGATTGTTGACCCGAGGGCGTTGGAAAGGGATAATTGAGATTATGAGAGTGCCACCGGAATTCTGGCAAACAATTAAGTGGTTTAAGCCCCAGGAATTCGGCATCTCTACTCATGGCCCAGAGGTCAGGGAGCGGGAAGCGATGGACAATATGAATCCGGTCCTGATTGAGAAATTAGATGAGCTGAGGAGCAAGACGGAACGGGCCATCATTATCCACGCTGGTTTTGCCGTGTCGGGGCATTCAAAAAATAGCTGGCACTATTTCGGGGATGCGGCGGACCTGGATATTCAGGACATGCAGGTCTTTGACCAGTACCAGGCTGCCCGAGAAATCGGGTTTGGTGGCTATGGGCTATACCCCCACTGGGATAACCCTGGCCTCCACCTTGACGTAAGGCCCCTGAAGGCTAATGGCGACCCTACGCTCTGGGTCTGCAACGAGAGAGGGATTTATATCTATTGGCCATCTGAGCAGGCCATTGAATTATTAGACAGCCTCTGGATGGCGAGCGAGACAGCAAAAGGAGGCCACCATGCGCCAGCCTGAGCCTATCCCGAAGTGGGTCATGTGGGGTACGATCATCTGCGCTATTGCCCTGGTTCTCCTTCTCTGGTTTGGGGTAGCCTGGCCAGCGGAGTTCAAAGGCACCTTCGAGCCGAGGGCCGCGGCCGTCTTGGTGCCGGTGGGATGGGGTTTCCCGGCGGGTGCAGCCATCCTGGAGAGGGTTATTGTTTTCGATATTCCAGGCCGGATAATCATGGCCTATGTCGGCACTATCGGGAGAGAAGGATATGCTGAACTCTATTATTACCAGGGCCAGAATGTCCACCTGATAGGCGTGGCATGGAGTACCCAGGGCAACATCGTCATGGGTTACTATGACCAAAGCTTTTTGACCGAGGGCAAAATCTCGGGGCGGCTGACTCTAAGAGATAAGTCAATATGAGGAGAAGGAGGTGAGAACATGCTACGCTGGATAATCAACCGTGGCAAGGAACCGTCAACCTGGGCTGGCCTAACTGCCATTGTGATAGCAGCCGGGTTGACTGACGTGAAGTGGACAGCTATTAGCGGCATTCTGGTGGCTGTATTTGCAGCCCTGGCGGTCTTCCTACCGGAGAGGAAATGACCTGGTTGGCGCTGCTCTCTGGCATCATTAAGCTAGCTGGTAATCTAGCTGACTACCTGGGAGACCGCCAGCTACTCAAGGCTGGGGAGCACAAGGCGGTGAGGGCAAATCTTGAGAAAATCCTGGAAGATATTGCTAAGGCTCGGACTGCCAGGCGTGCTGTTAAGTCTGACCCTGACAGCCTGCGCAACGACCCGGCCAACCGGGATGGACCTATCTTGCCTGGCGTTTAGCGAGATAACCTACTCGGCGAGCCAGGACAGCCCAGAGACGATTAGGCAGGTGCGGGAACACAATGCCGCCTATCGCTCCATCTGTCGGTGACGGTGGTAGGGGTGGGATCGGGGAGGCCATAAAATAATCTTGACATTATCCTGGCGTCATGGTATCAATCAGGCATGAAAACAGAGCGAGCGATAACGGTTCGATTCCCAGCCAGCCTTGCCGAAGAACTAAGAGAGATTGCATATCTGACCCGCATTAGCCAGAATCGATTAGTCATCTCAGCGATAGAAGCCTACCTCAAGCGCAAGCGCAAGAGGCTGGGAATCACTATGCAACCGTAATATGTCCAGTAATTAACTAATAGCCTCTTTTCGCCGGGGGAATCCATGCCCGGTTTTACGTCTGCTAAAATCTCCTTAATTATCGCCTACTTACGCCTCCCAAAAATTATTTTGCGGGGATACGATTTTTCTTGACATCATATAATCATAGTGGTATTTTATCATCAGGAGGCAGGCATGACGGCAGTAAGAACCACCGCACAATCAGATAACGAACTCCAGGGCCAGGGCAGCTCCCTACGCTGCCGGGGCCTGTCTCCACAAGCCCGGCCCTGGGGTCTATTACTATTAGGAGAAATGATATGAACGTTCAAGGAGACAGAGTGATGGCTAAGGAAATAATTTATAGAGGGTGGACAATCTGCCATTGGTTTGACGGAGGCTATGGCCTGTGGTATCCGAACGGCAAAAATACAGGTCAACAATTTACCTCGCTGGCAAGGGCTAAAGCCTATATTAGAT
>ERZ1292632.966-Hain-H43-01um-R2-966-length-30393-cov-7_pt1 | contig 30393 bp, 36 predicted proteins | sample MGYA00564407_ERZ1292632 | MGnify/ENA primary metagenome ERZ1292632 (study PRJEB36523, sample SAMEA6512637) | groundwater metagenome | collected 2019-01-08 | study: AquaDiva: Metagenomics assemblies of 32 groundwater samples | reverse complement strand
CGGGAGCGTAGGGGCCGGAATTAGCCACACCATCAACGCTTCGGCTGATTGTGCCGGAGCCTGCGCCGGTAGTGTTTGTGGTGAGAGTGTAAGTGGTCGCCGTTTGTTCTACAATATTTATATCACCAGAAATTAGAGTGTAAGTTTGACCATTTATCGCCGTTGCCGAAAGGCGAACATTGTAAGTTCCAGTAGAGACTCTATCAATTTCCTCTTTAGAGAAATTTGCTGTAATAAACGGCGCCGGCGGAACAGTGGCTGAAAATGATCGACTGTAAGTGGGGCTAGTGAGAGGTTGCTTAATTAGGTCAACTGTGATTGCCGCGTCTGTCATTAAATCCCTGTAGGTGAAGTTTATTAATCCTCCCAGGGCGTAACCTTTCGTCCAAATGACGGGAAAAGTAGCTGGTGTTGTATTGGTACCGAACTTGAATGGTTTATATAGTGAATTTGACACAGTGATAGTATTCTCACTATAACCTAAACCGCCGCCGCCCATAGATGGAATTGAACACGAGACTTTGGTTTTATATTCATCTGGCATAGCTCCATAAACTCCACCGGGAATATTTACCATTCCTTCCTTTGGAAAAGTTGTGGATTGGGCAGTGGTGATAGAGCCAGTGTAGACCAAGGGAACATCAACAGTATTGGAAGTAACGGAATTGGCCAGTACTAATCCGACCCGCCACAAATTATTGGTAAAACATTGCGTGTAATAACTATTGTTGGGATGCGACCATTTAAAATTATAGGTTGAACCGGCGGTGGCACTGGTGGGACTACTAAGAGAACCAGTGGTTGACAGAGTTGGTCCAACTCCAAATGAGTCGAGCGCCAGGACAATTTGTGTTTGACCACTAATCAAAATCAGAGAGAGTATTGTAACCAAGATGGATAAAGTTATTGTTTTTTTCATAAAATTAATTCTGATTAAAAAATAATTTGCTTTCTTACTTAATTTACTTTCCTAACGACCTTAAAATTTCCGCTTTTCAATCTCGGCCATAATAATAAGCCACGGCGAAAGCGATGACCAAAACTATCCCAAAAATAATATATGAAGCGGTATCACTCATAGCTTTTTATTACCTAATTTTAGACCGATAAAAAATAGGATCAGAGCCAAAATGATTGTGCTGGTATACATATTAATGAGATTCATATTTTTTTCTTCTTCAGATTTAATAATACCACGGCGAGCCATAGAAAAATAATGGTGGCCAAACTACCGATGACAAATGTGGCAAACGATACCCGCCCCGCCAAACTTGGGATAAAGAACCCGACCACGGCTGAACCAAAAATAATCTTACCCGCATCGCTGAGAAAATTAATAATGATTTCCATAATCAGATTGTTATTTTGATTGTTTCAGTGATTTCAGAATTTCCGCTTTCTGGGCGTCGGTTAAGGGTGGTGGTGGCGTGGACGAAGTGAGCGATTTTATAATTTCCGCTTTCTGGGCGTCGGTCAGGGGCGTAACGGGATTGGATTTCAGAGATTTCAGAATTTCCGCTTTCTGGGCCTCGGTCAATTCGCCCACCGGCGTCGCCGGCGGTTCAATCGGCGCGCCGTATCTTCGGCCGATATAAATCAAACCGGCCACAATTAAAACAACGACGATCACCAGCGCGACGACGGTTTTATTTTTTGACCAATGGTGATCTTGATCAGCTAACGGCACGGCGATGTCATTTAAATCATTCATATTTGTTTTGGCAGCTTCCAGCTTTTAGCTTCTGGCTTTCAGCTAGTACCTATGATAGCATGGGTGGTGTTAATCGGCGGGCGTCAAACTGTTGATAATGTTGATAACTGATAATCCGCCCCGCCGGCGGATTTTTATTAACTTACCGCCCTTGATTATATTTTGAATTTTTAGCTTTACGCTTTACACTATTACGATGATGGAATTAGACGAGAAACAAGATCAGGAAATTAGAAAATTGGCCGGCAAATTCGGTCTGCGTTTCATTGTGCTTTTCGGATCGCAGGTTGCCGGTCGGACAACGGATCAAAGTGATTATGATTTGGCCGTCTTTGGCCACGAGGCGACGCCGTTGGCCGACAATCTTGACCGTTACATCAAAATTCTCGCCGGCTTGAGCGTTATTTTCAAACAACGAGAAGATAAGATAGATTTAACCGATCTCCGTAATGAAGACATTCTTCTCCGTTATCAAATTGCGATTCAGGGTCAATTGCTGGCCGGTAATCTTGATGACTATGAGAATTTTCGCGGTTTTATCATTCGTGAATACCAAGGCGCGGCGGATTTGTTGAGGCTTGAAGCCATTATTGTTGATCGCCGGCAGAAACTTTTCGCTGAATCTTTAGCTTAAATTTATGATCAGAAAAGAATTAGTGCAAAGAAAAATCGGTTTAATTCAGAACGAATTGGCCCATTTGGAGTCGTTTAAAGATCTTACTTTTGATCAGATTGCCGCTGATTATGTTAAACAAGCGGCCGTGGAAAGAATGCTGGAGAGGATTATTACTCGCGCGCTGGACATTAACAACCATTTGATTAATGCTTTGGCAACAAAAGAAACGGTTCCACCGAAGGATTATCGGGAAACTTTTCAGCGATTAGCAGATCTAAAAATCTACCCGCCAGAATTTGTTCAGGAAGTCAGCAAAAGTGTGGGCACGAGAAATATTTTGGCACATGAGTATGATCAGGTGGATTATCGCAAGATTTACGATTCTATCGCTGATTGCCTGCGCGATTACCATCAATATTGCCAGTACATTTTAGACTTTATTAAAAACTTAAAATTATGATGGATCTAAAAACCCTGCGCTCGGCCCTGGAGCAATTGGAGGAAGAGCGCGGCATCACCCAAGATAAAATTATTGGCGCCATTGAGGACGCTTTGGTCGCGGCTTATAAAAAGGATTACGGCAAGAAAGGCCAGATGGTGCGCGCGAAATTTGATCTAAACACCGGCAAGGTTGATTTTTACCAGGTGAAAATTGCCGTGGATGAAACGATGCTGGAGAGTGAAGAAAAGAATGGCCAGGCGAGTCCTGCCGGAGAAGGACCCGCCTTAAAATCCGAGTCCGGGGAACCCTTGCCGCCTAAAGTAAAATTCAATGAAGATCAACACCTGATGTTGGCGGACGCCCAGAAAATCAAGAAAGATATCAAGTCGGGTGATGAATTAATTTTCCCACTGGAAACCAAGGAAGATTATGGCCGGATCGCGGCCCAAACCGCCAAGCAAGTGATCATCCAGCGATTGCGCGAGGCGGAAAAAGTATCGGTGCTGGCCGAATACGCCGATCGCGTCGGCACGATTTTGTCCGGCAAAGTCCAGAGATTGGAACGGGGCAATGTTTTCATTGATCTCAAACGAACGGTCGGCCTCTTGCCCTATGAAGAACAGATCCCGGGCGAACATTACCAACAGGGTGAGCGCGTCCGGGCCTATCTGGCGGCCGTGGAAGAAACGCCGCGGGGGATTAATCTCCGTCTTTCGCGGGCCCATCCGAAATTTATTGAAAAATTGTTTGAATTGGAAGCGCCGGAAATTGCCAACAAATTGGTGGAATTCAAGGCTATTGCCCGCGAGCCGGGTTCTCGGGCGAAAATCGCCGTCGCCTCTTCCCAGACAAACATTGATCCGGTCGGCGCTTGCGTCGGCCAGCGTGGCATTCGCGTCAATACGGTCATTAACGAGCTCGGCGGCGAAAAAATTGACATTATTCAATGGTCGGAAAATCCGAAAAATTTTATTGAACACGCCCTGTCGCCGGCCAAGATTACCAATTTGATTCTTAACGAAGAAAATCGCGAGGCGATCGCGGAGGTGGAGCCGGATCAATTTTCACTGGCCGTCGGGAAAAAAGGCCAGAACGTGCGGTTGGCGGCCAAATTGACCGGTTGGCGGATTGATATTAAAACACCGGCGTTGGTTGAGGAGACGCCGGTCGAATCGACCGGCGAAGAGAAAAATGCGGCCAGCCTTTCCGAGAACGGCGAGGACTTGATACAATCCACTAATGACTAATTTTTGGCATGACCTTGAGCCGGGCGAAGTGGGAAAGATTAATGTGATCGTTGAAATTCCCAAGGGGTCAAAAAATAAATATGAGCTAGATAAAGCCACCGGTCTGATTGCGCTGGACCGGGTTCTTTATAGCGCTCAAGAATTCCCTTTTGATTATGGTTTCGTGCCGCAAACTTTATGGGAAGATGATGATCCGGTTGATGTGATTATTTTGACCACTCACCCGCTTTTGTCGGGGACGCTTATTCGTGTCCGGCCGGTCGCTTTAATGAAAATGATTGATGACGGCGAGTCTGATGATAAAATTATCGCCGTGCCGGTGGATGACCCGCGGTGGCAATCAGTCAATGATTTGAAAGATCTTAATCCGCATACGGTTAAAGAAATCGGGCATTTCTTTTCCACTTATAAAAAACTGCAAAATAAAGAGGTGCAAGTAACCGGTTTTGAGGGACGGCCGGCGGCGGAAAAAGTTTTCCGCCGCGGCTTGGAACTTTATCGGGCGAAATTTGCCAAATGATCACCGGTAGAGTTAGAATAGGCCATTATTAATAAAATTATTAACGTTAAATTAGAAAGATGATGAAAAAACAATCTTTTTTAGTCAGTGGTTTGGTGGCTTTTTTGCTTTTTGGCGGGTTGAGTTTGACGGTTAATGCTCAAGCTAACGTCAATAATAAAAACAAAATCCAAAATTTGGGGGAGAAAGTCAAGACGCGATTGACGGCCAATCTTGAGCGCGTTGACAATCTGCGAACGCGCGTGACCGAACGGGTAATTCAATTCGCCGAACCGAAGTTTGACACAGTGGCCGTTAATCAAAAGTTGACGGAAGCCGCCGCCGCGATTGAAGCCGGCCGGCAGAAATTAGCGGCGATTGACGCCGAGATTACCAAGGCGACAACCGCCGCCGATAAGACGGCAACCGTGGCCGCTTTTCGCCAAACAATGCGCGATTTGACCGCCAATATCCGCGCCGCCCATCAGAAAGTCGTTGAAGCCATTCGTTTAATGAGGAGTGCTTATCCGCGGCCGGCGGTTCCGACTACTCCGCCGACGGATATGCCGCCGCCGACTTCACCGCCGCCAAGTTCCGATTAATTTAATTAATAAATTTAAATCACTAATGCTATGAACGGAGAAGAACAAATGAATCAGTTCCCCATCGCCGATAATGCCGAAAAATCTTCCAAGGGTCCGGTGCTTGGTATCATTATTATTATTCTGTTGATTATTCTGGGCGGCTTTTATATTTTAACTTCACGAAAAACAGACCAAACGCCGCCGCCGACCGACAGTCCCGCCGGCCGCGATGGCGATCTCAACGCCGCCGCCAATGTTCCCGACTTGACTGATCTGGAAGCGGACGCCCAAAGTTTGGATAATGATTTCCAAACATTAGATCAGGATATTCAAGCCACCACGACGCCATAATTTAGTTAAAAGTTTAATCCTAATTCTTGACGACTCAAATTCAGACTGGCCCTGATTCAACTGTTGTCATCATCGGCGAAGTGCCAGCCGAAAAGTTTGAGAGTTTCCGCGCGCCGGCGCTGGCGGCGCTTAATCAATCGGCCAAAATCGATGGCTTCCGCCCCGGACATATTCCCGAGGCGGTTTTGCGCGAGCGGTTGGGCGAGGAAAAAATTCTGGCGACGATGGCGGAATCGGCTTTGCGGGAGATCTATCCGATAATTTTAAAGGACGAAAAAATTGACGCGATCGGCCGGCCGGAAATTCAAATTACCAAACTGGCCGCCGGTAATCCCTTGGGTTTTAAAATTACGACGGCAGTTTATCCGAGTTTTTCTTTGCCCGATTATCAAACTCTGCTTAAACCGTTGAACGCCGCGCCGCGCGCGGCGGTAACGGTGGAAGAAAAAGAAATTGACGAGTTATTGGCACAATCCGCCAAAAATCAATCCAACGAAGCGGCCAACCGGCCACCGGCGCCGACGCGCGAACAAGTGAAGGATTATTTGCTCCGAGAAAAAACGCAAAATGAAAAAGACAAATATCGGCTGAAAATTCTTGACGAATTAATTTCTCGCACCACCGTCACCGTGCCGGCCATTCTGATTGAAACCGAGCTTGATAAGATGCTAGCGGAGATGAAAACGAACATTGTGAATCTCGGCGGCCGGTTTGAAGATTATTTGGCTCATCTGAAAAAAACCGAGGCGGAACTCAAAACCGCTTGGCGGGAATCAGCGATTAAACGGGTGAAATCGGGTTTAATTTTGGAGGCGATCGCCGTTCAGGAAAAAGTGACACCGGACGCCGCGGCGGTTGATAAAGAAATCAAACAACTTTTGGCGATTTATCCTAAAATCACTTCTGATCAGGCGCGCTCTTATATTATTCACCGTCTAACCAACGAGGAAGTTTTCCGACGGCTGGAGGCGATTAAATAAAAAGCCCCACTCATCACAATTCAATGTGCTAGTGGAGCTCGTTAGATCGGTTGCGGCGCAGTCATCTCCCGGGTAAAGAGCAGAGACACCGTAAACTCAAACCGGCCGGTATATGGTTCTTGGCCCGCTTGAACCGAAAAAACACAATCCTGAAAAATACTCGGCCGACACCGAAAGCGCACGAATTGCGCGTAAGTAAAAAGGATCGGCACCCCTTCGTCCGGCGAGCCCTTGAGCCGACGCTCGTTCGGCACCGCCCAAACCGGCGGATCAAAAAAATAAACATTTCCCGGTGACATTTGGCCGGCCACGGCCAAATGGTGTTGACGGTCGCTCTCGTTTAAATCCCGAAATAATCGCATCGTCATCACCTCCTTTCTGGATTAGATACTATTGACATTTACCGGCCGCGTCAAGTAATATAACCGATGATGCTTATACCAACCGTAATTGAGAAATCCCCGTTCGGCGAACGGGCTTATGACATCTATTCGCGATTATTAAAGGACCGGATTATCTTTTTGGGTGGCGCGATTGACGATAATGTCGCCAATATCGTTATCGCCCAACTTTTATTTCTAGAATCGGAAAATCTGAAAAAAGACATCACGCTTTATATCAACTCGCCGGGCGGGCAAGTAACTTCCACGATGGCGATTCTGGATACGATGAATTATGTTAAACCGGATGTCTCCACGATCTGCGTCGGTCTCGCCGCCTCCGGCGGCGCGATTATTCTGTCGGCCGGCAAAAAAGGCAAGCGCTTTGCGTTGCCGAACGCCGAAATGATGATTCACCAGCCGCTCGGCGGGACGGAAGGCCAAGCCACGGACATTGCCATCACCGCGCGGCAGATTTTGAAAATTAAAGAGAAATTGAACAAATTGCTCGCCAAAAATACCGGCAAGTCATTATCGCAGATTGAAAAAGACTCCGACCGTGATTATTATATTTCGGCCGAGGAAGCCGTCAAATACGGTTTAGTGGATGAGATCATTAGGACGAAGAGTTAAAACTTTACAATCCCCGTAATGATTTGCTAGGATGGGGCGTGTCTTTAATTAGTAATTTTAATTTCTATCGCTTGAGTCAAATCTTAAAAAATTACGCGTCTATCATTGGATTTAAACGACAGCGATAACCTTTAGTCGTGGCAATTAAAACTTTATTGCTCTTGCTGGCCACCAGCGGCTTGGGTGGCGTAGTTTTGGGCTATTTTCTCCGTTGGCTGATTACCCTCGGGCAAAAGGGGTCAATTGAAATTGAGGTTAAAAGGACGATGCTGGAGGCGAAAGATCAGGCCCAAAAAATCGTCAGCCGGGCCGACAAACAGGCCGAGGAATTATTGAGAGAAATCAAAGAGAAAGAACAGGCCGCCGAGAAAGAAAACCGGAAGAAAAGCGAGTGGCTTTTGAAAAAAGAAGAGGCGCTGGACGAACGACAGTCTAATCTCAATCAGGAATTGAAAACTCTGAAAAATCGTTCGGAGGAGATAGGCAAAATGGAAAATAAACTCCGCGAGACGGACCGGCTGAAAACAGCCGAATTGGAACGGATCGCCAAACTGACGGCGGCCGAAGCGCGGCAGGAAATCATTCAGGCTCTGACCAAAAATCATGAGGAAGATTTGCTGGTTCATCTGCATAAATTGGAATTGGCCGGCGAAGAAAAGTTTGAAGCCCGCGCCCGGGAAATTTTAACGACCACGATCCAACGGCTGGCTAATTCGGCGGTCGCGGAAATCACTTCGTCGGTGGTGGAAATTCCTTCCGACGACGTAAAAGGTAAAATCATCGGCAAGGAGGGCCGCAACATCCGGGCGTTTGAGAAAGCCACCGGCGTGGAAGTGATTATTGACGATACGCCGGGCGCCATTACCCTTTCCTCTTTTGACCCCATTCGCCGGCAGATCGCGAAAGTGGCGCTGGAAAATTTAATTTTGGACGGCCGCATTCATCCGGCAAAAATTGAGGAAATGATGGCCAAAGCCAAAGAAAATGTTTCCAAAATTATCAAAGAAAAGGGCGAGCAGGCGGCTTACGAAGCCAATGTGTTTAATTTGGACCCGCGCATTATTACGATTTTAGGCCGGCTGCATTTCCGCACCAGTTACGGCCAAAATGTGCTTCAGCATTCGGTGGAAATGGCTCACCTGGCCGGTATGATTGCCGAAGAACTGGGCGCCGATTCGCCAGTGGCGCGCACCGGCGCCCTATTGCACGACATCGGCAAAGCGATTGACCACGAAGTCTCCGGCACTCATGTGGACATCGGCAAGCGGATTTTGGAAAAATTCGGCGTGGATCAAAAAATCATCAAGGCGATGCAGGCACATCACGGCCAGTATCCGTACGAAACATTAGAATCAATCATTGTCCAGACCGCCGACGCCATCTCCGGCGCGCGGCCGGGCGCGCGGCGCGATAGTATTGAAAATTATCTGCGGCGTTTGCGCGACCTTGAAGATATTGCCAATTCTTTCCCGGGAATTGAAAAATCATACGCCATTCAAGCCGGGCGCGAGATTCGGGTGTTCGTCAAACCCCAGGAAATTGGCGATTTGGAAGCCAAACAACTTGCCCGAACCATCGCTCTACGCATTGAGCAGGAACTGAAATACCCCGGGGAAATTAAAATCACCGTTATCCGCGAGTCGCGCGTCATTGAATACGCGCGGTAGAAATTTGCTAAGGAGCATATCTCGTGGTAGATTGAAAAACTATGGCGACTAAATTTCAAGAACAAAAAATTGAGATGATGGTTGAAAAGACGGTTTATCGCGTTTTGCGCGGGATTTTTATTGACCCCGAAACAATAATGGCATTAAAACCGAGCTTTGAAAAAAAACTTAAACGATCAATAAAGGAAAGAGGGCTGGGAAAGTTAAAGGATTTTAGAACTATTTTCACATCATTAAATTAACCGGTTGATGCCACCGTCCGACGATTGGCAAATTAAATTCACTTTTCAAGCCGAAAAAGATCTGAAACGTTTGGATGTGCAAATTCGTCAGCGGGTGGCCGAAAAGTTGCATTGGTTGACGGTGAATTTTTCGTTGACGACGGCTGTGTCACTAAATAATACCTGGAAAGATTATTACAAACTGCGTGTTGGCGATTGGCGGATTATCTATCAACCAGATCATAAATTAAAAATAATTATCGTGTACAACATTGGCCGCCGGGATGAAATTTATAAATCTTAATTAAAAAATCACAATCGCTTTTTGATTGACAAAAAATCTCTTTTAATGCTAGGATGCAACTAGAGTAGTTTCAAATAAAAACCCTGTTTTAGGCCCCTGAATTGGGGCGGGAGGTCTGAGATGAAGAAGTTCGTTGTTGTTATTATGGTTTGGTGTGGGCTGGCGGCCGGATCGGTCCTGGCCGAAGAAGCTAGGGTTCTTCAAGACGAGGCCGGGCGAATCAGTTTTCAGCTGAACGCCGTGAACTGGAGGAACACCGGACTGACGGCAACGGCCGAAGCCCAGCGGTATCCCGAGGCGATCGGACGATTGATCACCGAGAAGCTGGAGTTTGTCGCCGTAGAAAAGGAGGTGGTGAAGTCCCGGCTAATCGGCTTCTGGACCTGGGAGGAGCAGAGCAAGGTTAAAACTGTGGTGACCAGAGATGGGACGGTGATCGTATTGCGGCCGGCGACCGGAGCAGAGGCGACGGTAGGGATTGAGAGGTTTGATAATCCTTTTGTCCTTTTAGTCGGTTCGGCGTTGGCTCTCCTCGCCGCCGGTAATCTGATGGCGAAAAGACGACCGAGGGTAGCATTCCCCACCGTCGCCGCCATCGTCGCCGCCGTCGTCGCCGCCACCATCGCCGAAAACGAAGAGAGCGGTTGGCGATGGTATCGCCGCTTTAGTGCATTAGCTGGCATCCTGTTAATCTTGTCCGTGGTCGTGGTATCGGTTAGGATGCCCACGACAGTGAACGCAAGCCCCGCTTTTGCCAATCGGCAATTGCGGGGCTTTTTTGAGTACGCACGGTAAAGTAAAAAATGTCCGGTTAACACCTGTCACCCCAAGGTGTTAACTGAACAGACAGTTGCGTAAAAAATGGCTTAACGGTATAATGGCGGGGTCAGAAATAATAATTTGGTCGACGATTAAAAACCACGTCAAGGTAATTTTATGAATAAACAATCACTTATTGACGCTGTACACGAGAAAATCGGCGGAACCAAGGTTCAGGCCGAACAGGCGGTTGACACTTTCATTGAGTCAATCGTCAACAGTTTGAAAAAAGGCGACGAGGTCTCGATCGCCGGCCTGGGCATTTTCTCCACCAAGCAACGGGCGGCCCGCACCGCGCGCAACCCGCGCACCGGCGAGTCCATTCAGGTCGCCGCGATGAAGGTACCGAAATTCCGCGCGGCTAAGGCGTTGAAGGATGCAGTAAAATAACTCTACTCGACGACCTACCACGAGAAAACCTCCTGTTCGCCGGTTGGCGGATCAGGGGGTTTTCTTTTTGTGCTAATATTGAAATCATGAAGCAAAAACCGAAGGTCGGTCTATATGTTGACGGAGCAAATCTTTTCTACCAAGGACGCCGAAATGATTGGATGGTTGATTATAAAAAACTTCTCATCTGGATTAATAAAGAAAGCGAGGTTGTTGTGGCTAAATATTTTATCGGTAAACCATCTTGGGAACCAGCTAGATCCCTTAATCAAACCTTTAATTCATATTTAAATAAAATCGGCTACGCGATTATCACTAAACCGCTCAAGAAAATTAAAACCAAAAATGGAGAAATCAAGAATAAATGCAATTTTGATGTTGAAATGCACGATGAAATTATCCACGATCTCTCAAAACTTGATATTGTTTATTTGGTCAGTGGCGACAGCGATTTTATGCGGACAAAACAGCGAGTATTGGCCAACAAAAAGAAAATCAAGTTCTTGGCTTACAAACGGGGTTGTTCTTGGGAAATCAGACTGTCTTGGCACATCTTACTTGACGATATAAAAGCGGAGATACAAAGGGCTGGCACTTGACGGCGGGGTCGGGGGCGGTATACTAGAAATATAGTTACATCGCCGGCCCTCGTGGCCGGTTTTTCCGTCACCAAAATGAGATCTGCACCGGCGAGTCCATTCAGGTCGCCGCGATGAAGATACCAAAATTCCGGGCGGCTAAAGCGCTTAAAGACGCTGTTAAATAATCGAGAGTAAGAAATTAGAAAAATCCGTTCCAGCAACCGGTGGGGCGGGTTTTTCTTGACATCTTTTCGGCCGTGTCTAGTATTAGCGCAGGAAGTTGAGATGGTGTTTTTGTTTTTGGTCTTTGAATATCCGAAGGGGGTGACAAATGGCGACTGGTTTGGAACAATATTTGACGGAAGTTTTAAGCCCGAAAATCAAGATTCATGTTTTGCCGGGCGGAAGGATGCCTGAACAGGGTTCTAACGGAGCAAATGGTTTTGATGTTTTCGCCCGCGTCATTCAGGATGAGACCAGGCGCGACCCCAATAACGGAAATCTACGTTTGCCGTTATGGGAGTTGATGGGAAGCGACGGAACCGGCGCCAGCTATCAACTAAAACCAGGAAGGTCAATCTTGGTCGGTATCGGTTGTGTATTTGAAATGCCCCCTTATATGGGTTGTCTGATGATCGCCCGAAGTGGTCAAACGACCAAAACACAACCATTACCATTATGGGAAGTTGTTAATTCGCCGAGTTTTATTGATGCTGATTTTCGCGGCGAAGCGGCTGTGCACATCAGAAACATCAGCCGGCAGACAATGACAATTACCGCTGGAATGAAAATTGCTCAAATCTTGTTCACGCCAACTTTCATTCCCCAATTCGTAATGGTCAATTCCCTATCTGAACTCTCGCCGACCGCGCGCGGCGGCAACGGTCTTGGTTCAACCGGAATGGGAATGGTCGCGAACGAGATATTGCCGAAAACCAGAATCAGGAGACAAAAGAAGACTTAGCCGTCCCGATTCCGCCATTCGCCAACCGGCGAAGGCGGACATCGGGACGGCTTTTTATTTTTTAAAAATCAGACATAAAACCTTTGAATGAGCGGGTTGAGGCGGGTGATGATTTCGTAACTATTGGTTTGCGCGAGGCGCGCTATTTCTTCGGCGGTCGGGCCGCTTTTTCCTTCAAGCAAAATCACTTCATCGCCAATGTTCAATCCGTTTCTTCGGCGGGCAAGATTTTTAATTTTTGTCACATCAACGATAATCATATCCATAGAAACGCGGCCGATAATTTTGGCAAATTGATTTTTAATTCGCACGCGGCCGACACTTGATAAAAGTCGCGGATAGCCGTGCCAGTAACCGATCGGGCAGACGGCAAGCTGCGTTCCCCGTCGGACTTTTTCCGTCAAATCATAGCCAACCCGATCATCGGCCGATAGAGTTTTAATTTCACTAATAATCGTTTTCCAAACCAGCGCCGGTTGCAATTTAATTTTTGATTTTAATTGATCGGGGTATAAACCAAGAAGTCCGAGCCCGATTCGCACTAAATCATAACGAGCCTCGGGATATGACAGTGTGCCGCCGGTCGCCGCGAGATGTTTAAGGAGGGATGATTGGGGAAAACCATCGGCCTCAGCGAGGGTGAGAAATTTTTCAAATTCTTTAATCTGACTTCTAACCGATGATTTCAGCCGCGGGTCGGAGGCCGCCGCGAGATGACTGTAAATGCCTTCCACCACCACGGCCGGCTGAAACTTTTTCAGCAGATGTAAAAATTTCGGAAATTCAGCGAGGAGAAAACCTTGCCGATGCATACCGGTATCAACTTTTAAATGTAATTTGAGTGGTTGATCCGAGGAAAAATGTCTTAAGATTGTCAACGATTCAAAAGTAGAAATAGTTAAACTAATTCCGGCCAGGGCCGCGGCGGCAAAATTATCCGGCCGAGTGTAACCAAGGACGAGAATCGGCGCCGTTACTCCGGTCGCGCGCAAAGTTTGCGCTTCAACAATTGAATCCACGCCGAGCCAGTCCGCCCCAAGTTCAATTAAAAGTTTGGCATAAGGCACGAGGCCGTGGCCGTAAGCGTTTGATTTCGCCACCGCCATTATCTTCACTCCCGCGCCGATTAATTTTCGGAAAGAATGATAATTACGGGCAAGCGCCCGTTGGTCAATCTCAATCCAAGTCCGCAAATGACCGTTGGCCAGTCTGGTCATCGGGTCATAGTAACAAATTATCGTTTAGAAACAAGCGCTTGCGAGTAGGGAGAATCCCCGTACCGAACGTACCGAAACACGTTCGGTACGGGCGGGGAACTCCCGACGCGACGCAAACAATGCGGACAGCGAGGATCGAACTCGCATCTGCTGCTTGGAAGGCAGCCGTACTACCACTATACTATGTCCGCTGTTTTATTAACTATAAATCGCGATTGAAGCCAAAAAGATTATGGTGCAAAAGATAGCCGAAAGCAAACACCAAGCGCACCATTCGCGCAATTTGATTATTTGGATATAAATCAAATAGAGCGAGAAAAGAAAGGCTGCAACCGTCAGCCACAAAATCAGCGGCTGAACGACGGCGAGTTGAACGGGTAAAAAAAAATTAAGTGTCTGACTGACGATCACTGAAAGATAATAAGCAAATCCCAGCCATTCCAACGGCAGACCGAAAAGAGTGGAATAGCGGCTATGAACCACCACTTCGCAATCGGAATTGAGCGGGCAAATCAATTTTTCCGACCGGCGCTTTTGTCGCCAAATGTAAAAAGCCGCTAAAAAACCACTTAGAGCGACAATGATAATCAGTAGGCGCAAGAGAATTTCCATGGCCTGATTCTAGCAAATTAAACCGGCGGGATAAATAAAAAAACCGCCCCGATGGACATCGGGGCGAGGTGGAACAAGATCGGTTCGGCCTGTTCATTGACTTAACTCGTTTTGTCCTCGGCCGCCCGCACGACTTCGTCGCGCGGCGGCAAGACAGCCTCTAACTTCAGATTGGCCATACTTTCCAACGCGCGCTTGGGGAAACTGGAATTTGACGGTGTCAAAACTGTCAAGATAACACCTAAGCCGAACAAATAGCCAAATAGGCAGAATAAAGACTGATTCATTTTTATCTCCTGAAAACTTGCCTAAAATTCCAATCTAAATACTACTGTAACGACAGCGAAAAATCAAATTTTCAAAATGTCTTGGTTGGTCGGGCTGCCGGGAATTGAACCCGGTCTACATGCACCCCATGCATGCGTACTACCGGTATACGACAGCCCGTCGTTGCTCGAAAACATCTTAAACAAAAAGACCCTCGGCGTAAACGGACACGCCGAGGGTCAAAAGGAGGATTGGAGACAATCGTTATAGCCGTTACCGCCAGTGGCGGCGGTGGTGATGACCGTCAACTATAACAACCCGCGATGGGCGATAGTGGTAGTACGGCCGACTAACATAGACTGGCGGCCGATATGCGTACTCCCGCACTACCACTGACCGCGGCTGGTAATACACCACCGGGGTCGAAGTTGTGTAGGTAACTCCCCCACCATCCGCCCTAAGATGACCGTATGGAGCGATTACGCTCCATTTTTCTGTCCGGCCATCCTGGGACATCTGTCCCGAGACAACAACACAGCCACATACTCCACCCAACCATATCGTTGCCGTAAACAGAACGGCAAACAGAACTGTCTTTTTCATAACTCACCATCTTTCTGTCCCAAGTCTGGGACTTTCAAGGTTCTACTTTATCTACCTAATTTTCCCCCAAACCAAACTGTTTTATACTAGCACAATCATTTAAAAAAGTCAATATATCGGGATACTCGGATTTGAACCGAGACTAAATCCTCCCAAAGGACTCGTGCTACCGTTACACTATACCCCGAACCTAAAATTTACAAAATAATATCAGGCAAATAATCAATTTTTAATTGATTGCCGTTTTTATCAAGATAAACAGAAACAATATCAATTTGCCACTCCATACTATCATCAATCTTCTTGCTTAATAAATAAGTCTGAATCACGCGACTCAATCGTTGACGTTTCCATAGATGAAGATTATCTTCTGGTTCGTAGTCATCACTCCCCTCGCCCAGTAATTTATCGCGCGAAACAGTTTTGACTTCCACAAAATGAATAATGGCATCTCTGTTGGCCACAATGTCTATTTCTCCCCATTTCTGCCAATAATTCCGATCAATTATCTCAAAACCCTGCTTTTCTAGAAATAAGCTGGCTAAATCCTCGCCCTTTTTACCAGTGATTTGTTTGTCTTTTTTGACCATTATGTCTTTTATACACACAATCCACAGAATTATCCACAGTTTTAAGGTTTTTTATCGGACTTATTTCTGATTTGTCCCTGATTAATATCAGATAAACTGTGCGGGTAGGCCCGCACACTAATTTTTGTTTCGGAAAAGTTCCAGACTTGCAGATAGTCGATTAGTGAGTTGCTTCCTTGCTTGACCTCGTAATTTTAACATTGTTTCCCTATATCTCGCATCTACTTCCGCTAAATATGCTTCATAGTAAAGAAGAACCATAGGTATTCTTGGTTTTGTTGAAGGAACTTTTCCAGAATTATGTTCAATAAAGCGTTTCCTAAGATTGTTTGTTGACCCAATATATAATTCGTCGTCTTTCGTGCTCCCAAGAACATAAACATAGAACATAATTCAAAAACAAAATTTAGTGTGCGGGTAGGGAGAATTGAACTCCCGTCTCGTCCTTGGCAAGGACGCATTCTACCACTAAACCATACCCGCCTTCGCTACGCTTCGGCGGGCGAAGCCCGCCAGCGAGTGTGTCCCCGGGAGGATTCGAACCCCCAATAACGGTTCCGAAGACCGTTGTGATATCCATTTCACCACGAGGACGAACCGCCCGTTTGTAGTTTAACAAAAGATGGTTAAAGCGCAAAATTTAAGCTAAAATAGGCGAAATGAAAATTCCAGAAATTATTTTGAATATCACCGAGATTCTGGCTAAAAAAGGTTTTGCCGGTTATTTGGTTGGCGGTTGCGTCAGAGATTTATTGATGAAAAAAAAGCCAAAAGATTGGGATATTACGACTGATGCCACCCCAGAACAAATTGCTGAATCTTTTCCTAAAACTTTTTATGAAAACACCTACGGCACGGTGACGGTAGTTAACGAGCAAACGGAAGATGAAAGTTTACGCCATGTGGAAATTACCCCTTTTCGCCAGGAAACAAAATACTCGGATAAACGTCATCCTGATCAAGTGATTTTTACCAAAGATTTGGAATCCGATCTTAAAAGACGCGATTACACAATCAATGCTATTGCTTATGAGACAATTAAAAAACAAATTATTGATCCATATAAAGGACAGAATGATATAAAAGACAAAATTATTCGCGCGGTCGGCAATCCTGAAGAAAGACTGAAAGAAGATGCATTAAGAATTATGCGAGGCGTAAGATTAGCCGTAGAATTGGGTTTCACGATTAACATTGAGACGATGGAGGCAATGGTAAAAACATCCAATCTGCTTGATTTTATTGCTCAAGAACGAATTCGCGATGAATTTTGCCGTATTTTAAACACAAAAAACTTAATGCCGGGGATTGTTATTCTTCAGAAAATCGGCGCATTGAAACAATTTCTACCAGAATTAGAAGAAGGTATTGGGATGAAGCAAAATGGGGACCATAAATACGAAGTCTGGGAACATATTTTACGCGTGGCTCAACATGCCGCCGACCGCGACTGGCCGTTACACGTGAGACTTGCCGCTCTTTTTCATGATATTGGTAAACCAAGAACTAGGCAATGGAGTGAGGAAAAGAAAGATTGGACTTTTTATGGTCACGATGTTATTGGAGCAAAAATGACCAAAAAATTAATGGAAAGAATGCGTTTCACTGGAAACACAATTGATGTGGTGGTAAAACTGATTAGAAATCATATGTTTTTTAGTGATATTGATAAAATTACCCTATCAGCGGTGAGAAGGATTATTGAGAATGTGGGACGTGAAAACATTTGGGATTTAATGAAAGTGCGTAATTGCGACCGAATCGGTATGGGGCGGCCAAAAGAAAGCCCATATCGGTTAAGAAAATATGAATCAATGATTGAAGAGGCGCTTCGTGATCCAACTTCAGTCAAGATGCTGAAGATTAAAGGTGAAGATGTTTTACATGAAACAGGATTATCACCGAGTCCAAAAATTGGTTATATTCTTCACGCTCTACTTGAAGAAGTTTTAGATGACCCAAAATTAAATACGGAAGATTATTTAAAAAATAGAATTAAAGAATTAGTTAATTTGCCAAATGAAGAACTTAAACGGATGGGCGAGAAAGGGAAAGAAAAAAAAGAGATTATTGAAAAAGAAGAAATAGAGAAAATACGCGGTAAATACTTCGTAAAATAGCCCATAAAAACAAAAACCCCATCCGCATTATTTTGGGATGGAGCGTCGACATGAAGATAGTTTCTGTTATGTCCGGTGTCCAAAGTAAGTAAAAGACAAATTGAATTCATCATGTCTTTTAAGACCCAATCATATCCGATGCAATTTTACTAAAGGACATTCTAAAGGACAAGACCCTACCTGTGGATAACTTTTTGAACGATTTTATTGTTTTTTCCGATGAAAGCGTTCGTGCACCGAGCGGAGTTCGCGGTCGGTGATGTGAGTATAAATTTGGGTGGTGGAAATGTTGCTATGACCAAGAAGTAATTGGACGGAACGGAGATCGGCGCCGTTGCGCAAGAGATCGGTGGCAAAACTATGACGCAAGGTGTGCGGCGTAACTTTTTTCACAATTCCCGCTTTGGCCGCATAGAAATTAACCAATCGCTCAATACTCCGCGGCATCAACCGAGCAGAATTTCGGCTGATAAATAGCGCTTCTTCGGTATCTTGACGCTTATCTAAATAAGTTTTTAGAGCTTTTTTCGCCTCCGGCGAAATAAACACCAGTCTGATTTTCCCGCCCTTGCCGCGGATGGAAAACTCGCCTTGGTTTAAATCCAAACTGTCACGATTGAGCGCGCATAATTCTGAAACGCGGAGGCCGGTAGAAAAAAGGAGTTCCAAAATCGCCCGATCGCGCCGGCCTAAAGCGGTGTTGACATCAGGTGAAGTCAAAAGACGGGTTAATTCTTGTGGGCTAATTAAATCCAATTCTTTACGTTCAACTTTGGCCAAATCAATCGCCGTTGACGGCAAAACGGAAAGCTCTCGTCCTGATAGGTACTTAAGAAAAGTGCGCAGGGCAATCAAATAATAGTTTTGCGAATTTTTTTTCAGACCGCGGCGATTCAGCGCCAGACGAAATTGCCGGATATTGTCGGTTTTTATCTCTGACGGAGAAACAACACGGCTGAATTCAAGAAATGATCGCAGATAACGGTCGTAATTAGCCACTGTTTTCAAGCTCCGGCCGCGTTCAATTTCCAGATATTCCAAAAATTCCTGTTTCAGTTTACTTAAATTGTTCATCATTTTTTAGACTTTTCCAGTTCTGATTTTAGCATATTAAAAATAAAAAATTGTGCGACATAGAAATGATTGACTTTTTCCATCATCTTGTGTATCATTACGGACGGAAAATTGAACATGCGTTCAGCCCTCAACCACAGGGCAAAAGTGGTTAAGAACCTTTAAAAGGAGGTTGGGTGATGAAAAGACTGTTGAATGGTTTGGTAGAAGTGCCAGCGCTCGTCGTTATTTGCGCCGCGGCAGTATGGCTGTGCAGCAAGGTGTTTCCATGCATGACACACCTGTCTGCCCGCGTTGATCAAGGTGAGGGTGAGTGGATGGTGGTAGTGTTATTCCTCGTTCTAATGTTTGTTGTTGTCGTGCCACTCTTACTGACGATTATTGTGAGTGGTGTTATGGCGGTATTCATACTCTGCGGTGCCGGTCCACATTTTTTACTCCGCAAATTTGCGGCTGGCTCGGTGCTCATGACAGACAACTCGCGAGTGGTGCGGTATTTGGGCGAGGATGAATACTCTTGGCGCTGGTCGCCGGAAGCCAAACTCGCTTGCGAACCCTTGAGGAGTCAGCAGACCGTCTCGCTTACTGCCCGGCCAATCACTGCTAATCCTAAGGTTAGAGAGTTGGGGATGTACCTGAGCGTGCGAGTGAAAACCGAAGACCAGCAGGCCTTGCAACGCGTGATTGATTTGGATCGGCCAGATAACTGGGGATCGCTGGTAAGCTCGGAGCTCTATGATTTGGCGGAAAGTTGCTCCACCGAACTGGCCGAGTTTTCCAACCCTTTGCGCCCAGAGCAACAGGTTCGTTTTAATCAACTAGTCTGTCAGAAACTTGGTGACCGATTGAGCTGCTGTGGTCTGCAGATTCTTGAGGCCAGTTTTACCCTCAACTGAAATGTTGATGGTTCAAATCCATCCGGCCCGACCGAAGCCCCGACTCATCACGAGCGGGGCTTTTTGTTTTTTATTCATTTATTCAAGTGCCATACAATTCGTGATGCGTGCCGATAGTGATAAAAAAGGTGGTGTTTTTATCAATCGGTTGATAATGGATTCTCAAATCACCAGTGACATCAATGCTTCGATAGCCAGTGTACTTACCGCGGAGAGGATGATTATTTAAAAGAGGATGAAATGGATTCTGTAAAAACAAGTCACGCCGTTCGGTGAACTTTCGTTGCTCACCGCTTTGTAATTTATCGTAGGCTTTCTTGAAACGGCGATGAAGTAAGATCTTCATGGGACCTTAAGGGGTCGAAGAATTTAGATAACGATCCATCTCCTCGCCGGTGGTGAACGGTCCAGCAATATTTTTTTGGGTTCGGAAGTCTCGGGACGCTTGACGAAGCAGGGCCGCGGTCTTTTTATTGGGCACTTCTGGCACCGAGAAAATTACCTGTTTCTCTTCAATTAGCCGCCGTAAATAATTATTGACAATCGTTCCCAACGGCAGACCCAGTTGTCCCGCCACTTTCTGGGCCTTGGTCTTGAGTGTTTTTTCGATCTTGACGTTGATTAACGCCGTTTTCATATACCCAGTATATACCGAGGTTAAGTTGAGTCAAATACGCGAGAAGGAAAATTTGACAAAAATACTGAAACTATGCTATCTTAAAGACGGCGTTGGTCTTCAACAAAAACCGGCTCAAATGAGCCCTAACAGAAAGGACGAGTAGGTATGATCACACCGAATATTGTGTTTCTGTCGCTATTAATGTTGGTGTTGGTATTGCTTCTTGTTTACATTATTTGTAGTGATTTTCGTCCAGGGGGTGACAACCGTACAAGGGGAGTGATTGGTAAATGGCTGACCGGGAGTATTGTGATTTTTTTACTCTCTCCAGTCTTTCTGGAAACAACGATGATGTCGGTACCTGTAACTTTCAGCCAAGACAGGGTGGCCCAGACGCATCCTCAAGGTTGCTGGGACTGGCCGGGGCGAAAAATGGTGTTCATGGAAAAGCAACCACGATTAACCGCTTCATCGTCGGTTACCCCGATCACCGACAATCCGAAGGCGGTTAGATTCAGCTATCAAGTTACGGCCAAGATTGCCGATCCCGCCAAGTTCTTTACCCCAGAAAGACAGGGGCTGGATTTTGCAAACTGGTGGGGCGGAAGCAATGAAACAATCACTCCGGATAGATTGGTATCTGAAATCATTCGCGGACAACTCTATAATTTCAACCATTATCATTCCGGAGAGTTGGCCAAGTTGTGGAACCCCATGGATACACAACAGAGTGAGAGGTTCAAGGAGCTGATTAGCCAATTTCTCCAGCCCGTTCTGGACCAAAACGGCCTCACCGTGACCGACATCAGTTTTGATGTCGGTTGATAAGCCGAGGGACCATTATTATCAATGTTGGCAATAGCCGCGGACGTTTTTCAATCGAGACGTGCGCGGCTTTTTCTTTCCCCACTTTTTGTTGTTTTATCAGGGCGCGGTATGATTAATACCATCCGTTATTGACTTTTTCCATATCTCGTGTATCATTACGAGCGGAAAATTGAACATGCGTTCAGCCCTCAACCACGGGGTAAAAGTGGTTAAGAACCTTGAGATTGGGAGAAATGTCATGAAAACCCGCTTGCCATTCGAGCAGAAATCAGATCTCAAAGAGATCGGGGAGCACGTCAAGAAATTTATGAGGGATAAACCAGAACTGCGTGAGGCTGGACAGAAAGTTCTATCTGCCATTCACAACTATGAACATTGCGATGACAGTCATGGCTTCCATTTTGGCCATCGCCTCAAGCAAGCTCTGGAAGAATTCGAAAATCTGATCGATAGAGTGTGCGCTGCGGTCTAGAGTTAGGAGTTTCGGAGGATCTCTATAAAACTCCGGCACTCCCATATATGAGAGTGCCCCTGTCTCCCGATGTGTTGTCGGGACTGATGTGTCTGAAAAGACGAAACAGGAATTGATCTTTGAAAAATGAAGGGTTGAAAGGTTGAAACAATGCTAACAAGTTTCATCGTAAATTGCATCATTCTTGGTGTTTTTGTGGTCATCGCGAGGGTAATGAGCGGCCTTGTGTCGTGGGCCGAAAAGATAGACACTGGAAAAAATGCACCAAGTGTCACTGGAAGCCCGGAAGAGACAGGTTGCATGAAGTAAAATATTGCGCTTCATGTGGCCATAAGTGGCCGGACACTCCGTTTAATTGTGGCTCATGAAGCGGAAAGTTGATGGTTCAAATCCATCCGGCCCGACCGAAGCCCCATTCATCACGAGCGGGGCTTTTTTTTTACTAAACCCCAAACCCAATGAAAAGGGACAAGAACAGATTTTAGTAATTAGACATATCAAGGTTAAACCTTGATATTACTGAAGATGAGAGATAGGGTGAGGTTTTTTCTTGTTTTATCATGACCGCCGTGCTATTGTTGTTTTATGCTAACTACCAAGAAAAAACAAACAATCATTAAAAAAACGCGCCAGCACGAACGGGATAGCGGCTCGGCCGAGGTGCAAACGGCGTTGTTATCGGAGCAAATTGAACAGCTGACCAAACATTTGAAAAAACACAAACAAGACGAGCACTCGCGGCGCGGTCTTTTAAAATTGGTGGCCAAACGACGCAAACATATGAAATACATCGAGAAAAAGCAGAAAAAATTATCAGCCAAAACGACCAAATAATGTCCATCATCAAACATCAAGGGCAACGGGTGGGAATGTTTATTGACACCCAAAACCTTTATCATTGCGCCAAAAATCTTTACGGCGCGCGGGTTAATTTCGGCGCGATTTTGAAAGAAGTGGTCGCCGACCGAACATTGGTGCGGGCGATCGCTTATGTCATCACGACGGAATCAGGCGAGGAGAAAAATTTTTTGGACGCGCTCGGCAAGGTCGGAATTGAAATCAAGACCAAAGATTTGCAAATTTTTGTCGGCGGCGCCAAGAAAGCCGATTGGGATGTCGGACTGGCGATTGATGCCGTTAAACTGGCGCCACGTCTGGATGCGGTGATTATCTTGTCCGGCGACGGCGATTTTGTGCCGCTGGTTGAATACTTGAAAATTCATAGCGGCAATCAAGTGGAAGTGGCGGCCTTCGGCAAAAGCACTTCAGCCAAACTCAAGGAGGTCGCGGATGATTTTCTAGATTTGGGACTTAATCCGCGCCGTTATTTATTGGGTTTTAACAATCAACGCCAACCACGGCGCGCGGCGCGACCGGCGGCGGCACCGTCAATCACTTCAAACAATAACAATAATAATTCTACGCCAACGACTTAACCCCAAACCAACTATTTCATTGACCAAGACTTTGTCTTATAATTAAGACATGGTCACTGATGCCGAAAAAGAATTGGAACAAAAACGACTCGCCGCGCGCCAAGCGATGGAGGGACCGGAGTGGACGGCGAAACGAGAACGGGAAGAAAAAGAGAAGAAAATTTCCGAGACAGGCGAACAGCTGAAAAAATCGTTGGCCGAAATTGACCAAAAGAAAACGGCCATGGAATTGGAGTGGGTTAAACTTGATGACCAGCGGAAAATCGTCCGCGCGCAACTGGCACCGATTCTGGAGCGGGAAAAACAAGCCGAGTCGGCGGAGGCCAGTTTGGAGTTGGAAGAAGCCAAAACCGTTCTCACCCAAGACAAACAAGTGATTGAGAAAAAACGGCAAGTGGCTCAAATCACTCGCCAAGAAGCGGAAAAAGAAAAATGGGGATATCAGGAAAAACTCTGGCAGATTGAGCGGGTGATTGAGACCAACACGGTTAAATACCGCGCTTTGCTTGACCAAGAAGATGAGGCAAAAAAACAATTAAACGAACTTCATGTCTGACCCCATTCCAGTTGAGCGCTTAGCGGAAGCGCGGCAAGCGATGGAAGGCGAAGAACGCCGGAAAAAACGCGAGTTAGAAAATCAGAACTTATTTAAGCGGCGCGAGGAAGCGCGCCGCGCCATGGAGGGGGAGGAACGACGGCGGAAACATGAGACCGAAGCCGTGATCAACCGAGCTAATCAAGAAAAAGCGACGGCCGCGGCGGCGGCCGAAACGGCGACCCTCGCCCTCGCGCGCCAAACGGCGCAATCCGCCGTTGCCGCCGAACGAGAGAAAGAAATGAAAGCCGCGACGGTGGAGACGGCGCGGCGGCGACAAGCCGAAGCAACGGCGACCCAGATTGCCAAATTAAAGAATACGCCATTGATGATGGAGTCAATCCGGACTTTAAAAACCGATTTAACGCAGGCCACGGCGCATGGCGCCACAATCACTCAAGCGATTATTCGGGGACAAAACCAATCATTTGGCTCGCCGGCGGTTTCTAACCAATCCCGCCGCGGCCGCGGCCGGTTATTATTTTTAACTTTAATTCTTCTGCTTGTGGGCGCGGGCGCTTTGGTTTATCTCTATTGGTTTAAAATTTTTCCGCCGGTGCCGCCGGCCGCACCACCGCCTATTTCGCCGGCGGCGGTGGACCAGCTTTTTATCTCCACGGATCAACAAATAAAAATTGCTTTGGACAGTTTGACGCCAGCCGCCACAATTTTAAAATTGCGGCCGGCCTTGGCCGACGGTCCGACGACCGCCGGTCAATTAATCAGAATTATTCCGACTAAAACCGAAACGGCTTTGACTTGGTCGGCTTGGCTGGCGGCTTTGCCTGAAGTCTGGCCGGAAAAATTGAAACAAACTTTTGAACCAAAATTCTTGTTTGGCCGTTACGACGACAGCAATCAGCCAACGGTTTTTTTATTATTGAAGATTAAAAATTACAATGAAACTTTTGCCGCGCTGCGCGCGGCAGAAACGGAACTGGCCGCCTTTTTCTACTTATTGACCGGGCGGGCGGTTTTTTCTCCCTCAACGACGACACCGGTTTTTAACAATCAATTAGACCGCAATCTGGAAACGCGACGATTAATTAAAGACGGCCGGACGATTTTATTATACGCTTTTCTTGATCAAAATTTTTTCGTTCTGACGGAAAACGAGAGGGCTTTCGGGGAAATTGTTAATCGCTGGGATGACAGCGTCTTGCTAAAATAAACTCATCTGTTACACTGTCTGGCAATGGAAAAAACTGATTTGGATTATTTCCAAAAAAAACTAGAGGCGGAAAAAATAACTCTGGAAGAAGAGTTGGGTGAAATTGCCAAGATTAATCCCAAAAATCCGGACGATTGGGAGGCGGTGCCGGCGGAGACCGATGAAATTTCTTCCCGCGACGAGACGGCCGATCGGTTTGAAGAATTGGACGAGCGCGCGGCCGCCGTCGCGCCGTTGGAAATTCGTTTGCGCGCTGTTCATTTAGCGTTGGAGAAAATTAAAACCAATAACTACGGCCTTTGCGCCGTCTGTCAAGAATTAATTGAGCGAGAACGGCTGGAAGCCAACCCCGCCGCGGCCACCTGTAAACTCCATTTGGCGAAAACCAAACATTAAACTGGACGATGCTGGCTAATATCCATTCGGCTCAGGTGTCTGGCTTGCGGGCGGAATTAGTTCAAGTGGAAATGGATATCAGCCGCGGACTTCATTCTTTTTCCATTGTCGGTTTGCCGGATCAAGCGGTGGAAGAAGCTAAAGACCGTATTTCGGCGGCGATTAAAAATTCCGGCTGGCCGTCGCCCCAAAGAGGCAACCGGAAAATTATCGTTTCGCTTGCCCCCGCTGATTTAAAAAAAGAAGGTTCTGGTTTTGATCTGGCTATCGCCTTGGCTTATCTTTTGGCGGCCGGTGAAATCAAGTTTCCGCCCGCTCAACGCGCGTTCTGCGGCGAACTCGGTTTGGACGGCGAACTGCGACCGGTTCGCGGCACTTTGTTGTTGGTGCAGAAATTAGCCGCCGGCGGTTGCCAAGAAATTTATCTGCCGGCCGCCAATGCCAAAGAGGCGGCGCTTGTCGCCGGCCCGAAAATTTACGGCGTCAAAAATTTGCGTCAATTGGTCAACCACTTAAATCCCAAACCGAACGAAGATCCCTTGGCCGAAAAAATTGAACCGTTGATGGCCCAACCGCCGACCGTGATTGAATATCGGCCGGCTCATCACTTAATTGATTTTGCCGACATTAAAAGCCAATTAACCGCCAAGCGGGGATTGGAAATTGCCGCCGCTGGCGCTCACAATGTGGCGATGGCCGGACCGCCGGGCACCGGCAAAACGATGCTCGCCCGGGCGTTCACCGGTATTTTGCCGCCGCTCGCTCTTGATGAAATTCTGGAAGTCACCGGCATCCATTCGGCCGCCGGCGTCTTGACCGAAGACCTCATTACCCAGCCGGCCTTTCGCGCGCCGCATCACACCGCGTCTTATATCGCGCTCGTCGGCGGTGGTTCCACGCCCAAGCCGGGAGAAATTACCTTGGCGCACCGCGGCATTCTTTTTCTTGATGAATTTCCCGAGTTTGACAAGCGAGTGATTGAATCTTTGCGTCAACCACTGGAAGATAGGGTGGTCAGTATTTCCCGTTCCAAGGGCACGATGGTTTTTCCGGCAGATTTTGTGCTGGTCGCCACGATGAATTATTGTCCTTGTGGCAATAAGGGACTCCGCCAGCGGGAATGCGTTTGCAATCACAGCGCGCTCGCGCGCTATCAACGGAAATTGTCGGGGCCGATTATTGACCGGATTGATCTTTGGTTGGAGGTGCCGCAAATTGATCCGGAAAAACTTAGCCCGACCGCCGGCGCCGCGGCCGAAGAAGATTCCGCCACCATCCGCGCACGGGTGGTCAGAGCGCGAGACATTCAAGCCGAAAGATTCCGCCGCGAATCAAAGCAGATTAAATTAAACAGCCAGATGGGCGTGCGGGAGCTTAAACATTATGCGCCACTAACCAAAGAATGTCTGAAATTATTGAATGATTCGGCGCGGCGATTTGAACTGTCGGCGCGGGCTTATCATCGCGTCATCAAACTCGCGCGCACCATCGCCGATCTGGCCGCCGCCGACCAGATCGCCGAAACCCATCTTCTGGAAGCCCTTCAATACCGGCCAAAAATCAATCCGTGACCAAATCACTTTTGCCCACTAAAAGAATTGAGCGCTCTATCCTGTTTATTCGGCAACAGAAAGTTTTACTAGATGCCGATTTGGCTGATCTTTATAGAGTAGAAACTAAACAATTAGTCCGAGCTGTTAAAAGAAATATTGATCGCTTTCCGGTTGACTTTATGTTTCAACTGAGTAATTCCGAAGTTACTAACTTGAGGTCCCAATTTGGCACCTCAAGGTCGTCGTGGGGTGGACGACGGTATCAACCCTACGCCTTCACCGAGCAAGGCGTCGCGATGCTTTCGAGTGTTCTGCGAAGCCCACGCGCTGTGAGTGTAAATATTGAGATTATGAGAGCTTTCGTCCGGCTGCGCCAAATTCTTTCCACCCACGCGGATTTGGCGCGCCAGTTGGCCGTACTTGAAGAAAAATATGATGAGCGTTTTCGTATTGTGTTCGAAGCCATCCGCCAATTAATGATTCCGCCGGAAGAAAAACGCGAGTTGATCGGCTTTCGACCGAACAAAGTTTCATCGGCGGGAAAATAATTTGTGAAAAAACACCCCCCGAGCGAAGCCGCGAGGGGTGGTTAATCGAAGCCGACAACTTCGGTTACGACAACTGGCTTTAGAAGCTTGCCCTGGAATGGCCCATAGTGAGCTTCGCCTCTAATTTTTTTCCCCGACAAAACAAATGGAATCCAGATCGGGTCAGCCGGCATCATTTCGGAAAACGGCAATTGATTGAACGGGAACCAAGTTGGGTCAATCATCTCTTCGGTCGCGCGCGGTTCGCCTGACCAATGTTCCACAATAAAAACATGGACCAAACAGGAGAATTGCCCGCCGTCACTTTTATTATTATGGAAGGTAATTTCAGCCATTTTTCGCAAATCGGCCGCCGCGATGTCTATTCCAGCTTCCTGACGGCATTCTCGAATCGCGCCCTGAATTAAATTCTCCCCCGGATCAATGCCACCGCCGTAACCGTTCCAGCGGCCCTCGCCGATATGGCGAGTTTTGCGAGCCAAAAGCACTTCCCCTGCCCGAACCGGAAAAACCAAAGTCGCTTCGGTTAAAACTTTCTCTGTTTTTTTATTGGCATATTTGCCTCCTTTCTGGAATTAATATTAGCACACAAACAGCGCTAGGAGGAATTTCCTCCCAGCAGTTTAATCGTTGATTAGAACGGGTTTTTAGCCCTAATTCGCCACGGCGAACGGGCGAAATCCATTCTAAAATGGATTTTTAGCCCCGCGGATTTCAAAATGCACGTGCGGGCCGGTGGATTTGCCGGTTGAACCAATATAACCGATTACTTGTCCTTGAACCACCGCTTGCCCCGCCGAAACGATATTGCTTTGATTATGGGCGTAGAGCGTTTGGGTGCCGTTATCATGCTCAATCACGAGATAATTGCCGTAACCGCCATTCCAACCGCTCTGTTTGCTGATAATCACGCGACCGGCGGCCGAAGCGTAAATCGGCGAACCGGCGGCGGCGGCCAAATCCACGCCGTTGTAACCGTGAAGACCTTGAGTTTTAACGCCACCGCGGATCGGCCGCAGATAATAACCGGCGTAAGTTGGTCCGCCCCCCCGAACATAACGCGATGATCCGGTGGTCGGCGCCGCCACCTCGCCGTCTGGAATAATTATCGTCGTCCCCACCACCAAGGCCGCGTCTGGGTCCAGATCATTAAATCTAACAATCTCTTTTAAATCGGCCTTGTGTTTTTTCGCCAAACTTTGGAGCGTATCGCCTTTAACGACCGTATGTTGAACGCCGGTAACCGGCAAAATAACCAAAATTTGTCCTTCTTGAATGGCGGTCGCCCGAGTTAAGTCGTTCGCCCACATTACCGTATTCACCGACACCTTGAACATTTTGGCGATTTCTGACAAGGTGTCGCCAGCCCGAACAACATAAATACTGATTCGATCGCTTGGCGGCACATCATCCATATTCCCCATCGCGCCGAGCGGCCCGGCTTCCGGTAGGAGAGCGCTGTCACCAACAACGACAACCTCACCGCCACCGCGCGACCAGTTCGGATCCGAAGCCAAGTCTGATTCTAATAAAGACATATTTTGAGAGTTTAAGGAAATTAAACTGGCCTGGAGACCGGATGGGTTAATGATGAAAATAAAACCAATTAAGACAAAGAAAAGCGACCCCCTCAAAAAAAGGGCTATAAATAAGGGTTTTTTATTAAGAAAAGATATAATAAGCCAAATATCTGCCAGGCAACCGTTCTAACCATAAAATGGCTATAATAAGCCATTTTTAATCCATAACCACCTCAACAACCGGAAGCTTCATTGTAATATACTCCGGACTTAAATCAAGTTTGAATAATAGGTCGCTGTGGATAATCTATGGTATAAATTTTAGACTAAGATGACCCAATTATTATCTTCTGAACTTAATGAATCCCAGCGCCAAGCCGTGCTTCATCGTGACGGACCGCTTTTGGTGATTGCCGGCGCCGGCACCGGCAAGACCAGAACGATTACCCAACGGATTCACCAGTTAATTGAAAGCGGGGTTCAACCCGGTCAAATTTTAGCCGTCACCTTTACTAATAAAGCGGCAAAAGAAATGTTGGAGCGGGTGATGAAATTAAACGGCGTTTTTAAAGTTGGCAACCGGCCGTTCATTTCTACTTTCCACACTCTCGGCGCCGCCATTTTGCGGGAAAATGCGGCAGGTCTCGGCCTTCAGCGCCACTTTTCCATTTTTGATCAAGACGATTCTATTGCCCTGATCAAAACCGCGCTTAAAGAAGCGGCGCTTGATCCCAAACGTTTCAACCCAAAAAATATTCTCAGTACCATCGCCCGCGAGAAGGGCAAACGGATAACGGCCAGCCGTTATGCCGAGACGGTTAATGAGACCGGCCGGCGCGGTTTTTGGCCGGCGCTCGTGGCCAAAATTTGGCTTCGTTATGAAGAAAAACTGCGCGCCCAGGGCGCGCTGGATTTTGACGACCTGCTTCTTTGGCCGGTAGAATTGTTGAGTAAAGAAGCTAAAATTTTAGAGAATTACCACGCGCGCTGGCATTATCTTCTGATTGACGAGTATCAAGACACCAACTTAATTCAATATCAATTAGCCCGTTTATTGGCCGGCCCGCGGCAAAACATTTGCGCCGTCGGCGATCTGGATCAGTCAATTTACAGCTGGCGCGGCGCCAACTGCCAACATTTGTTGCATTTCGCCGACGATTATCCCGGCGCCAAAATTATCACCCTGGAAGAAAATTACCGTTCCACCGAAGTGATTTTGGCGGCGGCGAATCATATCATCAGCAAAAATTTCAAGCGGGTGGAGAAAAATTTATTTACGCGGCGCGCGGGCAGTGAAAAAATTTCTCTGACCACCGCTTTGGATGAGCGGCAGGAAGCGGCGGCGGTGGCTCGGCAGGCGGCGGCGCTCATTCAAGAGGGGACGGCCCCCGAGCAAATCGCCGTTCTTTATCGGGCTAATTTCCAATCCCGCGTTTTGGAAGAAGCGCTGCTTCAAGCCGGTCTGCCTTACCGCGTGCTTGGCACCC
>ERZ1292632.810-Hain-H43-01um-R2-810-length-33801-cov-37_pt1 | contig 30489 bp, 47 predicted proteins | sample MGYA00564407_ERZ1292632 | MGnify/ENA primary metagenome ERZ1292632 (study PRJEB36523, sample SAMEA6512637) | groundwater metagenome | collected 2019-01-08 | study: AquaDiva: Metagenomics assemblies of 32 groundwater samples | reverse complement strand
TTCGGCCGCAGTCGGATAGCCGCCAAGCGGACCCCAATTGAACACCATGCCGCCGCGCTTGCCGCCGAGCCGCTCGGCCTTCTTCCCCTTGTGCATGAACCGCGCGGCCCCGCCGATGAAAGTCTCGTCGGCTTCGACTTCGCCCGCCATCTTTGCAAAGGTGCCGGTCTGCACGACGAGCCGCAGGCGGTGGAGCATGAACCACGCGGTCCGCTGAGTCACGCCGAGCGCGCGGCCGACTTCGTAGGAGCTGATGCCGTTCTTCGCGTTCACGAGCAGCCACATCGCGGGCAGCCACTTGTCCAGGCCGATGGGCGAGTCCTCGAACACGGTATCGACCTTGATGGAGAACTGGCGGCGCGGATGCTCCTCGCGGCACTTCCACAAGCGGCGGGTCGAGAGGAACGACACGGCACGGCTGCCGCAGGTCGGGCACTGGACACCGTTGGGCCATCGCAATCCCACCATGTAGGCGAGCGCCTTGTCGGGATCAGCAAAGTAGCGGACGGCTTCCAGCAGAGTCTCGGGGCCGGTGTAGGTGTCCATGCGTCTGAGATTAGCCGAAATAGCTAGGTGAGTCAAGTGATTTGTTACCACCGCGAGGGGGTGTGGGCGGGCACCCGGCGCCGGCTGGGGTGTGACGCTGGCGGGAGCCCCGGCGCCGAGTCCTTGCCCGCCCCCCTCGATGTGTGCTAGCTGCAGAAGGCGTCGAGCATGAAATTTTGGCGCGTGTGTCCCCGGTGTGGCCAGTGGCTGCCACGGCGGAAGCGGGAGGAGCACCCCGCGCGGTGTCATGGCGGTCGGAGTCGACAAGACCGGCGCCGGCCCGCGAAATCCGCGCCCGCCCCGGCCGCGTGATGACCGTCCTGGCGGCGCCGCTCGTCCTGACCGCGCGCAAGGCCACCCCGCCCGCCCTGACGCGCGAGACGCTGCGGCTCATCGCGCGGACGAATCTCTACGCGCTGGCCCGGGACCTCCTCGGCTACTGCGACATGACCCCCGCCTTCCACGAACCGATGCTGCTGTGGTCGCAGACCGATCCCCACCGCAAGAAGCTGCACATGGCCCCGCGCGGCAGTTTCAAGTCCTCGGGGCTCACGGTCGCCAAGAGCGTGCAGCGGGTACTCACGAATCCGAACATCCGGATTCTCTTGGGCTCCAACAAGGCGCAGAACGCCGAGGCCATGCTCAAGGAAATCAAGGGGCATCTGGCCAGCGAGCTGCTGGTCTGGCTGTTCCCGGAGATCCTGGTGGCCGATCCGGAAAAATCCGCGCCGCAGTGGACGACGGGCGCCATCACGGTGCGCGGCTCCCGGATCAAGGGGGCGGGGGCGAAGGAAGCCACGATCCAGGCCAACGGGGTCGAGGGGGAACTCACCTCCCAGCATTACGAGGTCGGCTGTTTCGATGACCTCGTGGGGCTCGAAAATTCCCAGACGCGCGAGGAGCGGCAGAAAGTCATCCGCTGGATCGACGCCGCGCAGTCCCTGGTGGATCAGCCGACGCCGGCGCGGGCGTGGCAGGATTTCGTGGGCACGCCGTGGGATTTCGACGACGCCTATGCCGACTTGCTCAAGAAGCGGCGTCGGGGCGATCTGGATCTCGGGGTGTACATCCGCCCGTGCTGGGAACCGCACCCGGCCGGGGTGGAGGTGCCCGGGTACGGCCGCGTGCGGGCGACCTTTCCGGAGCGCCTCTCCATCCCCGTGCTCCTCGCGCTCCGGAAAAGCATCGGGCCCTCGCGCTTCGCCGCGCAGTATCTGCTCAAGCCGACCGATCCCGAGACGGCGGTGTTCCAGCGGCTCGACCCGAGCCCCCAGCACCCCGACGGCGTGCCGGCGATCCGCCCGCGGCGGGCCCAGCCCCCGCTCGACACGCTCTGGCTGGCCATGACGGTCGATCCGGCCATCAGCGTCAAGGGGTGGGCGGATTATTCCGCGCTGGCCGTGTGCGGCTGGGACCACGCCAACAACCAGCACGTGCTCTGGCTGCGCTGGGGCCGGTGGGCGGAAACGGAACTGATCGCGCAGGTCTATCTGGCGTACACCCGGTTCGCCGCGCAGGGCCGCGCGCCCGCCCTCGTCGGATTCGAGGCCGTTGGGTTTCAGAAGCTCTACCGGCATCTGTTCACGAGTGAAGGCGAAAAGCGGGGCCACATTCTGCCGATCACGGGGCTGGAGCGCGACACGAAGCGGACGAAGAACACGCGGATTCAAGTGCTGGAGCCCGGGTGGAACGCGGGCGAACTGATCCTGTACGACGACCTGGACGCGCTCGACGACCTGCTCGACATGGCGGCGAAGTTCCGGCTCGACAAGGAACTGGCGCGGGATGATCTGCTCGACGCGCTGGCGGACAATCACCAGCTCCGCATCCGGCCCGGCGTGGTCGGCGCCCCGCCCGCCCTGCCCGAGGAGCTGGCCGCGCGCCAGGCGCTCGAACTCCAGATCCAGCAGGCCCGCGCGGCGCAGGGCCTCGAGCCCCTGGACCCGGGCTCCCTGTTCGTCGCCCGGATGCAGCAACGGGCGAAGCGCGAAGCCGAGGAGGAACGCGCGATGGTGGCGCTGGGCGCGGGGTTCGACGAGGCGTGGGACGTGGCGTACCGATGATCTTCCCCTGGTCCTGGGCCGCCCGCGCGCATCTCAAGTACCTCGAAGACGAACTCGCGTTCTGGCGACAGCAATGGCTGGTGGAACGCCAGCGCGCCGAGCGGGCGCTGGATCGGCTCCTCATGGAAAAGCAGCTCGCCCCCATCAGCGCGCCGCTGGTGCCCGACGAGCCGACGCCGGACCCGGTGGAGGTGCGGGTGCGTGAGCTGTTGAGTACGGAGGACGCGCTGCGCGCGGGGCAGGGATGAAACGCCACCGGATGATCCGCCACCGGCCGGCGCTGTACGTCGAGAAGATGAACTCGAGGCAGACCCGGCGCTCAGGATCCAGGGCCGTGCACATCCAGCACGCGCCGGGCGGCGTGAGTCGCCGGACTGACTTTGATGACGCGGTCCAGCGCATCGACTCGGCGGACGCTGCGTTGGCCGACCTGGCGAGGCGCCTCCTCGTCGTGCTCGCGGCGGACGCGAAGTACACCGAGCACCCCGGGCTTCCCTTCGGGGGGCAGCCATCCTGGCGGCGCGGAGTGTGGGCGTGAAGACCGTGATGAGGACGCGCGACCGCTTCGCGCTCGCCCGACGGCGAGCCACCCCGACGGTGGGCGACTGGGTGGCTCTGTTGTATTCCCCACGAGCCGAGGATCGCTACTGGGCTCAGGTGTGGGAGCAGTTGAATGCACACGCCAGGATCGCGCAGTACAGCGTCGATGCCTTCGAGGCGGCCGTCAAAACGGCCTACGAAGGCGAAATCATCGCCCCGATCTTCTCGCGGGACGCGCCATGATCTGCGCCCACTGCTCGCACGAGGCCACGCGCTACAAAGTTCCCGTCGCCGAGGGACGGGACGTGCGGATCGTGGACGTGTGGGAATGCCGGGCGTGTGCCCGCCGGTATCTGCCGATCATCGCGGATCACGCCACCGGCGCCGTCCTCTGGACGTGGATGCCGCTGGCCGGCTACTGCGGCGACTGCCGCACGGACGTCTGGCGCCACGTCGTCCACCCGCTCTCCGGCCAGCCGGTGCTCCTCTGGCCCAAGCCGACGTGCATCACCGCCGTCTACCGCGATGGCCAGGGCGGCGTCGCCTATCTCGACTACTGCGGGGAGGACTGCTGCCCCGACGAGGACGCGCGCCCGCATCATGGCGTCACGGCGGGCGGCACGCCGCTCCAGCTCGACGGCTGCGCGGGCTACCTCGCGCCGAAAGACCGCTACGAACTCTGGCTGACGGCGCAGTACGGCGCTTGGCTGGCCGCGTGGCTGCGGGATCATCTGGCGCTGGAAGACGAGTCCTACGAAGCCCTGCTGGCCCTGTGGGCGTCGGACCGTGACGCCGCCCTGGCCGCCCCGTCGTATCCTGCCGTGAACGTGTCCCGGCGCGTGGAGGGCGCGTCGTCACCGGAGCGTGACGATGGAATTCCCCCCGCGCCCGCCCACCACCACTCCGTCTAACGATCCCTACGCCGACCGCGCGGCCATCCGGGCGCGCGTCGAAAAGAAACACAAGGCGTGGACCGGCGGGCAGACCCGCGCCGGATTCCTCCAGGCCGCCAAGGGCAATCTGCTCTACCGCCACGGCCACCACTGGATTCGCCCCGTCGGCAACGCCTACGGCGACTGGCGCCCCGCCCTCGTCAAGAAGGGCACCCCGATGCCGGTCTACAACCTCTTCGCCGCCATCATGAAAACGTTCACGTCGATGCTCGCGCGCTTCGAGCCGGCGCTGACCTTTCGGCCGGCCACCGATGAGCCCGAGGATCGCGCGACGGCGGACGTGGCCTCGCGCGCCCTCGATGTCGTCCAGGACGAGTGCCAGATGACGGTGATCCGTCAACTGCTCGGCGAATGGGTCGGGATGACGGGGGGGGCGTGGCTCGAAACCGGCTGGGACGTGTCGATGACGCATGGCGTGGTCAACCTGCCGATGGAGGGCTGCCTGACGTGCGGTTCGACGCAGCCCGTGGCCCAGGACGCTCGCTGCCAGCAACCGGGCTGCGGCGGGCCGACGATGGAGCGGCCCGGCGTCACGCAGCCGATGCCGCGCGGCAAGCTCTTCGTCGAGGTCCGCTCGCTGTTCGAGATGATCTTCGACCTGCACGTCACCGATCCCACCAAGCACCGCATCCTGATCTGCCAGAAGTCGTTCGACGTGGACGACGCCAAGGCGCGCTGGACGGGCCGCGTCGATCCGGAGCGGATCCACGCCGATAGCGTGGGGTCGAACACGTCGCTGACCCAGGACAGCCTGGCCGTGATGACACCGGCCCTCGGCGATTTGCACCTCGGCAGCGCCCGCGTCATGTGGCAGACGCAGGGCCCGGCCACGAACACGCGCGTCACCGAGACGTGGTACTGGGAATTGCCGAGCGAGGAGTATCCCGAAGGGCTCCTGGCCATCTACCTCGGGAAATCGTTCGAGCAGTGCGCGCTGGCCGGCCCGCTCCCGTACTACGCGCAAGGCGCCGACGGGTCGCGGGAGCCTTTCCTGCCGTTCGTGTTCTTCCCGCAAGAGCTGGTGCCCGGCTCGGCGTGGCCGCGCACGGTCGCCAACGATGTCCGCCCGAAAAACGCCCAGCGCAACCTCTGGGAGTCGCTGATTATCATGGCCGGGCAGCGGATGGCGAATCCGGTGTGGCTGAGCCCGCGGAACGCCAACCTCTCGACGCCGACCGGAGAACCCGGGCAATTCATCGAGTACAACGCGCTGCCCATCGGCGGGGCGCTCGCCAAACCCGAGCGCATCCCGGGGCTCCCGATCAATCAGAGCTGGCTGCTCAACCTGGAGCGCATCGACAAGGAGATCCAGGAGCTGACCGCGATCTTCGAGGTGCTCTCGGGCAACCGGCCGGAGGGCATTTCGGCCGGCATCGCGCTGCAAATTCTCAAAGAGCGCGGCGAATCGCGGTTCGGGCCGATGTTCCAGCTCTGGCATCACGCCTGGGCGCAATGGGCCAAGCAGGCGCTCGAAATCTTCCGCATGTTCGCCACCGAAGAACGGATGTTGCGCCTCAAGGGGCGCGATGGCGAGTGGGAGGTCCAGAAATTCCTCGGCGCGGACCTGCGGGGCCGCATCGACGTCGTGCCCGAAGCCGGCATGTCGATGCCGAAGTCGACGATGACCGACCGGGCCACGATGGAGCAGTTGCAAACGATGGGGGTCATCAACCCGGCCGGGAATATCGAGCACCAACTGGCCGTCCTGCGGGAGTGGGGGATGCTGCACGTCTTCATGCCCGGCATGGACAACGAAATCAAGTCCGCGATCATCGAAAACGAGCAGTTCGAGGCGCTCGCCCAGGCGCCGGGGCTCCAGGGGGACGGGATGGCCGTGCGCCAGATGGCCCAGACGGCCCCGAGCCCGCTGGCGGCGCTGGGGCTGGTCGAGCAACAGTTGGTGGCGCTCGGCATGGCTCTGCCCGCGAAAGTCCGGCCCTCGATCGACGACCACGGCATCCACGGCCGCGAGCACCGCGACTTTGCCCGGTCCGAACTCTTCCGGAAGCTGCCGGACGCCGTGCAGGCCATCATCGAGCTGCATATCGCGGCCCACGACTTCCTGGCGGGCCAGCAGATGCAGATGGCGCTGGCGGCCCGGCAGGGCCTCAACCCGGCGCAGGGGTTTTTGGCCCGTCCGATGCCGGCCCGGTCCCCCGAAACCTCCAGTTCGTCGGGGCAGCGGATGGAGGGGGATTTTCGGGAGTCGGAAGACCGCATGAGTCAGGTGGGGTGATTTTCTCTTGACAGACGGGCGCCCAGCGTGCGAGCGGGACCCCAAGATGCGTCAGTCATCGCTGCGGCGCGGGACGTTGGATCGGACCAAGGTGCGGGCGCGCATTCAGGAACTCATCCGCGAGGCCGACCGGCAATACGCGGACCATCTGGCCGCGCTCCGAGAAACAGTTGCCTGAGCGGGCGTATTTTCGCGGCCACGGCGAGGCCGTGATGCGCGCCATGAACGCGCGGTACGGCGAGCAGGAGGGCGAGCGCCGGTTCTACGCGACGGCGCACGCCAAGCACCTGACGCCGACGGATCGCAAGCCTTACGGGCTCGAGCGGGTGTTCCGACGGGACTGACGGGCGCGAAGCGCGCCCGATGATTCGCGCGTCGGCCGCGTAAGCCGACAGGTTCTCGACAACTTCATACGGGCGCTCGCCGACGGGCGAGCCGAAAGCTCTGGCTCCTAGAGTCAGAGGCCACCGACACAGCGATCTAGGCGCCGTGTGGGAGCCCTCCACTCCCGCTCGGCGCCTTTTTCGTTGTGGGAACCGCCACGCATCTAGGGCGCGCGCGAGGGCCACGCATGGCTGGCGTAGTCGATCAGGACGTAGCAGCGGCGGCCTCGTCCCCCGTCACCACTGACCCAGCGGCCGACCCGTCCGCGGGGACGCAAAACACCGATTCGGCGGCCACGAACGGTCAGGACAAGCTCACCCCGTTCCATCTCCACCCCGACTGGCAGCGCATGGTGCAGAAGAACCGCACCTACGAGGTCCAGAATCGGGAGTTGGCGACCCGCCTTCAGCAATTGGAGGAGGCCGCCAAACGCCCGGCGACGGATAACGGCCAGACGCGCGACCCCGAGCGGGTCGCCGCCGCCAAGGCCCTGCGAAGCCTCATCGAGGAAGACCCGGATCTGAAGGACCTGCTCAACGCCACGAAACACGGCGAAGAGATCACGCTGCTCAGGGGCGCGCTGAGCCAGTACCTGCAGCGCGAACAGCAGGGGTGGGTGCGGACCGGCCGCGAGGCCATCAGCGCGTTCGCCACCGCCAACAAGCTCTCCGAGGCCGCCGGCAAGCGGCTGGAGGGGGCCATCCTCGGTCAGATCGTGGCCGAGCCCGAGCTGTTGCAACGCGCCCGCTCTGGCGACATGACCGCCGTCGTGAAGGAACTCCTCGACGGCTTGGACAACGACGTGTTCAAGGCGCTGCGACGGGCTGACACGGCCGCGCTCGCCGGGAACAAGACTGCCGCCTCGAAGCTCCCCCCCGCCCTGCGCGCGGGTGGCCAGTCCGGTCCGACGGCCCCCCCCAAGGTGACCGCCGCGAACGAGCAGGAAGTCCGCGCGGGGATGCGGGAGAAGTTGCGGGAGATGCTGCTGGGCGGCGCAGAGGGGTAACCCATGCCCGGACAAGACACCGCCGCCTTCGAGGCGGCGCTCAAAACCGTCTACGACGGCGGGATCATCGACCTGATCCACACCAAGGCGCCGCTCGCCGAGAAGTTCAAGGCGATGGACGCCAAGAAGTACGGGGGCGCCGAAGTCGTGCGCCCGCTCAAGATCACCCGGTCGCAGGGCATCGGGGCCGCGGCCGAAATGGGCGCCCTCCCGACCGCTGGGCGTGTGAAGTTCGCCAAGCGGGTGATGAACATGCGGTATCTCTACTTCCGCGCCCAGTTTTCCGCGCAGGTGATGAAAGCCTCGCAGGGGGACCGCTTCGCCTTCGTGGATGCGGCCACCGTCGAGATGGACGATGGCATCGACGGCTTGCAGAACGAGTGCGGCCGGATGGTCTGGGGCGACGGCCGCGGCATCCTGGCGTTGGTCAACGACACGACCCCCTCCGGCTCGGCGACGGTCGGCCTCGACTCGCCGGGCGGCTTCGCCGGCGCCACCAATGGCGGCCGGTTCCTCAACGAAGGCATGATCGTCGGCTTCATCAACCCCGCCACCGGCGCCCTCCGCGCGGGGCTCCGCACCGTGCAAAGCGTGGCCAGCGACGGCACCAGCGTCACGCTCGACTCCGCGCCGAACGCCGCCGTGGCCGACAACGACTACCTCGTCCGCGCCAACAACACGACCACCACCGATGTCATCGACACCGCCTACCAGAAGGAACCGATGGGCGTGGCCGGCCTCGTGGACGACGCCACCTACGTCGCCACGCTGTTCGGGGTCAACCGGACCACGGTGCCGCTGTGGGGTTCCACCGTCATCACCAACGCCGGGGCGTGGTCCTCGGACGTGATGCAGCGCCTCATCGACGTGACATCGCAGGTCGGGGGGGCGGGCGTCGACGACCTCTGGATGCACCAGAGCGGGCGGCGGGCCTACGTCGCCTCCATGAACGACGACCGCCGGTACATGGGGACCGACCTGCTCAAGCCCGACGGGGGCACGCAGGCGGCGGCCGGCAAGAAACTCGCCTTCGGCACCCTGCCGATCAACGAGGACCGCTACGCGCCCTACGGCATCGCGTGGGCGCTGTCGAACGCGGCCGGCTTCGAGCGGTACGAGCTGGACCGCGGCTCGTGGGTGAACGAGGACGGCAACATTCTGAAGATTCTCGGCACGGGCACGACCTTGCAGGACGCCTTCGAGGCCGTGCATCGGGTGTGGTTCCAGAACAGCATCGAGAAGCCCAATACGTGTGGACGACTGGATGGTTTGGACGTCCAAACCGCGGTCGCACACATCTACTAGGAGCCGACATGGAATTCATCGACACGACGCAGGTCGATCACACGCCGGTCCTGCTCACGGATCGGGCCGGCGAGGGCCGTTACGAGGTCAGGTTCGACGGGCGGGCGTGGGTCAAGCCGCAGGGCAAGACCACGTGGAGCCTGCCGAGCTACGTGGCGGTCTGGCTGCTCAAGGGCGACCGCGGCAAGGTGTGGACGACCGATGGCCAGTTCGTGCATCGCTTCGGGCTGGCCGAGCCGACCGATGACCTGGTGGGCAAGCTCGGCCACGCCGTCATCATCACCGACCCCATCACGATCGACACCGCCGCCATCGAGGGCTGGAGCCTGGACGGGGCGGAACCCCGCCACGGGCCGGGCACCGAGGTCCGCCAAGTGCGCGGGGCCCGGATGGCGCAACGCGATCATCTCGGCGGCGCGGCTCGGCCCGCGTTCGCCCCGTAAGGGAGACAGCGCATGGCGAACGTCGACACCCTGGAACAATTCGAGGCCGCGGCCCAGTACGAGCGCGAGGGGGTGGCTCGCGCGGTGCAGTTGCTGAAGAAGTACGCGCCCTGGTTCGAGCATCAGGGCGATGCGCTCGAACGGTCGGTCACGTCGGCGCTCTCGACGACCGTGACGGCCGTGAAGGCGTCGGCCGGCAACGTCTACGCCATCGTCATCATCTCGCCCGCCGCCGCCGCCGCCGACGCCTACGTGCAAATCTTCAACGTGGCGTCGGGCTCGGTCACGCTCGGCACCACCGCCCCGGATCTCGTGCTCAAGTGCCCGGCGGCCGAAACCGCCGTGTTCCTGCACGTGCCGGGCGACGACGACAACAACCTGTTCGACACCGCGATCAGCATCGCGGCGACGACCACGCACGACGGCTTGACGGCGCTGGCGACGGCCTCGCTGCCGACCGTCTGGGTGCTCTACGCTTAGCGTGGGAATCCCCATTAACCCCTGACTGACGGCGCATCCCCCTGCGTGGAGGGCGCGGGGGCCGTCCGGGCTGACGGTGGCCCGTAACCCCACCGGGGAGAAACGAGCATGGGACGCACAGCGATTGACGAAGCCCTCCTGAGCGGCGTCAACCTCCACGCGGGGGCCGAGCACTCGGATGGCACCTTCCCCCACAATTTCTGGATCTCGCCGAACGGCAATGACGGCGCCGGCAACGGGTCGTTCAACGCCCCCTACCTGACAGTCCGCCGCGGCATCCGGCAGACCCTCGATGGGCGCGGCGACCGCCTCATCGTCACGCCCGGCTCCTACGCCGAGACCATCGACATCGGGTCCGGCTCCACCAACGGCGGCAACACCAACGGGGGCTACGCCAAGCGCAACCTCCAGATCCTCGGGGCCCCGGGCGTGCATAACGGCATCACGCAGATTGTCGGCGATGGCGCGACGGCCGCCGCGACGCTGCGGGTGCTGTCGGGCTACCTCCGCGGGTTTCGGCTGGCGGACATCGAGCTCGATGTCACGACGGTCACGCAACCGGCGCTGCACCTGGAAACCGACAGCGGGGAGGACGCGACCGCGACCGCCGGCAGCATGCGGTTCACGGTGCAGCGGGTCTCGGTCCGCTCGGCCCAGCCGAACGTGGGCATGCTGTTCGAGGGCGCGACGCTCGGCGACATCGAGGATTGCGTGCTCTTCGGGCCGACCATCGGGATCGCGCTGACGGGCAGCGGCATCAACCTGCCGAACGACCTGTCCTTCAAGGACATCGACTTCGCCGACTGCGTGACGGCCGACATCGCCGCCGTCAACACCGCGACGGACCCCACGACCATCCGGGCCGTGGCGCTGACGAATATCTGGTTTGAGCGGATGAAGCACCGGGACCGGGGCGGTACGCCGGTCACCAATTACGTGAACCTGCCGGCGGGCGCGACCTACATCAACGTCAACGGCGTGGATTGCTTCTGGGCGCGCGACGTGGCCGACGACACGCTGCTCGTCCTGGCGGCGGACGTGGTGTTCCTCGGCCATTCGGCGGCCGGGGTCGAATCCATTATCGGGGCTTAGGGAGGATCGCCATGTACAGCGTGCCGACGACGTTCAGTGTCCGCGACGGTGGGCGCCTGCTGGTGTTCGCGGAGGGGCCGCGCGGGATGCAGGCCGATGCCGAGGGCAATCCCGTGGATCTCGACGCGAATCTCGAGGCCACCGTCCCGCCGAAGCTGCTCAAGGCACTCCTCGCCGACGGCAAGATCGTCGAGGCGTAGGGCGGCGGCGTGTCCGGGTATAACTCCGTCACGCGCGCCCATCCGTATCGCCTGCTCGGGCCGGGCAATCAGCAGAACGATACCGGCCTGATCTACACGCCGCCCTCCCTGCGGCAAGTGCAGGCGGGGGGCACGCCGCAGAGTGTGGTGGCGGCGCTGTTGGAAGGGCTCGGGCTCGGCAGCTTCGAGTTGCAGAACCGGAGCGGCAGCACGGGCGTCCTCGGGATCGGGGTCCGGCTACCGAATCGCCTGTGGATCGCCGGCCAGTGGGACGACTCCGAAACGACGGCGTTCTCGGATGACACGGCCGACGCCCAGGACACCGGCACGGGCGACTTCGCGCTCGAAACCACGACCGTCAACGACGGCTTCGTGGTCGCCTGTCGGGAACCCTTCAATATCCTCAGCATCGACGTGGGGACGGCGAGCACCGGCACCCCCGTCCGGGCGCTGCGCTACACGAACAGCGCGGGGGACGGCTGGGCCGATGCCCCCGCCAACCTCTTCATCCAGGACGGGGCGTCCGGCAACGTCTCGATCACCGGCACCACGGTCGCCAACGAGTACCTGATCGCGTGGGACATCTTCTCGGATTGGGGCAGGGTCGCCACCGGGGGGCTCAGCGGCATTCCGGCTGGCTACTACGCCGTCAACGTGCGCGCGCCGACCGCGCCCACCATCGCCGCGGTCGCCGACGCCCTGGCCGTCGGTCGGCTGTATCACCTCGTCGAAGGCATCACCGACAACACGGCCGTCTTTCGGGACTTCGCGGGCAAGGACCGCCGGATGCCGTTCGGGAACGGCCTCGTGGCTCTGTTCGAGACGGCGAACGTGGGCAACCGCGTGAGCGCCGAGGTTCGGATGCTGACATGACCGCGCCACCGCCGCTGCTCCAGGCCCTCCGCAGCTACGACCCGCGCTTACGGCTGCGGTGGTGCGAGATGGCCGAAGAGTTCTGGATCGAGACGCCCGAGGCGTCCGCGGACCCGGAGTTGGTCCGGGCGCTCGAATCGGACTACCGACTCCAGCTCGATCTGCTGTTGAAGAACGCCCCGGAGCGGCACGCCATCGCCCGACGCATCGAGGCGGCGCGGGCCGCTCGGGACGGCTACCGCGCCATCATGTTCATTCCGCGTGACTGCATCTTCGACACCGACCGCATCCTGCGCGCGCTCGTCGAGAGCGATTGCGCGAAGCAGGGGAACAAAGCGGGCGTCAATCGGCTCTACGACCACGCGGCCGAGCGGTTCTACGTGGAACGCGACAAGGAGCGCCGGGCCTTCGTCGAGGCGGGCTCGCGGGATATGTACGACCGCATGGCGTGGCTGAGTGGCCGGCGCGTGGCCACCTCCGACATGGCGGCGGGCGCCGAGACGGCCGATACCCTGGAATCGCACGACGGCTTCACCGTCCGCATCCGCCGGGGCGCTCATGCTGTCGCTGGATGACGTGGCTGCCACGATGCGGGAGCGGTTTACCGAGAGCCGGGGGGCCCCCGTGACCCTGACGGCTGAGGAGTGGAACGCGATGGCCCGCGGCATCTATGCGCGGGATTGCGTGCGGAATCTGCTCGACGACCCGGCGAGTGCCGGGCACCGCGAGCGCGCCCGCCGGTTCCTCGCCGGGGAGCCCCTGCCGCCCGCGCCCCGCGCTCGCGCCCCGCGCCCGGCGAAGGGGCGCTGATGCCGTCGCGCAGCGGCTACTGGCCCAACGCCATCGCCGAGGAGCTGCTGGAACGGCTGGGCGCCAAGCTCGACATGCTGCTGGCGCGTCTGCCCGCGGGCCTGGCCGCCGCGCGGCTGGCCGTTGATGTCAGTCCCCCACCCCCGCCCGCGCCGCCGACGGGCTACATCAGCCGTGACGTGCTTGCGCTGCCGGAGCCGCGCACGCTCCGCGTGCCCGCGACCCTGCGCGGCGTGCGCCTCACGGCCGAGCGCGGGGCCCTCATTCAGTTCGATGACGGCGACCTCCTGCTGCTGGCCCCCGGGGAGCGCCTGACGCTCCCGGACCAGACGGCATCGACGTTGACCTATCGCGCGCCCGATGTCTTCAGCATCGGGCGGCTTTCGCTCCTCGGGAGGAGGTGACGCGATGCGGATCTGGGTGAACGGGGCAGAAGCCACAGCGCCAGCGGCGACCACGCAGCTCGTCAAAGTGGTTCCGGGGGCCGGCAAACTCGGCAAGGTCTACGGCTTCCGGGTCGCCAGCCAGGAGGTCACCGCCGCCGGCAAAGTGTGGCGGCTGCGCGCCAACGTGCAGGGCATGGCGATGACGGTCGCCTCGGTCGATGTCACCTGTCCGAGCATCCAGCCGGCCGCCGCCCCGCTCTTCGTGATGAAGGGCAACGGCGTGGATTTCTACGAAGTCGTCAACGCGGTGGCGGGCGCCGCCGGCACGCTGCACCAAGCCTCGCTGCTGTATGAGGAGGAGGACTGCCCGCCCGATCGAGTGAGGGACTAGGTGAGTCATCGCAAGACCCTCACGGCCCTCACGACCAGCGTGCGCCGGCACATCGACGAACCCACGGCGAGTCGATGGACCGCTGGGCAGGTCACCGCCGCCATCAACGAAGCCAAGGACCGCGTGTGGAACGCGGTGCGCGGCCAGCGCGAGGATTACTTCTACAAGACGCTGGAATCGGACGACGGGTCGCAGACCATTCTCGGCGAAATCTACGCCGCCTCCGGGATGCAGGTCACGGTCGGCGGCACGACGTTGACACTGCCGCCCGACCTCGCCGAAGTCAAGCTGATCCAGACCATCACGGCCAACTATGAGGACGTGCGCTGGCGGCACATGGATTTGGCGCATCAGTATTTCCAGGACGCGATGGCGCTGACGAGCAATCAGACCCCGACCTCGTTCCTCTGGGATCTCGTCAACGAGCGGACCGTCCGGTACGCGCCGCTCAGCGCCACGGCCCTGGACACGCGGCTCCACTACATCTTTCAACCTGCGGACCTGTCGGCCGGGACGGACGAGCTCCAGATGCCGTATCCGACGGATCTCGCCGTGGTCTACTACGCGGCGGCCTCGCTCTTCCTCCAGGACGACGACCCCCGGGCGGCGGTGAAGGAAACCCGCGCCAAGTCGGTCATCGCCGAAGTCATCGGGGCGACGCAGCGGCAATTCTCCGACCCGGTGATCGTGGCCAGCCCGTTCGAGGATATGTAGATGCCCGTCGGCGTCGGGCGCCCGTTGCTCAAATACGCGGTGAGCGATTTCCGTGGCGGGCTGGACGTGAAGTCGTCGCCGCAGGAGCTGGCGTCGAAGCCGAAATACCGCAACCGGCTCACGCTGGCCCGGCACGTCGTCTATCCGAAGTCCGGGGGCGTGAGCAAGCGGCTGGACACCGCGACCTACAACACCACGACGCTCGGGGCGGCGGTCGGCATCACGGGCGGCGCCCAGTTCCGCCACTCCAACGGCACCGACTACCTGCTGTGCGGGACTGACGACGGGCGCGTGGTGCGGCTGAACAGCGACGGCACGACGGCCAACCTCGTCACGGGACTGACGCCGGGCACGCGCTGGTACTTCGCGCAGTTCAACGACTTGGAACTGATCTGTAACCGCGCGGATGCGCCGCGCAGTTGGGACGGCACGACGTTCGGATTGCTCGCCGGATCGCCGCCCGCCACCGGGGGGCCGGTCGCCGCCCATTCCAATCGCGCGTTCATGCTCGACGGCACCAATCGCCGCCGGCTGTCATGGTGCGCGTTGAACAACGCGGAAGACTGGACCACCGCCAGCAATGCCGGCAGCATGGTCGTCTCGGGCGGACTCGGCAGTCCACTGGTCTTCCTGCTGCCGATGACGAGCGAGTTGCTGCTGGGCCACCGGGATTTCGTCTCGCGGCTGCAAGGCAGCGCCCCCAGCACCTACGCGCTGACGAACGTGGTCCCCGCCCAGGTGTCCCTCGGCGGCAGTTCGCCCCAGGGCGCGGCGTTCGGCAACAACGATGCCTGGTGGCTGTCCCTGCGCGGGGTCCATCGGCTCGGCCCCACGCAAGCCTTCGGAGACCTCGAGGAGTCGTTCGCGTCCCAGCTCATCGACCCGTACTTCACCCCGAACACCGATTTCACGGTGAGCCTGAATCAGCTCACGGGCGCGGTCACCGCCTACGACCCGCAGAACAACCGGCTCTACTTCGGCGTGGACACGGACGGCGATGGGGACAACGACACGATCTTCGTCCTCGACGTGTTCGTGAATCTCGCCACGGCGGGGGTCGAAGGCTGGTCGGTGTGGCCGTCGATGTCCTGCGCCTCGCTGTGGGTCGCCTACACCGGCACCAACGGGGTCGAGGTGTTCATGGGCGGCTATGACGGGTTCGTGCGCCGCCTGAACGTGTTGGCGTCCACGAATGCGATCAACGCCCGGTTCAATCACATCTCCGATCTCGGGCGCCCCCACGTGCAGAAGCACCTGCGCCACCTCTACCCCTACGTGAGCGAAGAGGGCAATTTCAACTTGACGCTGACGGTGACCGCGGACTTCGGCGCGGCCGGGGGCCAGGCGTTCTCCGTGTCGCTGCTCGGGGACACGGCGACGCTCGGCACTACGTTCACGCTGGGGACGTCTACGCTCGGGTCGCGCTCGCAGATCATCAAGCGGCTCAACATGAGCGTGCTGGGCGAGTTCTTCGAGTTGGGGTTCGCCAACGCGCAGGCGGGCCAGCCGTTCACCGTGTACAGCTACGAGGCGCTGTACCGCGACCGGCGCGTCGTCGGGCGGGTGGGGGTGTAGCGCATGGCCTGGTTCACCGCGCCCGTCACCTTCGTCGACGGCTCGATTCTCACGGCCTCCGATCTCAACACGACCGTCACGACCATCCGCGATGGCACGGTCACGGTCCCCCACGGCGGCACGGGGCTGGTGGGGGGCACGAGCGGCGGCATCCCGTATTTCTCCAGTGCGACCGCGCTGGCGACCTCGAACGCGCTGACGGCGAACGCGCTCCTCCTCGGCGGCGGCGCCGGGGCGGCCCCGAGCGCGCTGGCCAGCCTCGGCACCACGACGACCGTGCTGCACGGCAACGCCAGCGGGGCGCCGACGTTCGCGGCCGTCGCGCTGGCGACGGATGTGTCCGGCACTCTCGCCGCCGCCCAGTTCCCCGCGCTGACCGGGGATATCACGACCTCGGCGGGCGCGCTGGCGACGACGTTGGCGAATGCGGGCCCCGGGGCCACGGGCCCCATCGGGTCCACCACCGTCACCCCCGTCATCACCATCGACGCCAAGGGGCGCGTGACGGCGTTCACGTCGGCGACGATCGCGGCAGGACTCGCCGCCGCGACCCAGGCCGAGATGGAGGCGGCAAGCTCCACGACGGTCGCTACGACTCCAGGACGCACCCATTACCATCCCGGCGTCGCGAAGGCGTGGGCGAAGTGGAACGATGCCGGGACGATCGCCGCCAGTTACAACACCACGAGCATCACGGATACCGGGCCCGGGGACCACACCTGGACCATCGGGACGGACTTTTCCTCGTCGGATTTTGCGGCCGTCGCGGTCGGCGAGTTGACGAGTGTGACCCTGCACATCCGCCCGCAAGCCGCCGGCACGCAACAAATTCTTTCCGCCGGCGTGGACACGCCGTTTTCGAACACCGACGCGACCACATGGCATGCCGCCGCGTTTGGAGATCAGGCATGAGCCACTGCGCGTGCTTCACCCTCCCGGATGGGACAGTCGGCATCGTGCGTCCCAATCCGGTGTTGGTCGTGGCCCTCCTCGCGCCGACCGTCGCGGACGCGATGGCGTTCCTCGACCACCGCAAACAGGGGCTCGCCGCGACCGTCGTCACGCCGCTCTACCGCGCGATGGTCGCGCGCACGGAGCAGGAGGCCGTCCGGGTCGTCGCCGAGCGGGATGCTCGGCGCCTGGCCCTCGCGCGCGGGCTTCTCCCCGATGACGCGGCGGCGCTGACCGTCATGGAGGCGACCGGCCTCCTCGCTCCGGACGCCTCCCGCCGCTGGCGCAACTGCTGGCGGCGGGCGGGGGCGGGGGCGCCCGCCGTCGACATGCCCCTCGCCAGGGCGCAGCGGATGAGCGAGGTGCGAAGGGAGCGGACCGCGCGGCTCGCCGCGAGCGACAGCGCCATCATGACGGCACACGAGCAGAACGATCGCGCGCGCACGACTGCGCTCACGGCGTACCGCCAGACGCTGCGCGATCTCCCGGCGACGACCCGGCCGACCGTGGAGGCCTGCACGACCCCGGCGCAGCTTGAGGCGTGGCAGCCCACGTGGCCGGTGGACCCGACCGCATGAGGGTTACATTCGCGGACCGCCACGCAGGACGAGCCCGAGGGCCCAGCGGCGCCACCAGCGTGAATTCTCGTCGTCGGGCTCCACGGACACCGCCCCACACGCGCACCGATGCTCCGGGTCCGCGTGCCCAGCTTCGTGGCAGGCGTGGGCCCCCGTCTCGCTTGTCCATCGCGCGCCGCACCATGCGTCCACGAGAATCAGGAGCCTACCACACTCATGACCTAGAGGATAGGCATGGCTGACCTCTCCGCCTTCTCCACGGGACTGACCCTCGGGCAACAGGGGCTTGAGCGCCTGTTCGGCCCGTTGGCGGCCTCGTCGTTGGCGGGCCAGAGCGGGGCAACGGCGACCGCGCCGACCACGAGGACCGCAGCGGGCGGGGGCTCAACCTTCCAGGCACCGAACTTCCCTTCAGACCCTGGCTTCTCGGGCGCGTTCTCGGCCGCGTCGCCCTTGACGAGCGCACTCCTGTCGGGCGGCTCCTCGCTGATGAATCCGATCAATTTCGCGGGCCTGACGTTCCCACCGGCCTTTTTCTTGACCGCCCCGCTGGCGGTGGGGGCCGGCATTCTCGGCCGCGAGATGGGCCGCGAAAAGCGCCACCTCGCCGTCAAGCAGGCCGAGGCGGGCCAGACGTTCAACAGTCGGATCGGGGCGTTTCGTGATGCGGCGTCCGCCGCGCAGGGGTCGGAGGATGACGCCCTGGCAGGGCTCGAACGACTCTTCGTCACGATGCGGGACTCGGCGGGCGGCCAGATCCCCGGGCAAGGATTCGGGGGCGATCAGACGCTGGGGGATTTCCTTGAGGGGCGCGTGACCTGGCCGGGCTTCGGGGGGTCCGAGCGGGAGGCGGGGATCAACTTCGAGTTCGCACCGCTCGGCGAAGGGTTGCGCCGAACGCTCTTGACGCGGTTCCCGGGGTTGCGGGAGCGGCTGGATCGTCCGTTGAATCCCATCGACGCCGGTCGGCCCGAAGCGCGACGGCGGGCCACCGCGTTCGCCAGGGACTTTCCGGGGCGGGTCGAAGGCGCGACGGCGCGGGCGCTGTCCCCCACGAGTCCCGGCGTCGAGGAAGGCGGTCTCGGGGTGCCGGGCTGGGCGGCCGACTTGCTGGAGGATCTCGCGGCGGGCCGCCCCCCGCGTCGGCCGGCGCCCCCGCCCACCGCGCGGGTGCAGTTCGAGCAATTGAATCCGTTCGGCGGGAATTCCACCACCGAGTCAGGGCCCGTCACGCTGTCGCAAGACCCGGGGTCGATGCTGTGGAGCCCGCGGATCGTGGGGGGCAATAGCGCCGACGGGTTCCTGGTGGAATCGGGCCCCGGCAACCTCGTCACGGTGCGGCCGGGCGACCCGGGCTACGCCGGGCTGCTGGCGCAGATGCAGGCGGGAGGCTAGCGCATGTTTGAAGACTTCCTCGGCGGGCTGGCCAATCTCTTCGGGTTCGGCGGGGGCGCCGAGTTGAGCGCCGTCGATTTCCTCGATCCGGAACTGCTGACGTTGGGAGGCAGCGCGACCTTCAACCCGGCCGAACTCCTGTCCGATCTCGGTCTGAACCTGTCCGGCTTCGAGCCGACGACGGACAGCATCCTCGCCGAATCGCTGAACCGCGACTTCACCGATATTCCGGTGCAGTTCGGCGACCGGACGTTCTTGATGGACCCGACCGACTTCTCAATCCGTGGGGTTGGCGAGCCTCTTTCGGGCGGCGCCGGATTTCGGTTTCCTGGATTTGATCGCGCGTTCGACCCCCGGATGTCGTCCGCCGACCTCGCGCGCCTCGCGGGGGGCGGGAGCCAAGCGGGCGGCCGGTCCTCGGTAGCGATCGGGTTGCCGTCCGCCTCCCCCGCGCAGGCGGCGAACGTGCCACGCCTCGCCGTGCCGCCGGCGTCGTCGCCGCTCCCGCGTGATGAATTCACCCCCATGACGCTCCCCGCGCCGGCGCGGGCGAGCGACGAGCCGCATGGGCTCGCGCAAATTTTCGCCGAGGCGTTGCGCGCCCGCTCCGATCCCTTTGCCGAAACCCGGGCCCGCCTTGGGTCAGGACGATGAGGCCCCATCATGGCTGATCTCTCCCCCGAAGGACTCGCGGCCCTGTTTCGCCAACCGAATGTCACGCTGCCCGGCGGGGAGGCGGCGAAGGCCACGCTGCGCGCGCTCCAACAGCGCGGCGTCACCGGCCTGGACGCGCTCCTCGGCGAAGATCAGGGCGCGCGCCGACAGGCGATCGAAGATGCGATCTTCGGCGAGCAAGAGGCGGACGTCAACCGGAACGCCGACGTGCTCCGGCGCGACATCCGCGAAAACCTCTTCGCCCGCAACGTCGGCACGTCCAGCATCGGCCCGGATTACTACGAGGGGCCGCTGGAAGGCGAGCGGCTGCGGGCCCTCGCCAGCGCCCGCCGCAATGCCGTCACGCAATCGGGCCAGGAAGTTCGGGCCGACCAAAACCAGCAGTTGACGGCGTTGGGACAAGCCTTCAACGAAGGGACGGCGGGGCTCCAGGGGGAGGCGAACGTGGAGTCCGCCAACCGAACCGCCAATCAGGCGGCGACCCAGGCCGGCGCGACGGCGGGCATCCAGGAAGGGCAGTTCAGCCGCGAGCTGGGCTCGCGGGAGGCGTTGCAGCGGGAAGCGTTCACGAACGCGCAGACCATTGCCTCGGGCAATCAGCTCTCGGCGGGCATCGCGTCGGGACTCGGGGGCCTGGCCAATCTCTTCGCCCCGACGATCAACGCCACGCTGCTGAGGCAATTCGGGTTCTAGGACATGGCGGACTTCAACGCGATCCTGAGCGGGATTTTGGGGGGCGCGGGGCAAGCGGGCACGGCGCTCGCCGCCGAGCGCCAGCGGGCCGAGGAACTGGTCCGCCAGAAGGTCCGGGATGCGCTGCTGGAACGGCAGGTCGGGCTGGCGGAGCGGCAGTATGAGTCCGGTTTCCAGGACATGCCCGTCGAGGCCATCCCGTCGATGTTCCGCACGCCTGGCATGACCGGGACCGTTCGGGTGCCCCGCGAGCAGGCGGCGTTGTATGCCCAGCTCGGGATGAAGGAGCGGGAAAAGGCTGACGACCTGACGCGACGGAACGTGGTCGCTCAAGCCCTGGAGCTTGGCACGCCTGGCCAAGTCACTGAGCCACTGCACCCCGATGAAGATCCAGAAGCGGCGGCGTTCGTCTCGCGCACGCCGAACCTGCCGGGCGGGCCCCGCGATCGCCAACTCGCGGCACTCCTGCGGGCGCCAGGACTCGAAAAGCTCGCCGAATTCCTGCTGCCGAAAGAGCGACACTTGGTCGTTGGCGACGCGGTCTATGACACGAGCTCGGGCGAGTTCAAGCGTCCGCCCCCCGCACGGTCAACGTTCGAGCCGCCGGTGGGATACGCGCCCAAGCAGTTCACGGTCGGCCCCGAAGGCAAGGTGTCCACCGTGTACTCCACGCCGGACCCGATGAAGGAGCGTCAGGAGACTCGGCGGGCGCGCATGGACGAAATCACGCTCGGACTCATGGAGAAGTTCTTTGGCGGTGGCCAGCCGGTCAGCGGCCAGCCCCAGTTGGAGCCCTCCGTGTCGTTAGGGTCTGGCGGTCCGCGTATCAACTTGTCGCGGACCCAACTCGGCGAGGAGGACAAGAAGGCCCTCCGGGCCTACGACAACATTCTCGCCGCTGTCCACGAGCTGGACACCTTCTCCGATGAGGAAATCGAGAAATACGCTGGGCTGTTGAATCGGGGCGCTCGGGACGTCAAACAGTTCCTTGGGACGATCCCAGGTCTCGAAGGGCTGTCCGATGCGCGCTACGCCCATTTCCGCGCGCTGACCGGCCGCCTGACCGGGACGGCCTTCGCTGAGGGCGGCAAACAGTTGACGCCGTTCGAGGCGAGTGTGGTGTTCACGTATACGCCGACCGGCAAGGAGGTGGGGGGCCCCACGGAATTCAAAGCGAAGAAAACCCAGCTTGGGCAGTACACGCTGCTGCGCCGTCAGTTGGTGGCTCGCTATGCGGAGCGCGGCGTCAACCCCGCCACGGTGCCCGATGAGGTGTGGAATCAGCAAATCCGCGAGGGAATGATGGCCATTGGTCTCCCGGTGCCAAAGGCGCCGCCAGCGCCGGGGGCGAAGGCGACGCAGCGCACGAATGACCCGCTCGGGATTCGCCGCTGATGGGACGCCTGGAAACGCTGGCATCCGTGCGGGAACAGTACCCGCAATACGCCGATATGCCGGACGACCAACTCGCCGCCGCCCTGGCGGCGAAGTATCCCGAGTATGCGGACCTCACCCCGCCGCGCGGCAACCTCGTCCGCCGCGCCTACAAGGCGGTGGCCGAGCCGGTCACCGAGGCTGTGGGGGGTCTCGTCGGCGGCGCCCTCGGCCCCTATCTCGCCCCGGGCGTGAAGCTAACTCCCGAGCAGGAGCGGTTCATCGGGCGGCCAGCGGGGGAGGTGGTGGTCCCGCAAACGCTGCTCGAAGCTGGGGCCATGGGTGCCACGGGTGGCGCGGGGCGCCTTCTGCCTGCGCTCTATCGAGCGGCACCAGCTTTCGCCCGCATCGTAGCGGGGGCAGCGGGCGGCGAGATCGGGAACCAACTCGAAGCCGGATCGACAGGAAGGGGCGCGGCGGTCGGCGCTGCGGGGGCCGCAGGTGGGGAACTGTTGGGGCGTGGCGGCGAGATTGTCCGGCGCTCATTGCCGGGCGCCAAGAAAGCCATCTCGTTAGACGATACTCGTCGGGTCGGGCGTGACATCGCCGACATCACGGGCGCACCGGCGATGCGGACTCCCGGGGACATCGCGGCGGCCACGACGGGCGCGATGACTCGACAGACCGAGCAGGCCACCGCCCACGATGCCGCGCTGGCGGCGTATCGTCAAGCGGTGGCGGACGCGCGGGGCGAAGCCGCCCGCCTCACGCGCGAAGGTCGAACGGCGCAAGCCGCCGAATGGCAGGCCCGCCAGCAGAACTATCAGCGCCGCGTCGACCAACTTCAAGAGGAAGCGCGACGAGCGACGGGCGGACTCCAAACCACCGTGGACGCCATGACGGCGCGGGTGAACGAGCAACGATCGCTGCAAGCGGCCGAGGGGATTCACGAAATCATCCAGCGCGTGTCGCCACAACTTGCGGCGGCGCTCACAGCGCCGGGAGCCGCCGGACTCCGTAACGCTGGGGCCGGGGGGGCTCGACGGGCACTCGGCGAAGCCAAAGAAGCCGTGACGAAGCGGTTGGAGGAGAGCGCCCCGGGCGGCATTGTTGTTCCAAGCCTTGCACAGAAACGGAGCGCCCCCGAGTCGGCGATCCTTGATGTTCAGGGCCGTCCGATCACGGCGACCTCTCAGGAAGCCCTCGAACCGTTGCCGGTCCGCGGGGCCCTAGAAGAGTTGTCGCTGCTCGGAGCCGACTCAACGACCCAGTTCGCGCGTAATCCGCTGGATCGCAATATCCGGGGCGCGGCCCGCCGCCGACGTTACGGCGAACTCGCAGAAGAAATTCGCGTCGGCTTCGATGAGGTCCTCCCAGGGTTGGGCGCGGCGTTTCAAGAAGGGCAGATTCTGTACAAGGAGGGGTTGGCGGTTTCAAAGGCGCTCCTGGAGCCGAACGCGAACTATCTCCCTGGCGGTGACGTGAACGTCCCTGCCCTGGCGTCGAATCTCATCAAGCCGCGCATGCGGACCGTGTTGGAAAGTAAACTCGGGCCGGAGAAATACCAGCAAGTCGCCGAGGGCGTCGGCGGCTTGCCACGCGCCATGCCGGCCGAGCGGGTGAAGCGCCTAGAAGCCGTCCTGCCGGAGCCGCCCGTCAAGCCGGCCGCTCAACCAGCCGTTGAGCCGAATATTCCGACAGAGCCGGTGCGGGGTGCCCCCTCAGCGGCCGATCTCGTAATGACTACGCTGTTTGGCCCGCAAAATCGCATGCAGCAAGGCCGGGACACGCTCATTAACTGGCCGGCTATTCAAAAAGCGATGCAAGCGCCGCGCGTGCGCGCCGAACTGCAAGCGGCGCTCGGGGAGGAAGGGTTCAACACGTTTCTGCGCTCGGTCCTGCGTGGAGCGACGGAAGGCGCTGATGTCCCCGCCGCAGGCTCAGGACGGTTTTTGGGGCCGCTCCTGGACTTGTTCTCGGGACGCGAGAAAGGCGCTGGATTTCTGATGACCGCGCTCCCACGTTCGTTCTTGCCGAACTTCGGCGCCCATTATGTCGGCAAGCAGCCGATGCAATTTCCGCCCGCCCTTCAAGCCATCCTCGATATTGCCTTGCAACGCGCCGGCGGCGCCGCGCTGGAGTCGTCCCGATGATTCCCGTCTTCGCGTGGGAGCGGGCGGTGCAGGGTTGGATTGCGCGTGAGAGCGCGCGGCTCGTCGGCCTGATCCGCGTCGTCAACATCGCCGTGGCCGGCGAGGAAGTGATGACGACGGCCGCGCCGGGGCTCACGCTGGCGATCCTGCTGACGGCGGGTCTGCCTGTGGCGACGCTGTTCCTCGCCGCGTTCCTCAGCGCCCGCCACGTCGAGGCGTGGGCCAAGGGGCTCGCGTCCCGTGGCCGCCCGCGCGACGAGTCGGAAAACGGCCTCCCATCCGGCGACTGCGCGATCGTCACGATCTGGGCGACCGTGCTGCTGGGCTGGTGGGCGGTCCTGCCGATCGCGTTCGTCATGTGGGCGCGGATGGCACTGGGGGCGCACTGGCCGCTGGATACGGTGCTCGGCGTGGTGATGGGGCTGGCGCTGGTGGCCCCGGCGCTGGTGATGCGGTGAACAACGCACCGGAGGATCAGATCATGTCCACGGAAGGACTCATCGGCTTGGTGATCGTGCTCGCCCTCGCCGGCCTCGCGGTGGGGGTCATCGTGTGGGCCCGCAAACGCACCAGGGACGAGCGGGAGTTGAAGCGGCGCGGGCGATGATCGAGGCGGGTCTGCTCGGGCTCGGCGTGACCGCCCTCGCGGTCATCCTGGACGGCGTGGACTGGGCGGGGGTGGGCCAAGCCCTCGGCCTGCTCGGCGGCGGCTATCTGGCCTTCCTCGCGTTCTGGCTGGGCGTCCACTGGCTCACGGGGCTCCCGTGATCGCGTGGGACAATTGGTGGAAGTGGTGCGCGTTCGTGCCCGGCACGGCCGGGCCGCGCATTCTACTCACGGGGTATCGCTTCGGCCTGTTCGGGATCGTCGGCCTGGGCGCGACGCTGGGCTCCGAGCAGGCGGGACGCTGGGGGGCGGCGGGGGGGGGTGCGCTCGCCGCCTGGGTCGCCTTCTTCATCCACGAACTCTTCTTCGCCGCCTACGTGCGCTACATCGTCCGCATCCCCCTGATGGACGACGGGAGTGTTGTCGGGCGCGACCACCACGCGGATTACACCTTCGAGGGCTGGATCGGCCCGGTCGTGTGACGGGGGGGACATGTCGAACGGCGAGGCGACCCATGAATGGCGCATCGAGCAACTGGAGGAGCGCATGTCGCGGCTAGAGACCAAGATCCAGAATGCGCTCTATGTCCTCGTGGTGAACTTGGTCGGCATCGTGGGCATCCTGCTCAAGCTCTTGGTGTTTCCCGGGCCACGCTGATGGAGCTCCGCCTTGAGCGCACCTGGGTCACGCCGCGCAGCATCATCGGCACGCTGTTTGTGGATGGCGTGCGTGAGAGCGTCACGCTCGAGCCGTCCCTGACCACGCCGGTCCATCCCGGGTTTCCTGCGATTCCCGCCGGTCGCTACCGCGTGGTCCTCACGCCGTCCGAGCGCGTGCAGCGGGGTGAACTGTGGTCCCCGCGCGAGGACCACGCGCTCCCGCTCCTGCTCGACGTGCCCCGCCGGGACGGGATTCGGGCGCACGCAGGCAACAAGCCGGAAGATACGAAGGGGTGCCTCCTCGTCGGGGCCACCTACGGCCTCGACTACATCACCGAGAGTCGAACGACGCTGATCGCGCTGCTGGCGGCGATCGAACAGGGCATCCTCACCGGCCGGGGATGCTTTCTGACCATCCTCAACGCGGACCCCGAGGCCCTGGCGTGAGCCCCCCGACTGCCGCGGCCCAGTGTCCCCGCTGCGACCAGAGGACGGCGCGGTACGATCCCGTGACGCGCCGCTGGCGGTGCCCGTGCGGCTGGCGCGATCGCTGATGACCACCCCGTTGCTCAGCATCGTGTTCGTGGGCGAGGTGCCGATCGACGTGGCGAAAACGGTGCTCGACGATCTGCGGGCGGTGGCGATTCGCGCCGGCTGCCCCCCGGAGCGCGTGCGGGCCGCCGTGCAGTGGCGAGGGGCGGGACAGCCCGCCACCGTCGAAATCCGCTGCTCGCAACCGGCAGACGACGCCGGAGGACCCTGACCGATGAGTGCGTGGCTCCGGACTTGGATCGCGTGCGGGCTCTTCCTCATTGCAGTCCTCGTCGTCGCTGGGCTTCTCACGCGCGCGCTCTGGTACGTGGCGCTCGGCTGGGTGACCCCGTGAACCTCAGCGACCTGATCCGCGACGACGTCACCGAACGGATGAGCCATTCCAAGCTCGCCGCCATGCTCGGCTTCCTCGCGGCGACGGTCGTCTTCGTGCGGGTCTGCTGGAACGCCACGCCGAGTGATGGGCTCGCCTGGCTGTTCCTCGTCTACATGGGCACGGCGGCCGGGAACCAAGTCGCCTCGAAGCTCATGGGGTTGAAATGGGGCGGGAAAAACGGAAACGGAGCGGCCCCGCCGAACGGAGGAAAATCATGAGTTCTTTCTGGATGGTGCTCTGGTCCTTTCTTCTGGGCGTGCTCGCCGGCATCGTGCTGACCTGGCTCTACGCGCGGCGGGTGATCGACCAGGTGCGGAGCGGCGTGAACAAGATGCTCGACGGTCTGCCCCGACCGTGACGCGTCGGCGGTCGCGGCCGACGCGCGACGGCGACCCGTCCCCGCGTCCCATCATCACCGTTTGCGCCGAGTATCGGTCTGGCGTGTGGATCGTCCGCGTCAACGGCCTGATCGTCGACACCGTGGCACATCTGAGTGAAGCTGCGGCGCTGGCCAATCGGCTGGCCGGCGCCCTCGGGGTCACGGTGGCGGCCCCCCGCGACGCCGGCCACACGCTCAGTTGCAACGCCGGCCCCGCGCCGGGGTAGACTCCATGTCAAGGTCTACCAGTCAAACTAGCTGACAAGCCTTACACGATCAAGCATGGTGGATATTATGAATAAGCTGAGTACCCGCGCCGGTTCGTGCGGCGTCAACTCATGACGGCGGTGTTCCGCCTCGCCTGGCAGCACCGGACGGTCACGCTCATCGTCCTGGCCCTGCTCGCCCTGACGGCCATGCAGATCGCCCACCGCTGGGAGACCGCCGCGCTGCGCGAGCAGCTCGACGGGGCCCAGCTCGGTGCGATCCGCGGGGAGCAGCACGGCGTCCGTGAGGCGCTTCGAGGCTACGCGGCTGAGCAGGAGAAGCTGCAAGCCACGATCGCCCGAGATCGGGCGGCCTTGACCGGGGCGCTGGACCAGGTCCGAGCCGCCCGCGCCGACGTCGCCCGGACCCGGGAGGCTGGGGAGCGCCTGGTCAAGTCGGGAACGCTGGATGAGGTGGTGAAGGCCGGTCAGAAGCTCGGCTACCACCCCCGGATCGTCCAGGAGCCTCAGTGAGCCGCTTTCGGGTTCTGGTTGCGGTCCTGACCCTCTTGGTGCTCCCCACGCCCGCCTGGGGCCAGGAGCGGCCCGCCAGCGCCGGGATTTATCTCCCCCGCGAGGAAGCGGCGGACCTGTTCGGCAAAGCGGCCGAGGTGGAACAGCTCCGGCGCCAGGTCGACCTCCAGGGCCGGACGATCGAACTCCAAGAGAAGGTGATCACCGACCAAGCCCGGCTGCTGGAGCTGAAAGACAAGGAGATCGCCGGGGAGCGGAAGCTAGCCGAATTGGAGGGCCAGGTGAGTGAGCACTGGCAGAAGCGGACGGAGGAGGCTGAGGGGCGAGCCTGTAAGCGGGTGCGGGAGGCCCGGGTGACCGGCTGGGCGGCGACCGGCGCGGCCCTGGGGTCAGCGGTGTTCCCTGGGGCCGGCACCCTGGCGGGGGCCGCGATCGGCGCGGTCGTCGGTTTCGTGACGCCGTGCGGCGGGTGAGCTTCGCGCTCGGCCTGCTCTTCGCCATCATCTCCTTGGATATAAAGGGGTATATGCCTTTCCCTTGAAGAATAGGCGGGATCTCGTCTTCGCCACCTTCACGGCAGATCCAGCGCGTCCTAATCTGTGCCCCGATGACGAAGAGGCCTTGAGCGGCTAGTAGCAGAGCCCTTCGAGGAGCGCCAGCATGGTGTGTGCTACCGTCATCGTTGTTCCTCCCCAGCTTTTTCTCGCCCCCCTCGGCGCGCTGGTCGCCGCTCTGGCACGACGCCGTTCCAGATTGACACCAGGGCGGTGACCATCCGCCACACGACCTCGGCCTTCACGTCGGTCTCTCGTTCGTTATAAACCCGCGTTAAGGCTTGCGCGATGACTTCGTACTCGTGCGGCATGGGGAGCCCCTGCGCGTCGAACGTTCGGGCGTCGAGGGAAGGCTGCAAGACCGGCACCACCCGAGCCGTAAAATCCACGTCGCGCTGGGATCCCAAAAATCGCTCCATCGCCAGCCCGGTCTCCTCCACCACGCGGGGATGGGCAAGGAGACGGCGCACAAAGTTGAGCGCGAGCGGCATGATGATATGGGCGGGTACGCCGCGCTTTTTCCAATTGCTCACGGTCGTGTCGCCCTGCCCTTGAGCGAGAATGTCCGCGCTGCCGGCGAGCTTCACCGCCGCCGCGTAGGGCATGGAAACCGCGTAAGCCCTCTTTTTAATTGTCGAACTCCTCCTCTTCAAAAAATGTGAACTCGGGGCTTGACATCTTCACAAGATGTGTCCCATACTCCGCAACGATGCCAGCAACACTAGCCCGACCAAGCCCCGATGTGCAAACCCGCTGGGCCGCCGTGATGGCCCGCGCGAAGGCGATCGGCTGGTCGCAGAACCGCCTGGCCCGGCGCCTCCGCAAGAATCCCGGCCACTTTTCCCGCGTGGTACGCGGCGAGCGTCAGTCGATGGCGTTGCTCGTGCAGGCCGAACGGCTCGTGGCCAAAGCCGAGGTGGCGGCATGAATGTCCTGCTCGACGAAAAGAAAGGCGATTCGTGGCCGATCCCGGCCGCCGTGTTCCGAGGCTTCGATCGACTCCGCGTGCAGCCCACGGCTGGGGCGATCCTCGACGACGCGCGCGGCCACGAGGCGGGGCGCGGCGATTTCCTGATCCTGGGCTCGCTGAAGTACGCGCTCATCGCCCGCATCGTGACCGGAGATTACCGCTGGGTCTACGACACACTCGGTCAGGTCTTCGGGTTCGAGGGAACATCTGTTCCGTCAGGGAACAACGGTGATATCCGCAAGCCGCTCACCAAGGCCATGCGGGAGGTGACCCGATGACCCCCCGTGCTCGCCCAGCTGGACGGCTGAGAGGGAGCCCGATGACACCCCGTCTCTGCGTGTGCGGCTGCGGGCTGGCTCTGCCGCCCCAGGTCGGGCCCGGGCGACCCCGGGACTATTTCTCCGCCAACCACGTTCGCGCGGAGCGAAACAGGGTGCGGCGGGAGCGGCGAGCCCAGCGACAGAAACTGGCGGACAAGGAGAAGGCGCAATGAGGCTCCGTGAGCCCGAGCCCCTGACCGCGTTCCTCAACGCGACCCTGAGCGTGCTCGTCGCGCTGCTGGCGCTGGTCCTGCTCGTGATGCTGGCGGCGATAGTGGAAACCTGCGTAGTGGTTCCGTGTGGCTGGGACGTGTGGGGGCGGTTGGGGGTGGGGCGATGACGGGCTACAAGGTCTTCACACACGATTTCCGCTCGCCGATCCAGGGCGGCAAGCCGGTCTGGGACGGTACGTTCCCCTATACCCTGCCCACAGTCCCACTCGACACGTCCCGGGACGAGTGCGGGTCGGGGTGGAATTTTTGCATCAACCTTGCGAACGCATTCACCATCGTGGGCTGGTGGCCGACCGGCCGGCCCTCCCTCGGCGTGGTGATCGAGCCAGCTCCGGACGCGATTCAACGCGGAACGAAATGGCGAACGTCCGCAGGCACGCTCGTGCGCGCCGCCACCGAGGAAGAAATTTCCGCCGCCATTGACGAGACCTCCGTCACGGCGTTCGGTCGACACGCCGCGTACATGGCCGACGAGCAGCGCGCGTGGCGTACCGCGCTCAGTCGGCCACAGCGCAACGCTGCGGCCGTGGAGTGCGGGTTGGTGGAGGCTCTCGCGGCGCGAGGGCTGCAATGGTCTCTCACAAGAATCGAAAACGCCAGGGACGCCTGGGATGCCAGGGGTGCCAGGGACGACTGGGACGACTGGGGCGCCAGGGACGCCAGGGACGCCAGGGACGCCTGGGGTGCCAGGGACGCCTGTGGTGCCAGGAACGCCTGGGGCGACTGGGGCGTCAGGGGTGACAGGGGCCCCAGGGACGCCTGGGACGCATGGGGCGCATTGACGGTCGCCTATGCGTCCGTCAATGGGTGGACCGGCACGTCGGCGAACAAGCTCACGGTGGGTCTCCGCGACGCTTACGCCAACGGGCTCGAAATCGCCATGCCGGTCGGCATGACCACGCTCGGCTGGACGATGGTGGGGCAGTGACGCGCCCGTATCGCTGGAGCGCGTCGGGCTTGGCGAAGCGCCGGGCGGCGAGGGCCCGGCCCGAGGTGCGCGCGAAGCACCGGGCGGCGTGGGCCCGGCCCGAGGTGCGCGCGAAGCACCGGGCGGCGTGGGCCCGGCCCGAGGTGCGCGCGAAGCACCGGGCGGCGATGACGGCGGCGTGGGCCCGGCCCGAGGTGGGCGCGAAACTCCGGGCGGCGATGACGGCGGCGAGGGCCCGGCCCGAGGTGCGCGCGAAGCACCGGGCGGCGTGGGCCCGGCCCGAGGTGCGCGCGAAGCACCGGGCGGCGTGGGCCCGGCCCGAGGTGCGCGCGAAGCACCGGGCGGCGATGACGGCG
>ERZ1292632.962-Hain-H43-01um-R2-962-length-30498-cov-16_pt1 | contig 30498 bp, 35 predicted proteins | sample MGYA00564407_ERZ1292632 | MGnify/ENA primary metagenome ERZ1292632 (study PRJEB36523, sample SAMEA6512637) | groundwater metagenome | collected 2019-01-08 | study: AquaDiva: Metagenomics assemblies of 32 groundwater samples | reverse complement strand
TGCACGGATTTCAGGCCGAAGATTATATTATTGATTTGATGGACAGATACCCCAATGTTTATTTTTCCATAGATTCAGCAGTGTTGTATCCGATGATGGGGTTGTTTATTTCGGGACCCAAAGAACAATTTGTTTCCAAGTTTAAACAAGACTTTGATTTAATTTTAAATCAAAAGATTAACAAATGGAAAGAAAGAATCAAAAAACACCCCGACAGGTTTATGTGGGGGACCGACAGAGGGATGAAATGGCATTTTGACGAAGAAATCAGCCTTCTCTTTGAAGAATTCGCCAGAGCCTTTATTGCCAGGCTCGATTCGGAGGTGCAAGAAAACTACGCCTACAAAAACGCCGAAAAGCTACTTTTAAAATAATATGGTCAAAGTTATTCAAAAAGCCAAAAAATTTGCAATTTTTTGATATTTTTGGTAATTTATTATAGAAAGGTCGATTTAACTTGCAAAAATATAATTTATTAACTTAACAGAATATCTACTATGAAAACCAAAAATTTAACCATCGCAGCAATTGTGGCTGTAGTAGCTATAGTTGGTCTATTGAATATTGCTAATGCAGTTCCAGGCGCTGGTAGATCTGGGAATCCACCAGATGTTGAGCCGGCGACCACTTTTCAAGATCTCGTCAATTGTTGCCAAAATCGAGCAACAAATGCTGAGTATCAGGATAACGCGGCAACCAATCAAGTGATGGGCACTTGTACTAAAGCGGGTATTGAAACATTCCGTACTGGCGGGCTTCCTGCATTGCAAAGTTATATCAATAATACGGCTTGTGGAGCATGTGAGACGAATGCAGCTGGCTTGGTCTGTGGTGAGGATGACGGAAACGATTGCACTATTGGATTTTGTAGTACGGGTCTGAGACCAGGCTGTATTACTGCAATCGCAGTCGATGGAACATCATGCCAGATAGATGGACAATTGGGTGTATGCAGCGGTGCTACTTGTGTTCCAAGCGAAGAAACATGTATCACTCGGGAAGAAGGGTGTGGCGAAGAGGGAGGATGGAGCGTTGTGCCAACTGAACTCTGTGAAAGTGGATTCGCCTGTGGAATAGCTGCAGAATACGAATGTATGTGCCCATTTGAATAGTTTTGAAGGCGTAGCAGCCCTTTCAGTTTTAGAGCAAAAAGAACTGAAAGAAGAAGCAGAAGAAGCGGTATAAAATTTGAAACCGCATCGTTCACATTCTGTAAAACAGCACGTAGTGCTGTTTTACTTTTTCGTATTTACCATAAAACAACCGGATTGTATAATAAATACATACCGATTGAGATATAATGAGTGGCAGGGTGGGGTAGATTACGGCGCAGTTAAAACCGGCACCTCGAACCACTCATTTGTGGTATTCCAGTGGGTTCGAACGTCGTTTTGGTTAGACGGTGGATTTCTCAATTTGATTATATTTGATATAATAGAAGTATCGTATGGATTTTAAATCAAAGCCCATAATGTTCATAGCTATTATTGTTGCGGTGATTATTGTAATCGCCGGTTTTTGGTATTGGTCGCAAAAAAGAGCCGAGGTTTCAGAAACGCCCGCAACAGTTAAAGACGGCTTGGGCGCGGAAGCGTTTAAGAAAACCAATAATCCCTTATCTAACGAACTCCCCGAAACAAATCCTTTTCATATTAACACCAACCCTTTTAAATGAGCGCTTTTTTTAGAAAAAACATCTTTATCTTGGGCATAGTCCTGGTTTTTTCTTTGCTTACCGGTTCTTACGTCATTTTCGCGCAGCGATTCACCGAAGAACGCCGCGTGCCTCTTCAATTTGATTTTGTCAGCCAGTGGAACGGGGGCGCAGTGTCCGGGAGAACTGCGACGGATGTGGGCGAAGGGAATGACGGAAGGCTCCTCGGCGGGACAAGCGTTGTGGCCGGAAGATTCGGCAAGGCGTTTAAGTTTAACGGGTCTGGCGCTTACATCAAAATGGGGAATCCGGAGAGTTTGAACTTTGGGCCCGGCCCGTTTTCATTGAGCGCCTGGTTTATGTGGGACGGCGGGGGATCGTCTGTCAACAACATTATCAGAAAATCAAATTACCCGGAAAATGGTTCCGGAGCCGGGTATTGGCTTAGAATAGGTACCGGTCAAGGCAGAGCATCATTGGAGTTTTCTGCCGGAGCAACGACTGATTTCGAGGGTCAGAGTTTTATCACCGCGCCCATTAGTCCCGGAGTCTGGCACCAGGTGGTGGCTACCAGGGATGGTTCCGGAGATGTAAAATTATATATTGACGGCGAATCAAAGGGTACGGCCATCCGGCAGGTTCCAAACGCTGAAACAAATAGCGAAGCTCCGTTCACTATCGGGGCATGGGATGACCGGTTTGGCGTGAGAGAGTTTTTTTCGGGTCTGATTGAAGAGGTTTCCGTATACAACAGAGCGCTGGATTCATCAGAAATAGAATTTGCGTATGAAGAAATGCTTCAAATTCTGGCCGCGAAAGATTCGGGCGTGCCGTTTCCGGGCGATTGCAATACCAGGCAAAAATGCCTGCAGTATTGCGAAGAGCCGGAGAACACTTTAGAATGCGTTGATTTTGCCGAAGCCGCGGGATTTATCGGCGAGGAAGAAGCGGCCCAAGCCAGAAAATACGTCCCGCTCATTCTTCAAGGTTTGACTCCCGGACAATGCGATACTGAAGAACAATGCGAGGCCTTTTGCGAAGACCCGGTTAACGCTCTTGAATGCATGGAATTTGCGGTTGAGTACGAAGTGCTCCCGCCCGATGAACTGGAATTGTTAGAGAAAATCCTGCCCTTTATGAGAGCCGGCACCATGCCCGGCGGCTGCCGGTCCAAAATTGAATGCGAGGACTATTGCTCTGATGAAGATAATTTTGAAGAATGCTTGGATATTGGTTTGGCGATCGGAGTCATCAATCCGGATGAAGTCGATATTATCAGAAAATCAGGCGGCAAGGGGCCGGGCAACTGCCGTTCGAGCGAGGCCTGCGAGGAGTTTTGCAGTGCTCCTCAAAATCAGCCAGAATGCATGGATTTTGCGGTGAAAATCGGATTGATGACTCAAGAAGAAGCCGAGCAGGCTCAAGCCGCCGGCGACGTCAGAGAGTGTTTTGAGGAAGCCGATGAAAAGATTATCGCCTGTTTCGTTACTAATTTAGGCATAGACTTATTTGAACAAATGATGGCCGGAAAAATGCCGTATGACCTGGCGATTATTGAAAGAATGAGAAATGCCAAGGCCTGCGTGAAGCAATATTCCGACCAGGCAACGGACGTCTTGGGAGATTTTCTTGAGGCCCTGCCTGCGGCCGATGCCTGCGTGGCCGCGGAATTCGGGCCGGACTTTATCGAACGCCTTAGAGAAATGACCATTCCCTGTTCCCAGATGAAAGGCATAAAGGGGAAAATGGAGGCCTGTTTCCTTGAAGGAACCAATGCTTTATTTGAACCGTGCGTTCAAGAAGAATGCGACCAAGTTCAAAACTGTATGTCAGAGGTAAGCAAGCCATTGTCCAAGATCGCCCAAATGGTTGAAGCCGAGGATTCGGCCGAGTCCCAAAAGCGTGAATTTTCCGAAACAATGCAAGACAAGCTCAATTCATGCGGCATTGACCCTAATTTTGACCCCAATACTTGTATCAGCGAGTCAACCTGCGCCGAGTTCTTTTCCTGTCTTAATCCTAGCGGCAGTCAGCAGTCTCAAGGCGATTCGCCGGGCGAAATGCCCCTTGAACTTCAGATACGGATGGACTCCTGCCAAAAGGAACTTCTTGACAGTCAAATGCGAGAATGCACTGATAAGCCGACTTGCGACGAGGTAAATGCCTGCTTGAAGGACAAACAGCAGCAGCCAGCGGGCGATGAAGATTCCGGCGAAAAACTTGAACTCCCGTTGGATGTTGAGTCAAGATTAATGGCCTGCCAGCAGGAAGAAATACAGGCAAAAACTGATGCTTGTCTCTCGGGTTCTTGCTCCGAGTTTGCCGCCTGCATGAAAGCTCTTGAGCAGATTGGCGATGAACGAGGCGGACAAGAGCAAGAGCAGGGTACGCCGGATTCAAGAGTTAATGCTAAAATTCAGGCCTGTCAACAAGAAAAAATTAACGAGTGTCTCACTAAATCATGCGGTGAATTTCAGGCCTGTCTTAATGCTTTAGGCGGCGGCGGAGAACAGGGCGGTGGAACACCCGATCCGGCTGTTATGGCCAAGTTTCAGTCCTGCCAGTCCAAGGGCGGAGGCGGCGGAGGGCAACCTCCCCAAGAACCTCAGCCGCCATCAGACGATTCCCAGTCGCCAGAGCAGCCAGAGCAACTTCCCGAAGAATCGCCGTCTGAAATTCCAATCACGCCAGAACTTTGCGCTCAATTTTCTTCTACACCGAGTTGTGATTATGTAGGATCATCCGATTCTCAAAACTATCAGCTTTGCAAGCAGTGCTACCCGGATAAATAGTGAGATGTTAAACATTCAATGTTTAGCATTATCGTACAGCCCGACCCGGGGAGCAAGCATAGGTATATGATTGTTTCTTTGATATAATACCTTAAAGGTCCATTAGAATTAAAACAAAATAAATCTTATGGAGAATACTCAAAACAATTGCAAATGCATGCACCATAAAGTTATGCCGATGTTGATCGTCTTACTCGGATTGACCTTCTTATCTAAGGAGCTCGGTATAGTGAGCGCTGGCACAGCAAACGTTATCTGGCCGGTTATCGTGATTTTGGCCGGCCTTAAAAAATTGATGGGCAACGTCTGCAAGTGCTGCTAATTTTAGTAATAAAAGATCTGTCTCTTTTCCTCGGGACGTTCTCCCGAGTTTTTATTTTACTAAAGAGATTTTAGTCTTCTTTTTTTACTTCCTCACATTTATCTTTGAAGTCCGGCCAATTCTCGTTTCTCTTAGAAATTTCTTCGTGTTCTCGTATCTTTTTGCGTAGCGACTCGCACAAATCTTTAGTTCTCTCCCGATTTTTAGATTCTTTCTCTGAAGGTTCGATGGCCCTTAGGACAGAATCGACCGTTTGGCGGAAGTCGTGGTCGAGTTCTTCGGTTTTTGACTTACTCTCGTTTTCCATTTCCTCGATTTCTTTTTTATGCTTTTCTGCTATTCGCTCGATGGTTTTTTTCTTCTGTTCTTCGGCTTGTTTAATCGCTTCGGAATTTTCGGTTGTTGCCCGATTTATTTCTGCTACGGCCCGTTTAACCTCGGCTGCTTCTCGAGAATTTATTAGGTTGATTTTTTCGTCTTTCTCGACGATTAATTGTTTGATTTCAGTCAGTCGCTTCCGGGCTATTTCATCTTGGATAGCCGGTTTCTTGTCGGCCGGAGCCAGCTTCACCTGGATATTCTCTCCCAGGCGCTTCATGGGATAGAGAGGATGATTAAAAGCAACGTCTTGTTTTTCAGCGTAAACAACGGCTCCACCCGTAAGGCTCGATAAGAGAATAAGGGAGGCAAAACTGTAGCCCAGAGCTCTTCTGAAGGGCGCAGGCGCCATAACGCGTCTTTTTTTCAATTTACTAATAAAAAGACTGCGGGATTCATTTGAGAATTCCTTGTTAGGCTTGGTGTATTTTTTGAGAAGCAGTAAATTTTTTCTGCCGGTCAATCTTTCTTTTAAAAATTTAATCATGGATCTCTTTTCTTATTTTTTGGTTGATGCGATGCAAGGAAACCCTCAAAGAGCCTTCGGACTTGCCGGTCATTCTGCTTAACTCTTTATATGAAAGGCCTGAAAGGTGGCGCAGGGAGAAGATTTCTTGCTCTTCTTCATTGAGCTCGCTGACTAATTTCATCACTGCTTCAAGCCTGCTTTTCTCCGGCGCCCGGTTTTGTTTTTCATCTACTAGGTACGGACTGACTGCGTCGAGATTTGCAAAGGCAGTCGTTTTTTTCTGGCGGTAGTAATCAATCAAGGAATTTCTGGCGATTTGCCAAAACCAAGCCGAAAAATTACCCAAGTCCGCGTTAAAGCTGTCTATTTTGCCGATTAATTTCAGAAAAATATCCTGAGACAGATCTTCCGCCGTATCCCGGTTGCCCAGCCTTACCATAAAATAACGGAAGATTTTGGGCTGAAAGTAGTTGAAGATTTCCTCTCCGGCCTTTTGGTCGCCCTGCTTAAGCTTCTCGGCGGTCTTATTGAAGTCTTTTTGTATAAAAGGGTTTTCCATAGATAAATACGAAGGATAATGCGAAATATTACATATAACAGCGGCAATACCCTTAAATATAAGCCTTATTTACTCGGTCGGTCAAGGCGGGGGATTGCCTTGTAACTTTTTCCCGCCGGTAGCGTATATAACTATGCAAGGTCGAGACAAGATTAACTTAACAATAAACACAACGCTATGAAAAAAATTATGCTACTTTTAACCGCCATAGCCAGCTTAACAACGCTGACTTTGGCTCAAGCCAAAAATGACGAAATTAAACCGAATACCGCCAACGTTTTTAAATCGGACTTAAAGCAAAGAATTCAGATTGACGAAACCGGGGCCGGCAATTTAGCTTGGATCACCGGCGCCAAAATAGTTGAAATTTTGGCGAGTACGACGCCCAGCATCATTAAAGTCAAAGTTTTCGGCCAGGATTATAAGATTGAGGTATCAACAACCACTAACGTTATTCGTCAGGATTGGGGTCAAACTACGATCGGTTTGTCGGAGTTTTCCATAGGGGACATTATTAACGTCTACGGGAAACTCGATACTACGGATTTCTTCCTGATTCATGCCAAAAACCTTAGGAATATCTCGATCCAGAAACTTCATGCCGCGGTTGAAGGCAGGGTGTCTAGTATCAGTTCTTCCACTAATTCTTTCGATATGTCAGTGAAGAAAAAGGGGACAAGCACTGTGACTATTAATACCGATGCCAATACCAAGATTTATGCAGGCAAGAGCTTAAAAGCTTTTTCTGATATTCAAGTCGGCATGAAGGTGGTGGTCAGGGGAGTTTGGGACAGAGCCATGTCTAAAATCCAGGCTTTGATAGTTAAAACCAATTCTTCGGACAAAAATACGGAAGATGACGATTAGACGATAGGGTTTTATTTTTTAACAAGCCGACAGAAAATCGCCTGGTGCGTAGCGCATCGGGCGGTTTTTTGGTAGAGTTAGAGTATGAAAATAGCATCAGCTCAATTTGTGAAAAGCGTGCGGGGCAGCGACAATATGCTTGAGGACGGTCTTCCTCAGGTCGCTTTTATCGGCCGTTCTAATGTAGGAAAGTCCAGCGTTATCAATTCTTTGGTTGGTCGTGATTTAGCTATAACCAGTTCTTTCCCCGGTCGTACTCAGAAAATAAACATATTTCTGATTAATAATTCTTTGTATTTTATTGATTTGCCGGGCTACGGCTACGCCAAGCTTCCGAATGAGCTGAAAAGCAGTCTTAGGGCCATGGTTAATTGGTATTTTTTTGTTTCTAATTATCAACAGAAGAAAGTGGTTTTGATAATTGACGCTAACGTTGGTCCGACCGAAGACGATTTAGAGATCCTCCACAGTTTGGAGGATTATAAAAAAGATATTATTATTGTGGCGAATAAGACGGATAAGATAAAGCAGAAAGAGTACGAAAAGCAATTCAAAGAAATCAAAGAGATTATCGGAGCTCATCTGATTATTCCTTATTCGGCCAAAAAGAAAGTCGGCGTGGAAGAATTATTAAAAGAAATATTATAGTTATGCAAGAGAAAACGAATCCGGAGTATATTCTCAAAGTCAGCGATCCCAAAATAGGCATGGAAGGATTTTTAGTGATCGACAGTACGGTGCTTGGCCCGGGTAAGGGGGGGATTAGGATGACTCCGGATGTAACTTTAGAAGAAGTGGCGCGGTTAGCCAGAATCATGACTTTTAAAAATGCTTTAGCTGATATTCCATTCGGCGGAGCCAAAGGGGGCATTAAGTGGCCGGGAGGCTCTGACGAGCTTAAAAAAGAGTTTGTGCAGAGCTATGCCCGCGCCATTAAGCATTTAATTCCTCATAAGTATATTGCCGGCCCCGATGTAAATACCGGGGAAAAAGAAATGCAGTGGTTCGTGGAAGCGACCGGCGTTTGGGAATCGGCGACGGGCAAACCGAAAGAGCTTTGCTTTGAATATACGGGGGATTGCGCTAACGGTATTTGCAGAAAGTGCGGCATTCCTCACGAAGCCGGCAGTACTGGTTTTGGGGTAGCTCAAGCCACGAAAGTGGCGGCTGAGATTTTCGGAGTCGATATTAAGGGAGCCAGAATCGCCATCCATGGTTTTGGAAACGTGGGCACCTTCGCCTACCGGTTCTTAACCGAGATGGGGGCCAGGGTCGTAGCCATTGCCGATAAAACGTGCGCCCATTATGCGCCGAACGGATTTGAGGAAAAATTGATTGACGGATTGATTAAAGAAAGAAAGGGGCTAAGCCATTATTCCGGTAAGGCCAAAATCATAAAGCTTGAAGACTTTTGGAGCATTCCGGTTGATATTCTGATTCCCGCTTCGGTCACGGATGTTATTAATGAAAGCAATAAAGATAAAATCAAAACTAAAATCATTGTTGAAGCGGCCAACATACCGATGGAAGAGCGCATTGAGGAAGAGTTTTTGCGCAAAGGGGTGTTCATTGTTCCAGATCTTGTGGCCAACGCCGGCGGCGTCATCTCTTCGTATTGCGAACACAAAGGATATGGCCACGAGAAAATGCTGGCAACGGTCGAAAAGAAGATAAAGAATACGACTCGGCTGGTTCTGGAAGAAAGCGCGCGCCGAAAAGTAAATCCGCGCGAGATAGCGATGGAATTAGCTCAGAAAAGAATTGAAGCAGGCAGGCGCTTGCACGAACGCGCTTAATGCGCTATGATAAGCACAGCTTGATATATCAAACGAAGTTTGCTATAATAAGCACAGCTTGATATATCAAACGAAGTTTGCTATATTGAGTCAGTACTACTTAAAGTACGGGAATAAGTCGAGTTTCTCTGAAGCATCAATTTTAAAATAATCACATGCAAGGAACTATTAAAACTCTTACTGGACGAGGATTCGGATTCATTGCTCGCGAAGGCGAAGTCAAGGATCTGTTTTTTCACTCCAAAGAATTAAAAGGAGTCACCTTTGATGAATTGAAAGTTGGCGATGCCGTTACCTTCGAAGTTACAGAAAGCGAAAAGGGTCCGGCCGCGACTAACGTTTCGCGCGTTTAATTCAATATCAACCAAAAACCGCCCCTCATCGGGCGGTTTTTGTTTTTCTTAACGGGAAAAGTTATAATGAAAGTATCTTATGCAATACGCCGGTCTTTCTTCAGATGAGGTAAAAAAACTTCAAGCTCAACGCGGCTTGAATGTTTTGCCTTCGGGAAAGAGCGCCTCGGCAATCAAGATTTTTCTCGCGCAATTCGCCAACCCCCTGATTTATTTGCTTGTTTTCGTCGGCGCCATTTCTATTTTTCTTCAAAAATATCTGGATATCGTTTTTATTTTCTCGGTAGTTTTCTTAAACTCGATTTTCGGTTTTTTCCAGGAATATAAAACGCAAAAAACTTTTCAAGCCGTCAAAAAGCTATTAAAGCCGATGGCGCGAGTGGTTCGCGATGGTCAGCAGCAAACCATTGAGGCTTTTGAGGTTGTGTTTGGCGATATAGCTTTAGTGTCGGTCGGCGATAAGATTCCGGCCGACAGCGTTGTTTTGGAGGCAGTAAATTTTTTCGTGGATGAGGCCATTTTGACCGGCGAAAGCAAAGCTATCGCCAAAAAAGAAAATGACGAAGTTTTTATGGCGACGATTGTTGCTTCGGGCCGGGCCGTACTCAGGGTGGCTAAAATTGGTTCTCAAACCAAAGTGGGGGAAATCGCAAAAACCCTTAAAGAAACGGTTCAACCTCCCACTACCCTTCAATTGCGTTTAAAAAAACTGACCCATGTTTTAATTTATGTCGCGGTTTTCCTTTCCGCTTTAGTGTACGGACTCGGCCTTTTTACCGGCCAAGATTTTTGGCAGATAACTCAGACGGCGGCTGTTCTTTTGGTGGCGATTATCCCCGAAGCCTTGATTATTGTCATCACTTTAATATTGGTTATCGCCATGCAGAAAACTCTCAAAAGAAAAGCGCTGATCAGAAAACTATTGGCCGTAGAAACACTGGGTTCGGTTACCACTATTTGCACCGATAAAACCGGCACCTTAACTGAAGGCAAAATGAAAGTCAGTAAAACTGATTTTACCGACCAGCAAAAAGGTTTATTGGTTATGGGCCTTTGCAATGATTTATCTGATACTCTTGAGGTGGCTTGCCGAGATTTTTTAGAAAAACAAGAAGGGTTCAATCTTGAAGAGGTTCTCGGAAATTATAAGAGGATTAGCGAAGTTCCTTTTAGCAGTGAACATAAGTTTATGGCTACCGTTAATTACCCGATAAAAGAAGACGGCGTACAACGTCTTTTATTGGTTAAGGGAGCTCCCGAAATTGTTTTGGCAATGTCGGACTTATCCGAGCAAGATAAGAAAATAGTTTTAAACCAAACAGACGCTTGGGCGATAACGGGGCTGAAAGTATTGGGCTTGGGTTTTGCGGAAATTACTAATGACCAATCAAAAGAAGTTAAAGTTAATTCTCTGCCTCCTCTTAAATGGGCGGGCATGGTCGGTTTTTGGGACCCGCCTCGTCAAGAAGTGAAAGAAGCGTTTTTAATTGCTCGGCAGGCCGGTATTAAAATAAAGGTTGTGACGGGTGATTACCGCCGCACGGCCGAAAACATCATGGCTTTCTTGGGGTTGCCCGTCATGGAAAGCGAAGTTTTAGAAGGTTCTCAATTTGAAACTCTAAATGAAGAGGAGTTTAAAGATCGGGTGGCCAAGGCTGTATTGTTTGCCCGCATTACGCCGCATCAAAAATTAATGATCGTGAAAGCCCTGCAAGATTTAGGGGAAGTTGTCGCTATGACGGGGGACGGGGTGAACGACGCGCCCGCGCTTAAAAAATCGAATATCGGCATAGTGGTGGGCACGGCGACGGAGGTGGCCAAGGAAACCGCCGATTTAATTCTTTTGGACAGTAATTTTAAAACAATCGTGGCGGCGGTTGAGGAGGGCAGAGTGGTTTTCGAAAATATCAAAAAAACCATTTTTTTCATGCTTTCCAATTCCTTTGCCGAAGTTTTTTTAATTCTTGGTTCTATCTTTCTCGGCTGGCCGATGCCTTTAACCATCATTCAGATTCTTTGGATTCATTTCATTTGCGACGGACCGGAAGATTTGGTGTTAGGATTTGAACCAAAGGAAGACGAAGTGATGGCCGACGGTCCCAAGAGCGTCAAAGAGCCTATTTTAGATAAAGCGCGCATTTCTCTGATTTTTCTGATTTCTTTTCTTTCGGGAATGTTCGCCTTGACGGCTTTTTGGTATTTCGGTCTTTACCAAAAACAAATTGAGCTTGGTCGGACGATGGCTTTAATGGCTATTGCTTTTACCTCCGTTCTTTATATTTTCTGCTGCCGCACCTTTCGCCACCCCTTCTGGCGATACAAAAATTTTTGGTCCAATAAATGGCTTTTTTCCGCCGTCGCTTTTAGTTTAACGCTTCAAATTTCCATTACCTATCTTCCTTTTACCCAAAAGTTTTTGGGCGTGGTGCCGCTCAATTTGGCGCATTGGGGGTTGCTGCTGTTTTTTGCCGGCGCGATTGTTTTATTGATTGAATCGGCTAAAATGAAAGTAAAGTCTTGACAACGTTTTTTGTCTTTGTTAAAATGTATTTATACCCACACCTATGGTGGGGGTATATTTACGAGACGATTATTAATTTATAGAACATGTCTACTCAAAAAGAGAAAGCGCTGATCAATTTTAAGAAGGCTCAAAGCTTGATTTCTCAAGTCATTAAAATGATTGAGAACGGCGATTATTGTATTAATGTTATGCAGCAGAACTTGGCGGTGCTTGGACTTTTGAGATTCGCTCACCAGCATTTGATGGAAAATCATCTTAATACCTGCTTTAAAAAAGCCATGGCGACGAAGAACGAGAAAAGAAAACAAGAGATGACGGACGAAATTTTAAAGGTGACGAAATTATTCAATAAATAATATGTTTAAAAAAATACAAATTAAAATTGAAGGCGTTCGTTCTCAGGGCGACAAAAATTCAATTGAAGCCGAGATTGATGTTTTAGACGGGGTGAAAAATATCAGCGTTGACGAAATAAGCGGCGAATCCGCGATAGAATTCGACAGCGCTCAAATCAGCTTAGAAAGGATTGTAGCTATTATAGAAAAACTCGGCTATCGGGTGGGGGACGCAGGAATTAGCGCTGTTCCCCAGGAATATCTTTATTCCCGAGAGAAGCGAGGGAACAAGGTTCTGACGCAGGAAGGTTCTTACTCCGCGAAGGGCATGCATTGCGCTTCTTGTGAAATTATCATTGAAAAAAGATTGCTGGCTATCCAAGGGGTTAAAGCTGTGGAGGCCAATGCCGGCAGAGGGGAGGTTTTAGTCGAATACGTCGGTAAAAAACCGAGAATAGAAACGTTAAATTCCATTTTTAGAAAAGAAAATTATGTATTTTTTGACGAGTCGTCCGATACCGGAGATGTTTTTAAGGGGAAGGGTCTTTTTAGTAATATAGCTATTGCCTTGGCGCTGATCGGCGGATTTTTATACCTGAGCAAATCAGGATTGTTGGGGGTAGTTAGCGTTAATGCCAAATCATCTTTATTCGCCTTTTTTGCCTTAGGGCTTATCGCGGGTGTTTCAAGTTGCGCCGCTTTAGTGGGTGGGTTGGTTCTTTCCATGTCAAAACAATGGCTGCTCATATACTCCAATCAAAAATCAACTTTCCAAAAATTTCAGCCGCATTTAATGTTTAATATCGGCCGAATCTTAACTTACGCTGTTTTGGGAACGGTACTTGGAGTTGTTGGGAGTAAGTTGCAGATTTCTTTGCAGTTTTCTTCATTTATGATTGTGGCAGTTTCTATCATCATGTTGTTTTTAGCTCTCCAAATGCTCGGTGTGAAAAGCCTCCGGAGATTCCAGCCCGCCTTGCCCAGATTTGCGACCAGGTACATTGCCGATGAAACTAATTTTAAAGGACGCCACATGCCGTTTGTCATGGGTGGCCTAACCTTTTTCCTGCCCTGCGGTTTCACGATTACCGCTCAGGGACTGGCCCTGCTTTCGGGTAATCCCGTTCAGGGAGGGTTGATTATGGCTTTCTTTGCTTTAGGGACCGCCCCGGCGCTGTTACTGATCGGGTTCTCGGCTGTAAAATTTTCTGCCCGGCCTCATTTGGCATATCAATTTTCAAGGGTAGCCGCTTTGGTAATTTTATTTTTCGCGCTTTTCAACATCAACAACCAAATGAATGTTTTGGGGTTTACTGGTTTTAGCGGAAGAACAATTAATGAAAGCGGTTCGGCGGAGATTGTTAATGGGAAGCAAGTTTTAAAAATGACGGCCTCGAGTTCCGGCTATAAACCAAACTATTTTAAAGTGAAGGTTGATGTGCCGGTGAGGTGGGAAATTACCGATGTCGGAACGAGCGGCTGTACCAACGCCGTTATTTCCAATAGTTTGTTTGCAGGCAGCATTCCGTTGACGCCCGGCCAGACCAGCATCAAGGAGTTTACGCCCACTAAAGTAGGGAAATACAAATTTAGTTGCTGGATGGGCATGGTTTCCGGAATTATTGAAGTGGTGGGGTCCGGCAGTCAAGCTCAAGCTGCGGTGGCGACCTCAGGTTCGGTTATCCCATCAGGCGCCAAGGGGTGCGGCTGCGGAGGCGGAGGCAGCGGTGGCTGCGGTATAAAATAATAATTAAATAATTAATTATTAAAAAAATTATGCAAAAAATAAAATTTCAGATTAAGGGCATGCATTGCGCTTCCTGCGTTACTTTAATTGAAGACAGATTAAAGAGAGAAAATGGGGTTGAACAAGCCAAAGTAAATCTTGAGTCGCAAAAGGCAGTCGTGATATACGACGAACAAAAGATTCAGGAGCCGGCTATTTTGCAGTGCATTAAAAATGCGGGGGATTATAGCGTAGAGAAAATAACAGAGCCGGAAGAAAATAAAGAAGCTTCTTTGGTTGCGCATAATTCTTCGTCTCCGGCGGCTTCTCTAAAACTTTTGACCGCCCTGGTTGTTATTTCTTGCGGGTTAAGTCTTGCCTCTTTAATTGTTTCTTTAACGGCGTTGCCTCAAAAAACGGTAGGGGATAGCAATAAGGTCCAGGCCGCCCCTACCCAGAACTTACCATCGGCTGGTAATGGAGCGGCGAAAATTCAAACATTTGAGATTACTAAAGACAACCATGTTCGGGGAAACTTTAATGCGCCGGTTACTTTAGTTGAGTTTTCCGATTTTGAATGTCCTTTCTGCGAAAGGATTTTTCCGACAATGAATAAGATTTTGAACGATTACGATGGCAAGGTAAGATTGGTTTATAAGCAATTTCCCTTATCTTTTCATCCTAATGCTCAAAAAGCCGCCGAAGCCTCGGAGTGCGCTTCAGAGCAGGGCAAGTTTTGGGAATACCATGATAAATTGTTCGAAGGCCAGCCCAGCGGTTTCAGCGTTGATAAATTTAAACAATGGGCCGGGGTTTTGGGTTTAAACGCCGCTCAATTTAACAGTTGTCTGGATGGGGGAAAATATGCCCAAAAGGTTCAAAAAGATTTCCAGGAAGGACAGCAGAAGGGAGTTAACGGTACGCCGGCCACGTTTGTTAACGGTCAGTTCGTTAGCGGCGCCCAACCCTACGAGAATTTCAAGCAGATTATCGATAATTTATTAAAATAATCATTGAAATGAATATTGACCCGGTAATTTTAGGAATTATCATTGTTGCGGTTGTTATTTTCGGCGGGATTACGGCGGCAATTTTTATTTCTAACGGGACTCCCGTTGAAAATTATCAGGCCACAGATGTAGCACGGCCGGGTCTTGAGATTTCTGAAACAAGCTTCGATTTCGGTAAAATGAAATTGAGCGAAATAAAAACTAAAGACCTCGAGATTAAAAATAATGGAAGCAAGCCCCTAATTATCTCTAATATTCTTACTTCTTGCGATTGCACTTTCGCCCAGTTTATCGTGAATGGCCAAGCAAGCCAAAAATTCTCAATGCAAAGGGATCAGAAATGGCGGGGAGAAATTCAGCCCAATAGCGCAGCCACCCTCAAAATTATTTACGAACCGCGGCTTATGCCGGTTAAGGGGAATGTCAGCCGGTCGATTTTTTTCAAAAGCAACGATCCGCAAAATCCCTCCGTTAGCATTAAATTCACGGCTTACGTAGAATAACCTATGTTTTATCTGGTCTTAATCAACGGTTTGGTCGATTCTTTCAATCCCTGCGCCATCGGCGTTCTGATTTTTTATTTGACTCTTGTTCTTTCCCTGAAAGTTGAAAGAAAATCTTTTATCACCTTCGGACTTTTCTATGTCCTGGCAACTTTCGCCACCTATTTTCTCATTGGTCTGGGCATCTTGCGCGTCATGCATCTTTTCGGCATTCACAACTTTTTCGGCTGGGCGGCGGCTGTTCTGATTTTGATTTTAGGGCTCTTTAATCTAAAGGAATTCTTTTTCCCGTTTTGGACCGTTCCGTTTTTGTCGTCATTTTTCAATAAATGCCGAGTGCCCAAATGGAAACCGGAATTTACCGTTTTGTCGGCGATTGTCTTGGGATTTTTGATCGGGCTTTGCGAATTTCCCTGCTCGGGCGGCATCTACTTAGCTACCGTCAGTCTTTTGACCGTGAAAGCCACTTTCCTGAAGGGAGTTCTTTATCTGCTTTTGTATAATTTAATGTTTATCTTGCCCCTGGTGGCGCTGTTTCTGTCGGTCAGCAATAAAAAAGTTTTTAATCTTTTCCAAGGCATTCATGAGAAAACTTCGCGGTATGCAAAATTAGGGATGGGTCTCTCTATGCTGGTTTCGGGAATATTGTTATTAATTTGGCTGTTAATCTGATTTATTTCTATGGAAAAAACAATTTTTAAAATTCACGGCATGCATTGCGCTTCTTGCGCAGCCAATATCGAACACGCGCTTCAAAAAGAAACGGGCATTAAGTCGGCCAATGTTAATTTTGCCGTGGAAAAACTTTATTTGGAATACGACCCGGTGGTTGTCAGTCTGGAAAAAATAAAAAATGCAGTTGCTAAACTGGGCTATCAAATTATGGAGGAGGGGGCTCATGAAGGGAGAAAGTCTCACGAAGAACACGGTGATCATCACGGAAAAATTCAAGAATTAAAAAAGCGGTTTATTATTGCTTTGATTTCAGGAATCCCCATTGTTTATATGGTGATGGGTGGAATGGTGGGTTTGCCCATGCCCATGATTCCGGAAAAATATCTCATGCTTTTACAGTTTGTTTTGTCGACAGCCGTGATTCTGGCCACTTTTAATATCTGGACAGATGGTTTTAAAAGTCTGTGGAGACTGCGTCCCAACATGAATTCCCTGATTTTTATCGGGACAGCCGTAGCTTATTTTTATAGTGTGATTATTTCAATTTTATCTTTAGATCAAAGCTTGTATTATGAAAGCGCGGTTTTTATTTTGATTTTCATCTCTTTGGGCCATTACTTAGAAGAATTGACTAAAGGTAAAACGGGATCTGCGATTAAAAAATTAATTGGGCTTCAACCTAAAGAGGCGACCATCATTAAAAATGGCGAGGAGGTGAAAATACCTATTGCCGAGGTCCAGATCAACGACATTATTCTGGTAAAACCGGGCGAAAAGATTCCCGTTGACGGCATAGTCATTGACGGTTATTCGGGAGTTGATGAAAAGGCGATTACCGGTGAAAGCATGCCGGTCGAGAAAAAAGAAGGCGACGAGGTGATTGGAGCCACTATCAATAAAACCGGCGTTTTGAAGTTTAAAGCGACGCGAGTCGGGAAAGATACGATGCTGGCTCAGATTATTAAAATCGTCGAAGAGGCGATGGGTTCCAAAGCCCCTATTCAGCTTTTAGCTGACAAAGTTTCTTTTTATTTCGTACCGACGGTTATGGTTATCGCTATTTTAGCTGCAGCCATTTGGCTTATTTTAGGCCAGCCCCTCTCTTTCGCCATCACGATTTTTGTGGCCGTGTTGATTATCGCCTGCCCCTGCGCTTTGGGGCTGGCTACTCCGACAGCCGTGATGATGGGTACGGGTCTGGCTGCGCAAAGCGGCATTCTGATTAAAAGCGGGAAGGCCCTGGAAGTTGCCCGCAATGTCAATGTGGTTATTTTTGATAAAACAGGCACCTTAACTAAGGGCGAGCCGGTCGTAACCGATATCTCCGGTGACAAAAACAGGGTTTTGCAATTAGCCGCCTCGTTGGAAAAAAATTCCGAACATCCTTTGGCCCAGGCTATTGTTAATAAAGCGAAAGAAGAAAAAATTACCTTATCAGATGTTAGAAATTTCCAAGCTATTCCTGGGTATGGAGTCTCGGCCGAATTAGACAGCGGAAAGATTTTATTGGGCACAAGGAAATTGATGCAGGAAAATAGTATTAATGCCGGTCCTCTTGAAGATGAGTTAGTAACCTTAGAAAATCAGGGCAAAACAGCGATGATTTTAGCTTACAAGGGAGAGATTGTCGGTATCATCGCCGTGGCCGATACTTTAAAAGAATATTCCAAAGAAGCGGTTGAGATGCTGCACCGGCTCGGCAAAAAAGTGGCCATCATCACCGGAGACAATAAAAGAGTTGGGGCCGCCATTGCCAAAATTCTTAATATCGATAAGGTTTTAGCTGAAGTTTTACCTCAAGGAAAATCAGAAGAAGTTAAAAAACTGCAAAGCGAGGGGAATGTCGTGGCCATGGTGGGGGACGGCATCAACGACGCTCCCGCGTTGGCTCAGGCTGATTTGGGTATTGCTTTGGGGTCGGGCACTGATGTCGCTATGGAGACCGGCGAAATTGTTTTAATCAAAGACGATTTGCGGGATGTGGTGAAATCAATTGATTTGAGTAAATACACTTTAAGGAAAATCAAGCAGAATCTTTTTTGGGCTTTCTTTTATAATATTGTGGGCATTCCCGTGGCCGCCGGCATTTTATATCCTTTCACGGGCTGGTTGCTCAACCCGTCAATTGCCGCTTTAGCCATGGCTTTTTCATCAGTCAGCGTGGTTTCTAATGCCCTCTTGATGAAACGGTACGTTTTGAGGTAAAATATAGCTATGAAAAAATGGCTTATTCCCATTTTTATTTTATGCCTGGTTTCAGGCGTTTTTGCTTTTAATGTAGCCTTGGCCGCTCCGCCAGCTTCTACTCTTGTCCAAATAGATCTTTTTTACAGCGCCACTTGTCCTTTCTGCGCCCAAGAGAAAATTTTTCTGCAGGGGCTTCAAGAGAAATATCCCGATATCCGAATAAACGAGTACGAGATAACTCAATCTTCGGAAAACCAGGCTAAGTTTAAGGATTTTTACGGGCAATACAATGTACCCGAACAGGAGCAAGGCTATGTGCCGGCTACTTTCATGCCGACCAAATATTTCGTCGGTTTTAATGAGCAAATAGGCCAAGATATCGAAAATTATTTAATTGCGTATTTAGCCGGGGGCGAGACGCCTTCTCCGAAATTTAAAATTCCTCTTTTGGGCGAAATTGACGCCAAAAATATTTCTCTGCCTCTTTTAACCGTGGTTCTGGGGACATTGGACGGATTTAACCCCTGCGCCATGTGGGTTCTGGTTGTTTTGATTTCGTTGCTGTTGGCCACCAAATCCCGCAAGAAAATAGCTTTGGTCGGCGGAATTTTCATTTTTGTCGAAGGACTGCTTTATTTCCTTTTTATGGCCGCTTGGCTGAATGCGCTGTTGTTGATGAGCTTTGTCGCTCTGACCAGAATTTTAGTGGGAGGCTTCGGGATTGTTTTCGGAATTTGGCGGATTCGCGATTTCATCAATTGGAAGCCCGGGGTTTGCAAGGTTGCAGACGAAAAAACTGAAGGGAAGATTATGCAGAGGATGAAGAATATTCTAAAACCATCGGCTATACCCGCCACTATTTTAGGCGTGGTTGTTTTGGCTTTCGGCGTCAATTTAATTGAGTTTTTCTGTTCGGCCGGCTTCCCGGTCATTTATACCAGGATTTTATCCGTCCAAGGGATAAGCGACATTCAATATTATCTTTACCTTATTTTTTACAATCTTTTTTACATGCTGGACGACTTGATCGTATTCGGTTTCGCCTTTTTCACGCTTTCGCGCTTCAATTTCTCCGACAAGTATAACCGCTACTCGACTTTGGTCGCCGGAGTCTTGATTTTAATTTTAGGAGCTATTATGATATTTAAACCGGAATTATTGGTTTTTCATTAAAATGATTCAATTTTTAGGAGTATTAGATTTGCTGGCCGCCGGACTTTTAGTGGGCACAGCCTACAACCTGCCCTTGCCTCAAGGCTTAATTATCAGCTTGGCCGTTTATCTTATTTTAAAGTCCCTGCTTTTTTTGATGGATATCGGGAGTCTTTTTGATATTATCGGCGGGATTTTATTGATTTTGAGCATATCAATGGCTTTGCCGCCCATCCTGCTTTATATCGCCGCAGGCCTCGTCGGGCTGAAAGGGTTGATGAGCCTGTTTGCTTCATAAAGGGAATTGAGATAGAATAGGATTAGATGAACCAATCAAAGGTCGGTTAATAATTTTAACCAAAAACAATATTATGGAAGGATATTGCGTTAAATGCAAAGCAAAACAAGAAATATCAGACGCCAAAGAAGTTGAGATGAACGGCAAGGGCGGAGTGAAAAGAAAAGCCATGACCGGCAAATGTCCTAAGTGCGACACCAAGATGTTCCGCATCATGGGTAAGGCTTAGATACAGGAGCCCCTTTTAACGGGGCTTTTGTTTTCTTAATTATTGAAGAGTTTTTATTAATAATAAAATATAATTATGGACACTATAAAAAACGCGACAACAGAAAAAGCTAACTGCCATGATTGCCAGAAAGAAATAGCAATCCAGGGAGAGGAGATTCAAAATGGCGTGATGCTTGAGTATGACAATAAGGGAGAGAAAATAGCTGTTTTTAAATGTCAGAGTTGTTTTGAGCAAAGTCAGGAATTGAAAAATTATCAGCCCTGTGAAGTTTATTCCAGAATTGTCGGTTATTTAAGACCCGTCGATCAATGGAATAAAGGAAAACAAGAAGAGTTTAAGGATAGGAAAAACTTGGAAATTAAGAAAGATTGTTGTTAAAATTATGGAGTTAAATCTCAAACCCGGTCATGTTGTTCATACCCTAATAGAAGAACACAAGATGATTTTGGGTTTTTTGGACGAGCTTGAAAAAACCGATAGCGCAGACATTAAGAAGTTGACGAAGATTGCCGAACATTTGATCGGAGCCGAACCTCACCACCAGCGAGAGGAAAAAGTGCTGTTTCCGGAATTAGAAAAAAGAGGGGTTTCCGGCCCCACGGAAGTGATGAGAAGAGAGCACGAGGAGTTAAGACCCAAGAAACACAAAATTTTAGAGCTGTGCCAGACCGTCTCAAAAACTGATTTCAATAGTTTTAAATCGAAGCTCAAAGAAAATGCTGATTTTCTAGTGGCTATGCTTCGGGAGCATATTGCCAAAGAAAATGATATTCTTTATCCTATGGCTTTGGAGGTGATTCAGGAAGAAGCGGTCTGGCAAAATATGAAAAAGGCCTGCGATAAAATCGGTTATTGCTGCTTTACTCCGAAAATCTAATTCTTTAGGATGCAGGGTCCCGCTAAGCGGGACTTTTGTGTATTGTGAATAATAAAAAAGCTCGGGTTTCGAGGTCCGAGCTTTTTGTATAATATTGTCTTATCTAGAAAGAACGGGAGAAGGATTGAGTAAAAGGGCGATAATCCAACCGATAATCCCCACGCAGAATCCCCCGGCGAATCCCCATTTAAAGATGGATTGCTTGGTTATGGATTTTAATTCTTTATAGCCGAAATAAAAAACGGGTACCCCTGTTGTCATCAAAGCCATAATAGTCGAAATCAATAAGAACAGCCCAACTGATTGCAGAGAAATATTAATTACGGTAACCACAAGGGTCGCTATAACAATACCGCCATAAAGTGACACGAGTGCTCCTACGAGAAACCCCGTGAGAAAATGGTTACTTTTGCTTTTTCTATTTTTTTCCCATCCGAAAATTCGAGAAGCTAATGCGTACCAGTCACGTTTTTCTGACATCGGCTTTCCTCCTTTTTAAAGAACTTTTTAGGACTTGGAGTGGGTAGGCCAAGAGACATGCGACGGCTACTATTCCCATCGCTGTCCCAAAGGGCACGAACTTGGGATCGCCAGTTGCCTTTGACCACAAGGCGAAACCCAAAACGATTCCCGCGAACAAGATAATCATCAAAACCGAATACCCGAATTTTTTCATTAGTCCTCCTTCTTTCTTTTATTACTTCCGTTATTATGTATCCGCTTTGTAGGGTTGTCAAGTTTTGCAGGGTGCAATTATGTTAAACTAAATTAATGGACAGAAGACCGGTTTTTAATTCAAGATTATATGTTTAACAATAGTGAATCAAGGTTCTGGCGAAGCCAGGTTCTTAATTCGAATAATAATGAGAATCAAGGTTCTCGAGCGAAGCGAGGGGTTCTTATTTTGGGGTTTTTGGCTAGTTTTAATATTTTGGCGTGGGTTGGGGTTTGGCAATTAAATCAGCCCCATCTTGAAGTTACCTTTTTTGATGTGGGCCAGGGGGATGCGATTTTTATTGAGACTACAGAGCATCAGCAGATTTTAATTGACGGGGGTCCGTCGGGCCAGAAAGTTTTAGAGAAGTTGGGCAAAGAGATGCCTTTTTGGGACAGAACGATTGATTTAATTGTTTTGACGCACCCTGAAAGAGACCACATGGCGGGCCTGCTCGAAGTATTAAAAAGATATCGAGTTCAAAATATCTTATGGACTGGTGTAGTGCGCGATACCTCCGAATACAGAGAATGGCAGAAACTTATTGAAGTAGAGGGCGCTAATATTTATATCGCCTACGCCGGTTTGCAGATTAGCGGAGAACAGTTCTCCGCGGATCCGCGGAGAACTGTTCTCCGTATTTTATATCCGTTTGAGAGCTTAGAGGGAAAAGAGGTTAAGGATTCTAATAATACTTCTATAATTTTACGTTTAGTTTACGGTGAAATCAGTTTTTTGTTTACCGGCGATGCCACTCAATCCGTCGAAAGGCAATTGCTTAAACGGGATAAGCCATCAATTAATGCGGATGTGCTGAAGGTGGGGCATCACGGGAGTAAAACCTCTACCGTTCAAGAGTTTGTTGAAGCGGTGTCGCCGGAAACGGCCGTTATTTCATTGGGTAAAGACAATAGTTATGGCCATCCTCACCAAGCAACCTTGGACACATTGGCTAAATATGGTATAAGTATTTTAAGAACGGATATTAGCGGCGATATAAAAATATTCTCCGATGGAAATAATTTAAACTTTAAATACTAATTTATGTCAGAAATAAAAAACGAAAGAACCTTAGTGGTCATCAAGCCCGATGGCATTCAGAGATCTTTAATGGGGGAGATTGTCAAAAGATATGAAAGATTGGGGCTGAAGCTCGTGGCTTTAAAAATGTTTGTGCCCAAGTCCGACTTTATTGAAAAACATTATACCTTAGACCCGACCTGGAGAGTGAAGAACGGGGAAAAAACCATCAAGGCATATAAGGATAAGGGATTAAAGTCCCCGTCAGACGATCCGATGGAAATGTCAGGAATGACCTTAGATAGGTTAAAAAAATATATGTCTTCCGGCCCTGTTGTGGCCATGGTTTGGGAGGGAGCTAATGCGGTTTTGATTGTCAGAAAAATTACCGGGGATACCGAACCCTTAACATCAGACGTGGGCACCATCCGGGGCGATTTCGTGTTGGACTCCTACCAGGTTTCTGATCTCTCGGGCAGGTCTGTGAGAAACTTGATTCATGCTTCCGGTTCTGTTAAAGAAGCCGAAGATGAAATTAATCATTGGTTCAAGAAAGAAGAGGTTCTTAAGTATCGGCTGATTCAGGAACATATTTTATACGACGTGAACCTTGACGGCATTTTGGAGTAGTCAGAAAGGTGATACAATGTAAATAGCCCTGTTGATTCTTCCTAGTAGATTCTGGACAAATTTTTTTAGGGAGTCTATATTTTTTCCCGCCTTGGCGGGAAGAAGCGGACACCCACTTGATATCTTTTCCGGAAGAATTCTCTAGGGAACGCAGGGCCAACAAAAAACCCGACCGTAAGGTGTAGGGTTTTTTGTTTTAATTACGCCTTCGCTGAAAGCTTCGGCGGACAATGTCGGGGTGCGGGGAATTTCCGCCCAAGGCGGATCCGCCTGGGGCGGAGAACCCAAATTATAATTCTTAATTAGTCTAAATTTTCGGGGTAGGTGGAATCGGACCACCGCTGCAAGACCCCCAGCCTCGCGTACTACCATTATACGATACCCCGCGAATTATTTAGTTCTTTCCCATGGCCTTGATGCACTTGGCGCAGGCTTTGACTTTTTTGCCAGAAGCTAAAGTCACCAGTTGAAGGTTTGGGTGTTTTCTTTTTTTAATGGTCGGATTGTATTTTCCGCGAAGCTTCACCAGCTTTTGGACCATGATGCCTCTTTTTGAGCAAATTGAACAAATTCTTGACATATAACGACATCTTAGCATGTTTCTTTATTTTTTCAAGTCGTGATAGAATTACCTTGATGTTAATTACTATTTTTTCTCTGATCGTTTTGCTTTTTTCGGTGATTCTGCACGAGGTGGCTCACGGCAGCATGGCTTTAAAACTGGGGGACAGTACGGCCAAGTTCGCCGGCCGTTTGACGTTAAATCCGTTAAAGCACATCGATCTTTTCGGCACGATTATTTTGCCGGCTTTGTTGATTTTAACGGGAAGTCCGTTCGTAGTCGGCTGGGCCAAGCCCGTGCCGGTCAATCCCTATAATTTCCGAGACCAAAGGTGGGGAAGTTTAAAAGTTTCTTTGGCCGGTCCTCTGGTTAATTTTTTTTTGGCCGTGGTTTTCGGCCTTTTAATAAGATTTGTAACCTTGCCCGAAACCACGTTAACGCTTCTCAGCTTCATTGTTATTTATAATTTCGTTTTGGCCCTGTTTAATTTGATTCCCATACCACCGCTGGATGGATCGCATGTTCTTTTCAGCGTTTTGCCGGCGAGATTTAATGCTTTTAAAATATTTTTACATCAATACGGCATGTTTATTCTTTTAGCTCTGATGCTTTCGGGCGGGCTAGATATTGTTTTTCGTGGAGCCATGTTTCTCTATTATCTCATCGCTTTTGCATAGCGCGAAAAGAGTTGACATTTATTTTTGAGTTTGTTAAACTCATAACGTAAGCACAGAGTGCTTTTTGTTTTAATTACGAAGTAATCAAGGTTCTCGCTGGAAGCGGGGTTCTTATATATAATATGCCGACAATTCGCCAATTAATGAAAAATGGCCGAAGAAGCAAGGCCAGGACCGACAAAACGCCGGCCCTGAGTTTTGGTTTTAATGTTTTAAAAAACGGGCCCAAAGACTACAGTTCTCCTTTTAAAAGAGGCGTTTGTTTGAAAGTTTTCACCACCACTCCTAAAAAACCTAACTCGGCTTTAAGAAAAGTGGCGAGAGTCAGGCTGACCAATGGTATGGAGGTGACGGCTTATATCCCGGGCGAAGGCCACAATTTACAGGAACACTCCATGGTGGTTTTAAGAGGCGGCAGGGTTAAAGACTTGCCCGGAGTGCGATATCATATTGTCAGAGGAATGCTGGATGCGGCGGGAGTCGAAGGCCGTAAACAGGAAAGATCAAGATATGGAGTTAAAAGACCTAAAGAAAAGTAATTATGGCTAGAGGCAAAACAACCAAAAGAGCATTAAATCCCGATGCGATTTACAACAGCGTCATGGTGTCAAAACTCATTAATCACATCATGAAGCGCGGCAAGAAAACAATTGCCCAGAAAATCGTTTACCGGGCTTTTGATATTATCAAAGAAAAAACCAAGAAAGAGCCTTTGGAGATTTTTGAATTGGCTATCCAAAACGCTTCTCCGTTATTGGAAATCAAACCGAAAAGAGTCGGCGGCGCGACCTATCAGGTTCCTCGCGAGGTTAGGGGAGACAGAAAGATTGCTTTGGCTTTTAGGTGGATTATTAATGCCGCTTTATCAAAAAAAGGCAAGGGCATGCATGAAAAATTAGCTGAAGAGCTGATGCTGGCCGCCAAAAACGAGGGCTCCGCCATTAAGAAAAAAGATGATACTCACCGCATGGCCGAAGCGAACAGAGCTTTTGCCCATTTCGCCTGGTAAGATTTATGCCAAGACAAACTCCTCTAGAAAAATATCGCAATATCGGCATTATTGCCCATATCTCAGCAGGTAAAACGACCACGAGCACCTGCATTTTATATCATACGGGCAAAGTCCATAAAATCGGCACTTTGGAAAAAGGTACGACTCCTTTGGATTGGATGGTGCAATCGCAGGAAAGAGCCATGACGATTATGGCGGCCGCTACCACCACCTATTGGAAAGTGGACGGCGAAAGTTATCAAGTTAATATTATTGATACTCCGGGCCACATCGACTTTACAGCCGAAGTTCAAAGATCTTTAAGAGTTTTGGACGGAGCTATCGTGGTTTTTGACGGGGGATCGGGAGTTCAGTCCCAATCCGAAACCGTTTGGCATCAAGCGGACCAATTTAACGTGCCGAGAATTTGTTTTGTTAATAAGATGGATAAAATGGGAGCGAGCTTTGAATCAAATCTTGATTCCATCAGAAAGAGATTAACTCCCTTGGCCATGCCGGCGCAGCTGCCTATCGGAGTGGAAGACGATTTTTCGGGCGTCATCGATCTTTTGAGAATGAAAGTCTTGAAATTCGAGGGGACGGAGGGAGAGTTTATTAAAGAATCAGACATTCCTGAAGAACTGATGGCTCAGGCCAAAGAATGGCGGGCTAAATTAGTGGAAAAAATTGCCGCTGAAGACGATGTTTTGATAGAGAAATATTTGGCCGGCGAAGAATTATCGCTCGATGAACTGAGAAAGGGTTTAAGAAAGGCTACGATCGCCTGCAAAATTTTCCCGGTTTTCTGGGGATCATTATTCAAAAGAATTGGAGTGCAACCCTTGCTTGATGCGGCGATTTTATATCTGCCCAATCCTCTTGATGTGCCTCCGGTGAAATGCCAAGACTTGAAAACCGGGGAACTGGTGGAAAGGAAACCTTTGGACACCGAGCCTTTTGCGGCTTTGGCTTTTAAAATTATGACCGACCCGTTTGTCGGCACCTTGACGTTTTTCCGCATTTATTCGGGAAAACTCGTTAGAGGTTCTTACGTTTTGAACTCAATTACCGGAGAAAGAGAAAGAATCGGCCGCATTTTAAGAATGCACGCCGATGAGAGGCAGGATTTGGAAGAAGGATATGCCGGCGATATTTTGGCTACGGTTGGTTTGAAAAACACTGCGACCGGCAATACCCTGTGCGATGAAGAAAAGCCGGTTGTTTTGGAAAAAATCGTCTTTCCCGAGCCGGTTATCGGCATCAGAATAGAGCCCAAGACTAAGGGCGATCAGGAGAAGATGGGCTCGGCTTTAAAGAAATTAAGCGAAGAAGACCCTACTTTTAAAATGAAGAGCGACCAGGAAACGGGCGAAATGATTATTTCCGGCATGGGCGAACTTCATTTGGAAATTATCATCGACCGAATGAAAAGGGAATTTAAGGTAGATGTTTCTGTCGGCCAGCCGCAGGTTGCCTATAAAGAAACCATTAAGGCTGAAGCTGAGGCTGAAGGTAAATATATCAAACAGTCCGGCGGCAAAGGACAGTTCGGCCATGTTTGGTTAAGGGTGAGGCCTAAAGAAAGAGGAGCGGGTTTCGAGTTTGTTAATGAAATCAAGGGAGGCGTTATTCCTCAAGAATTCATTCCGGCTACGGAAAAAGGCGTTAGAGAATCCATGGACAAAGGAATTGTGGCCGGTTATCCTTTGGTTGATATCGAGGCGACATTATACGACGGTTCTTATCATGAGGTGGATTCTTCGGAAATTGCTTTCAAACTGGCCGGCGCCATGGCCTTTCAAGCGGCTTGCAAGAAAGCGAAGCCTATTTTATTGGAGCCCATCATGAAACTCGAAGTGATGGTTCCCGAAGAATTTTTCGGCGTGACCATCGGCGATATCGCGTCCAGACGCGGTAAAATTGAAGAAACCAAAGACAGGTTGAATTTGAAAATTATTCTTGCTAAAGTGCCTTTGTCAGAAATGTTCGGCTATGCCACCTCGTTAAGGTCGATGACTGAGGGCCGGGGCACGTTTACCATGGAGTTCGATTATTACGCCGAAGTGCCTCAGAATATTGCCCAGGAAATAGTCGAGGGGAAAAGAAAGTAAAATTATAATCCTAATTTAAGGGTGTCGGACTCCCCTCAAATTTAAGGGGAGTCCGACACCCATCAAATAATTAAACCATTATGGATTTAAATGAAATCAAAAAATTAATCGAAGAAGACGGAGGCAAGATTATCATTATAGAAAACGGCGAGCCTGTGATGGTGGTAACCTCTTTTAACGATTATAAGAAGGGGAAAGGAGTAAAGCCAGAGTCCAAATCAAAAGAGAAAGATATGAAGACCCTGTCTGCCGACGGGCAGGCCTTGCCGCCGGAATTAAGCAATGGAGAGCTGAAGATTGAAGACTTGCCGTTCTAATGGTACAATAGGGTTGACAATCCCCCGATACTTGTCTAAGATAGTAATAGCGTTTCACAACATTATTAATTAATTAAAAAACATAAAATAAAACTATGGCAGAGAAAGAAAAGTTTGTCAGGGGCAAGCCCCACGTCAACATCGGGACAATCGGCCACGTCGCTCATGGTAAAACCACCACGACCGCGGCTATTACCCATGTTTTAAGTTTAAAAGGCGGTGCCTCTAAAGAGTGGTCGGTTGATGAAATTAATGCCTCTCCCGAAGAGAAGGCGAGGGGATTGACCATCACCGTAACTCACATTGAATACGAAACCGACAAGCGCCACTACGCTCACATCGATTGCCCGGGACACGCGGATTATATTAAGAACATGATTACCGGCGCCGCTCAGATGGACGGCGGTATTTTGGTGGTTTCGGCTCCGGACGGCCCGATGCCTCAGACCAGAGAGCACATTTTGCTGGCTCATCAGGTGGGGCTTCCCGCAATTGTGGTTTTCTTGAATAAGTGCGATGCTGTTGATGATCCTGAGATCATTGATTTAGTTGAATCAGAAGTCAGAGAACTTTTGAACAAATATAAATTTCCCGGAGATACGACTCCTATCATCCGCGGTTCAGCCTTGAAAGCCTTGGCAGCCAAGACCATTGACGATCCGGCCTGCAAGCCTATTTTGGATTTAATGGCTGCTGTTGATGAATTTATTCCTGAACCGAAGAGAGAAATCGACAAGCCTTTCTTAATGGCCGTGGAAGACGTCTTCTCCATTGAAGGAAGGGGCACGGTCGCTACCGGCAGAATCGAAAGGGGAGTTGTCAAAGCCAACGAGGAAGTGGAATTGGTCGGCATCAAGCCGACAATCAAAACTACGGCGGTCAGCGTGGAAATGTTTAATAAGATTTTGGACGAAGGCCGCGCTGGAGACAATGTTGGTATTTTACTCAGAGGTTTGAAGAAAGAAGATGTCGAACGCGGTCAAGTTTTGGCGAAAACCGGTTCCGTCACTCCTCACACCGAATTCGATACAGAAATTTACGTTTTGACCAAAGAAGAAGGAGGCAGACACACGCCGTTCTTCCCCGGTTACAAACCTCAATTTTATATCAGAACAACTGATGTGACCGGAGACGTTACCTTACCAGAAGGCACTGAGATGGTTATGCCCGGAGATACGGTTAACTTAAAGATTAAATTGATTGTGCCCGTGGCTTTGGAAGCTCAGCAAAGATTCGCTATTAGAGAAGGCGGTAAAACCGTGGGAGCCGGAGTCGTAACCAAGATTATTAAATAATATTTTGGTTTTTGCTCCTTCTAAAACAATGCCCAAAAAGATAGCTCCAGTTGAAAACACGGTTAAGCCTAAGATTCGCATAAAGCTCCGGGCTTACGATCACAAGGTGATTGATAAGAGCGCTCGCGAGATTTGCGAAACGGCTTTAAGATACGGTTCTGAAATTTCAGGCCCCGTGCCCTTGCCGACTGAGACCAAAAAGTACACGGTTAACCGTTCAAGTTTTATTCACAAGGACGCGCGAGAGCAATTTGAGATGAGGATTCACAAGAGACTGATTGATATCGTGAGTCCGAACTCCCGGGTTATCGACGCCTTGATGAGTTTAACACTGCCGGCTGGCGTAGACATCGAACTTAAAATGTAATTTAGGGAAAGCCGTCCTTCTCGGGACGGCTTTCCGCTTTAGCGGGGTTTTCTGTTTGAGGCTTGATTTTTCCCCGGGATTTTGTAAGGTGATGGTAGTAATTTAACAAACAAGGAGGAAAGATAATGAATAGATGGAGGAGATATTCTGAAATTATTCGTGAAAACGAACGCCGTGAAAAACCGTCTATACCCGAACTGCCCAAAACTTATGAAGAATTAAATAAGTTGTTGGAGAAGAAAATTAAAATTCTTTCGGAGACCAGCCCGGTTGACGAACGTGGAGGAGAATATCACCCGGGAGGAGTGGCTGTAACCGATTTGGAAATGGAATGCCCATTTTGCAAAATGAAGTTTGCTGGCGTAAGACACAGCGGTTGTTTTAGCCACGATATTGATCCCTCTGTCTGTCCAAATTGCAATTTTCCGACGAATGTTCTTGGAGCCATGATAGATCCTAAGCGGTTGATAGATCCGCGCAGCAAAGGAAGTAAGCAAAAATAAGGAGGATTGCGATGCCAAAAAATGGGAATATAAGAACGTGAAATTATCCACTATTTTCCAAGTAATCGAAAAACAACTAAATGCTTTAGGCGGAGAAGGATGGGAATTGGTAGCCGTAACAGTGCTTGCGAATCGTGAGTGGGCATATTTAAAAAGAGAAAAATCTCAATAGAAATAAAGCGGGGAGATAACATCAATCCGCTTTTTGTTGTTTATTATAACAAGGTCCAAAATGAAAGAGGTTCGGCCTCTTTCATTTTAGGCCTCTTTCATTTTAGACATTGACAGTAAAACGGGCTTAGTATATAGTGGCTGTATGAGTATACTATCTATGTGGCATATTGCTATATAGCATAAGTACTAACCAAACGTAATTGACGGGGTTAGTGCCCCGTCTTTTATTGACCCCGTTAGAAGTCTAAGGTAGAAAAAATTAGGAATTTTTTCTACTTGCTATTAACGGGGCGATATAATCAAGATACTCGTCTGAAATTAGTTATTAGTTATAAAAAGACGACTTCTAGCGGGGTTGATAAAATGAAATTTATTTTGGGTATAAAACTTGGTATGTCGCAGATCTTCGACAAAGACGGCAATGTCG